>Ga0181559_10006989_pt1 | contig 10564 bp, 6 predicted proteins | sample 011ome_21_FD_133752 | JGI IMG/M metagenome (GOLD analysis project Ga0181559, IMG submission 133752) | Coastal salt marsh microbial communities from the Groves Creek Marsh, Skidaway Island, Georgia - 011508AT metaG (megahit assembly) | ecosystem: Environmental > Aquatic > Marine > Intertidal zone... | reverse complement strand
TTCGGAACAGCCTCGACGGCCTCGCCGTCGCGCCGCGCGTCGACGCCTGCGTCGCCCTCCGCCTCCGTCGGCGGCGACGAACGAGGGGAAACCGGGAGACCCGGATCGGCAGTCTCGGCGCGCTCCAGCTTTTGCTCGCCTCGCGCGTCCGTCTCGTCCGCGCGGCCGCCGCGGGTCAGCCGCGCCGATCCGTTCGGCGTCTTCGACCGGCTCTCGCGGCCGCGCGCGAGCGCGTCGCCGCGCCGCGGCGGGAGGGAGAAGGACGCCGACGCAGACGCGCCCGCCGGCGCCGACGTTTCCGGAGCGAGGCGGAAGACGCTTCCGCCGTCGTCGAAGGCGCGCGTCTCCTCCGACGACGACGACGAATCCGACGACGACTCCGCCGCTTCGGCGGCGACGCGCGCGCTCGCCGCCGCGCTGCCGGCGCGTTTCGAAGCGACGTCGAAAGCGATTTTCGATGTGCTCGGTTCGATCCCGCGCGGCGCGGACGGGTCGCCCGCGCGCGCCTCCGTCGTGCTGGGCGGCGCGCGCGACAAAGTCTCCGGCGGACTGAGGGGCGGGCTCGCGGGGTACCCGATCACGGCTCCGAACGCGGAGACGCGTCGTGGGAGGAGTCGTCCCGTCGGGTTTACGAACGTCGAACGAACGTCGTCGACCGACCGCGACGCGAGTGTCGACGCGCTGCGCGCCTTGCTGTGCGCGCGCCCGGGCAAGGTGCCGGTGGCGGCGGGCGAGGTGGACGACGATCCGGCGCGCATGCGCCTGAAGCGCGGGCGCGCGTATTGCGAGATGGCCATGAAGTGGTGCTTCCGCGCCGGGCGCCCCATCGCGGACGAGGAGGACAGCGGCGACGAGCTACACGCGGTCGCGGGCGAAGACGGCGTGCTGAGATTCGCCGCGGAACACAACAGCGTGGAAGGGACGGTACCCGGCGCGTATGCGAATCCAACCGGGGCGATCCAGAAGGCGCGGGGCGAGACCGAGACCGGCGCCGGCGCGCGCCAAGGAGACCAGTCTCAGGGCGACGCGGCGGCGGCGGGGGGTTCGCACGCGCATGTCGCCGGCGACCCGCACGCGCACGCCGCCGGCGCGCTCGACCTCGCGCGCGCGGCGAACGTGGGTTTGAACGCGGCGGCGTTCCGCAAGATGGTCGCGCGCACGCGCAAGGCTGGGGTTGTGCCGACGCGCGCCGACTTGAAAAAAGCGTCGCGGCGCGCCGAGGAGAAGAAGGAGCGACTCGCCGAGCGCGCTAAAAAGCAAACGCTCGAGGCGGAGGAATGATTTACGTACGTAGCTCCTGTATATAAGTAGTATTAATACAAAGTACTACGTAGCTATGTGGTCTCATAGACTCGATCAGCATCATCGCTGCCACGGGAACTTGAACCCACCTCCCGAAGAAGACGCGTCCTCGGCGCCCGCGTCGCCGCTCTCGGTCTCGCGCGCCGCCTCGTCGTTTCCCGGGTCGCCCGCGCGGATGTTCTCGAGCTCGCCTTTTTTCCACTGGAACATGTTCGGCTCGTACCTCTTCGCCAGCTCGGAGTCCTCCAGCGCCACGTACACGCGGAGCGACCGCAACGCGACGGCGGACCCGCCGTTCGCGCCGAACAGGCTCTTCCCCCCGTCGGGCATTTTGGCGTAGTACGTCCCGAGTCGGGCGCGCGCGCCGCGCGCCTCCAAATCGATCGCTAAACCGTCCGGGCCCCACTTCGGGCCTTTCCCGTCCTCGTCGATGATGGCCATCCCGGACCCGCCCGTCTTGCCGAGCTTCACGAAATCGGTTTTATCGGTTTTATCGGTATCGTCGTACGTGAACAGGAACGCGCTTATGGCGTCCAGCCACTCGCCGTACCCGAGCCACCCCTTCGGGTTGTACCCGCCGAACACCGCGCCGCTACTCGACGTCGCGACGAGCACGGCGGCGCCCTGCCCGTCGCACTGCGTGTGGAAGCTGGAGGCGCGCCAGCCGTGCGTTTCGGCGTCGTACGCGATGCCGAGGGGCATGTACTCCAGCTGCGTCTGCTTCAGCACCGCGCGGACCAGGCGCAGCTCCTCGGTGTCGTCCGAGGGCAGCGCCGCCGCCGCGGAGCCGTCGCACAGCGCGGGCCACTGGTCCGGCCACTCCTCCTTGGACATGCGCTTCAGGCCCATGGGCTCGGGGTCGTCCAGCGCGTCCTGGCCGAACACCTTCACCACCATGCGTGTGATGAAGTCCAGCTCCTCCGCGGGCGCGGGGTCGTCCTCGCGGGAGGCGCGGACGACCGCGCGGGGGAAGACGCGCGCGAGGAAGTGGGGGCGACGGTCGGTGCGCGCGCCGTGCCAGCTGGCACGCGGCGATCGCGGGAAACGCGAACGCGGCCGCGCCTGCTCGGCGCGAGCGGGCGCGCCGGCGGCGACCGGCGAGGCGCCGCGAAGGGCCGCGCCGGCGTGCATGTCTCGTTCGGGGTCGGATGGGAAGCACGGCGCGCCGGACCAAGTGATGACCGAGGGAGCGTATCGCCGAGGTGTGCCTTCTCGTCGTGGCTGTACGTATGTTTTTCCTCTCCAGGACTCCAGCGCGCGCGAAAGGTCTCCCAGAAACAAAGTCGGGCAGTCGGGCGTCCCCTCGGTGTGTTGCAAAAGCGCACTCGCGTCGTTAAAACTACTCCCACCGCCTCGCGCGCGGCGCGCGCCTCGCTCGACGCGAGCGTTCTTCCGGCGCGTCAAGGCTCGCGACGGCGGCGGCTTTATGCGTCATTCATTCACGCCTTGCCCTTTTTCGCGGCTTTGTTCGCCTTCATCATCTTGACGAAATCCTCGAAGCACGGATCGGAGTCGTGCGGGCCGGGCGACGCCTCGGGGTGGTACTGGATGGTCATCGCCATCTTCTCCTCGTACACCATCCCCGCGCACGTCCCGTCGTTCAGGTTGATGTGCGAGACGACCACTTCTTTCGGTAACGACTCGGGCACGACCGCGAAGTTGTGGTTCTGGGAGGAGATCTCCACGCGGCCGGTCGGCCCGCGAACGGGGTGGTTCCCGCCGTGGTGCCCGAACTTGAGCTTGAACGTCTCGCCGCCAAAGGCTTGGCCCAGCACTTGGTGCCCCATGCAGATGCCGAAGACGGGCACGTTCCCGAGGATCTCCTCCGCGTTCTTCACCGCGTACGGCACCGCGGACGGGTCACCCGGTCCGTTGCTGAACAAAACGCCGTCGGGGTTCATCGCGAGCACGTCGGCGGCGGGGGTGTCGGCGGGAACGACGGTGAGCTTACACCCGAAGCTCGCCAGCCGGCGCATGATGTTGTGCTTGATGCCGAAATCGTAGCACACGACGTCGTACGTTCCCGCCGTCGAGTCCTTCGCCTCCTGAGCCCACTCCCACTCCGCGCCGGTCGTGTCGTTCCACGCGTACGTTTCCTTCGAAGACACCTCGGAGATCATGTCCTTGCCGACGATGGTCCACTCTTTGCACATCGCCACCAGCTCCGCGTCCGTCTTTTCGGAATCGGTGGTGATGACGCCGTTCAGACACCCGGTGTCGCGCAGGCGCCTCGTGATGGCGCGCGTGTCGATGTCGGAGATGCCCACCACGTTCTGCTGCTCCAGGTACGCGCTGAGGTCCATGGCGGAGCGGTAGTTGCTGACGTTGAGGGACAGGTGGCGCACCAGCATGCCCCCCATGTGCGCCTTCGTGCTCTCCATGTCCTCCAGGTTGATGCCCACGTTGCCGATCTCGGGGCAGGTGAAGAGCACAAACTGGCCGGCGTAGGAGGGGTCGGTGAGAATCTCTTGGTACCCGGTGAGCGAGGTGTTGAACACCACCTCGCCGAGCACGGTGCCCTTGGCGCCGAACGCCTGCCCGGGCCACACCGAGCCGTCCTCCAACACGAGGCGGCAGTCGCTGGGCTTCCAGGGCTTCCCGGCGGCGACGGCGCAGACTGCGATTTAGAAATTCGCGTGATTCGTGCGCGGTACGCGGGCCGGAGAACAACAGGTGGCGTGTGAGGGATGCGCGCGTGCGGTCAGTGAGGAGTGCGTGAAGACACGCGGATCCGCGAACGGCGCGAATCAGGCGTCTATTCTCGCGCGAACCGTCGCGCGCGCGAACCGTCGCGGCGCGGCGCGTTTGAAACGAGACTGTTTGAAAACGCGGACTGTTTGCCCGTCGCGAACCGTCGCGCTCGGCGGCGGTTTGAAAAGGGCTTGCGGAGATCGAGCGAGGGGCGGCGAGGCGGGCGAGCCTCCGTCTCCGCGCGTACCTTCCACGGTGTTGGATCGAGCCCGGCGCGCGCGCGTGGGCGCGGCGGCGGGCGCGACGGCGGTCGCGCGCCTCGAGGAGAGGCGCGCGACGCGCGACTGCGCGGGGCTGGCGACGCCGCGCGCGCTGGCGGCCACCATCTTTTAACGAGCTCGGCTTTTTTCGAGCGGGTGTGCGTGTCGAGTCGCGGGGCGAGACGACGGAAAGAGCGTCGCGCGGGTACACGAACGCGACAAGAAGCGGGTCCTTCCCGAGGCGACGAGACGCGGGCGTGGAGGCGCGCGTCGAAGTGGCCTGTGGAGGAACAGGATGCGAAATATCGCCGCCGCTTGCGCTCCGATCCGGGGAGGAGCGGAAAGCGCTTTTTGAAGGTAATTTTTCTCACTGCTCGGCACCTTCAAATATTGAGACGATTTTGTTGATCATGAAGACTGGATGTGCATAGAAAACTTATTATTACTCCCGTGATATTTTATGTTCGAGCTCCACTTTTTATGAAAAATCCTTCGGCAGCGTGCCGAGTGCGATGTCCGAGGGCGGAGGCGCACGAAACGGTCCCGTTTGACGAGTGACCGTGTCCGAACGAACGCGAACGAGAGACTCCGGGTATTGTACGTATCATCACACACGCACACGCGTCTCATCACACGCGCGCGACGAAGTTGTTGCTCTTCGTGACGTACCGCACCCACCTGTGCGGCCCGCTGTGCGCGCCCCCGCCCGGTTTCCGCCGAGCCGCGCGCGACGGCTCCGCGTTCCCGTCGATGGTCAAGTAGCGCACCTTCAGCCGCGACGCGTTCAGACTGGGGACGACGAACGACAGACTCACCGGCCCGCACTCTTTCTTTATGTTCGGCACGCGCGGCTCGCGCGTGGACATGGAGACACGCAGCGTGTGCGTCTCGCCGCCTTTCACGCGTTTCAGCTGCCACAGCACCGCGCGGTCCGCCGCGCCGTGCGCCGCGTGCTGCGACCCGGCGGGCGCGCGCGTTTCGATCGCCGCCGTCGCCGCGACGACGGATTTGGATTTCGGCGTCGGGAACGCGACGGCTAAACCCGCGCACGCCAGCGTTTGGGAAAACGCGGCTTCGATCGTGATCGTCGCCACGACTTGGTACGGCGCGGATTCGTCGAAGTGCGTCGCCACACGAAACGGCGGAGGGAAATCAGAGGACGAGCGGTAGTTCATGAGCGCGAACTCGCCGCGAGGCACGACGTCCACGCGTAACACGCGCTCGGCGTCGAAGGCGCTCACGTCCGCGCACTCGTGAAAGTTGGCGTCGTCCAGGAAACACGTCGCGTAGTCCCCGCCCGCGCCGCCGCCGATGGTCGAACCGATCACCAGGTCCTCCGATAACGCGACGCGTATGCTCGGGTCGCCGTGCAGGAAGTTCCGCACGCGGATCGTGCCGTCCACGTCCTGCGCCGCCACGGTTCCGTCGGCGCCGAAGACGACGCTCACCTTCTCGACGACGTCGACGAAAATCTCGTCCCGGTCCGACTCGCCTTCGCGCGGCGCGAGCACGGAACGCGCCGCGGCGTCCGCGGCGAGACGCGCGTTGGCCGTGCCCGCGCCCGTGACGCGCACCGCGCCGCCGCGCGCGCCGGATGTGCTCATCGCGGCGCTCACGCCGGCGAACACCGTCGCCGCGATGGGATTGATTGCGACGTTCGATACGTTCGCGTTTTTTCGATCGATGTTTTGCGACGGGCGCGGCGCCACCGCCAGACTCGCCGGCTCGTTGTGCACGCGGTGCTTGAGCGAATCCGTGTTCGTGCTCTGCGCGTAGCCGTGGTCGAGCATCTCGTCCAGCAGCTCGTACACCAAGATGGCGTTTTTTCGCAGCGCGTCCTCGGTGAGCGCGCCGCAGTAATCCTTCACCACGCGCGCGACGCGCGATAAGAGCTCGAGGATCAAAGACGGCGAGGCGTTGCGTCGCGTCGTCGCCACGACGAACATCCCGGAAGCCTGTGTGCGAGCGAGACGAAAACGCGCGAATGAATGAAACGAACATTAGCGCGTCGAATGATTGTGTGTGCGTAAAAGGGGTTGAGAATGGTCGGACGTTCGAGAGACGTCAGTCAACGCGATGGTCTTTTCGCGATGGGATCGTTTCCTTCACGAGAGGGCTCGCCGTCGTCTCCGGAGACGCGAAGAGAGAGACGAAGAGAGGGAAGATTCAACCACGCGTACCTTGACGTGCAGGTAGTTGACGCCGCGCTCGTGGAACACCGCGGGGGCTTTCTCGCCGTCGCGCCAGAACCGCGTGGCGCGGAAGAACACCTCCGGCGTGTTCTTGGGGACGTCGAACCGGAACTCCTTCTTCACCACGGTGTCCCCCCGTGGGGCGAGGATGAAGAGCTGGCTGATCATCGTCGACGCGCGCCCCGACGTACGCCGCGTTCGGTCCTGAAAAATCCCTAAACGGGGAGCGCGCGCGACGCGCGACGAGCGCGCGCGAGGCGGGTTCCTCCGCGCCGCCGGGTGCGTCGACGCGAAGGAGAACCCTCGCTGACGCGCCGCGAACGAGACCCGCGCGGCCGACCCGGAGTCACGCAGCCTCGCGCCGCGGACAATGTCAGATTCGCGCCTCGTTCGACGTCGTGGTGAAAAACGACAGGACATGATCCGCCAGGTTCAGAGCAGGTTTCATTCACACTGAGACACTGTCACCCGCGCGTCGCCTGGTGCATGTCAAGCAGGCCGGGGTTTGGCAATCACATCCCCTCCGCCGACGTACCGGACGACTGGACGATCCACGCGGACGACGCGAAGCTCCACGAACGAAGCGGATCGCGAGGCGCGGTCTTCGTCTTTCCGGGAACCGGGCTGGCGGTGGGAAAGAAAAGCGCGCGCGCCCTCTTCCCCTCGGACACGTCGCCATCGATGGAGATCGGCACGGTCGGCGCGTTGGCGCTCTCGGTCACGTCCTCGGTGAGCATCGTGATCGTGAACAAGTACCTGATCAGCACGCTGGGCTTCCCCTACGTCACGTGCCTCACCGCGACGCACATGGCGGTCACCGCGGTCGCGCTGCGTGTCGCCGCGCGCGCATTCAAGTTTTTCGAACCCAAGCCGATCGAAAAAAAAGCGCTCGTGCGGTTCGCCGCGCTCAACGGCGTCTCCGTGGCGTTCCTGAACCTCTCCCTCGGGTTCAACTCCGTGGGGTTTTACCAGATGACCAAGCTCGCGATCATCCCGTGCACGGTGTTTATACAAACCGCGTTCTACGCCAAACGCTTTTCGCGGGAAGTCAAAACGAGCCTCGCGGTGTTGCTCCTCGGCGTCGCCGTGGCGACGGTGACGGATGTGCGGCTCAACTTTTTAGGCGCCGTCGTCTCGCTCCTCGCCGTCGCCACCACCTGCGTGTCGCAGATCTGGACCAACACCATGCAGAGGGAGCACGCGGTAGACTCCACGCAGCTGCTCCACGCGGCGTCGCCGTACATGGCGGCTATTTTAGCGGCGATCGCGTTGCCGCTGGACGTCGGCCTGAACGGCGGCGGGCGCGCGTCGTCGTCGTCGACGACTAATAACGCGTACGACGAATCCGGCGCGAACGGATCGTCGTCGCGGATCGTCGTCGTCGTCGCCGCCGCGACGTGCGTTATCGCCGTGGCGGTGAACTTCTCGACGTTCCTCGTCATCGGCAAGTGCGACGCGGTGACGTACCAGGTTCTCGGGCACCTCAAGACGTGCTTGGTGCTCGCGTTCGGGTTCTTCGCGCTCGGGGACGCGATCCATCTCAGAAACGCGCTCGGCATCGGCGTCGCGCTCGTCGGCATGGGCGCCTACGGCGCCGCCGAGGCGGCGGAGAAGAAAAAAAACGCGAAAAGCGCGAAAAGCGCGGCGGGCGCCGAGGGGGGGGGGGAGTCGGGGGAGTCAGTGTCGCAGAAGAGCCTCTTGCCGACAACGACCAGGGGATAGGGTGGCGATGTATATTAGCTATTATGCGTTTTTGCAAACGATACGTAGAGTAAAAAACGACGATATAAAACGACTCCATCCATCCATCGATCGAGATCTGGTTTCGTCGCGTCGACGCGGCTGCCACACACGCGCGCGCGTCCACGCGTCGTTCGCTTTCGGGGTGGGTCGCGGGGGCTCCCGTGACGCGTCGCACCATGCCGGGCGACACCACCGCTCGCGCCTCCCCGAGCGCGAAGCCCCCCCGTTGGGAGCTTCTCCGCGCGCTCGAGCGCGTCGCGCCTCGGTTCACGCTCGGCGACGCGATGCTGCAGCTCCCCGACTACGCGGGCACCGCGGACGAGCTCCGCGCGGCCATCGTGGAGTGCGCGCACCTGGCGGGCGGCTGGATGGAGCAGAGCGACGGGCGCGAGGCGAGCGACGGGCCGGACGCGTCCGTGGTGTACGTCTTCCCGAAGAACACGCGCGTCGCGGTGATGGCGAGGTCGGCGGACGCCAAGCGCGTCGCCGCGCAGCGCAGAGCCTGGCGCGGGTTCCTGGTCGCGCTCAAGGCGGTGTTCGCGTTTTTCCTCGTCGCGTCCATCGTCATCGTGTTCATGGCGCTCGTGGCGATGCTGATCATCGCGCTCACGCAGGGCAGGGACCGGGGGGGCGGGGACCTGCCCATCTTCGGGCCGGGCGGCCCCTTCCCCGGCGGCGGCGGCGGCGGCGGCGGCGGCCCCGGGGGGCCGTACTACCACCGCCACGGCGGCCTGGACGGCGACTTCTGGTTCTACCTGTACATGCGCGACATCATGTGGTTCACGTACTGGAACGAGCACGACCACAGGCGGCACCTCTACGCCACGGGCGCGTACGGCGACCGCGACGCGATCCGCGGCGGTTTAGACGCGCGCAAGCCGGGACGCGGAGGGCCATCGCGTCCCGGCGGCGGCGGGGGCCCGAACGACCCACACGGCGGCGGGGGCCCGAACGGCGGCGGCGGGGGCCCGAACGGCGGCGGGGGCCCGAACGACCCACCCGGCGGTGACCCCTCCGGCGGTCCTCCCACCGGTGACCCCTCCGACTTGCGCCGCTTCGTCGCCGAGGAGGACCGCGACGACGCGTTCAACCTCAACGGCGGCGCCGGGGAGATGACCTTCGTCGAGTCCGTGTTCGCGTTCGTGTTCGGCCGAGGCGACCCCAACGACGACATGGAGCACAGGCGGTGGCGCGCCGTCTCCGCGCTGCTGCGCGTGAACCGCGGCGCGGTGTTCGCGGAACAAGTCGCGCCCTTCCTGGACGAGTACCTGCTCGGGACGAACGCTGATCGAACATCGATCGCGAATCGAATCCGGAGCGCGCTCGCGCGGCTGAGGAGCGCGCTCGCGGCGGTTCCGTCCCTGCCGCTTCCCGCGGCGACGAGACGCGCGTGGCGCCTCGGCGTCGAGAGTGCGTCGAGAGACGGCGTCGCGAACGCCGCGCGCATGCACGAGGGGTACATGCTGGGCGTGTGCGCGCGGTTCGGGGGACACGCCGAGGCGAGCGAGGACGGCCGGCTGGTGTACGTCTTCCCGGCGTTGACGGTGACGACGATCGACCCCCAAGAGCGCGATGAGCGCACTTCGCGTGATGCCGCGCGCGCGTACGAGAATCGCACCCTAAACCCTAAACTCCTTCCCCCCCCGCTTCCCCCCCCGCTGTACGAGCGGCGGAGGCCGGTATGGGAAGGCGGCGAGAAGGCCGGCCAAGTCGCCGCGCTCGGCGCGCTCAACCTGTTTCTGGTGGTGCTGTTCAAGCGCGTCGGCGGCGCGGACTTCCGCGCGCGGAGGCGGCCGCTGGGCGTGCGCGCGCGCGCCACGATGGGGCGGCGCGCGGGGGGGGGGCTCGCGCGCGTGAGTGACGGCGCAAGGGTCGCGGGCACAGGGTCGCGCGTGGTCGGAATCGCGGAATCGCGCGCAATCGATTCGCGTACGAATCAGAATCACTCGAGCGCGCCTACGCCTCGCGCGACGGCGGAAGCCGCGCGCGCCGCCGTCGCGGCGGCGCGGAAGGCGGGCACCGACGCGGACGCCGCCGCGCGCGCCGCGGGTGGTGAGATCGTGTACGAGACCGTGCCTTTGGTGATTCAGTTCCTGGAGTTGTTCCCGTGGCTCTGCGGGAAGACGTACAAGGCGCTCTTCGCGTACGCGCTGCTGTTTTTCGCGCTTCCGCTCCTCCGCGCGGCGCACGCGACGTACGAAAACGGAAACATAAAAAAACGCAACGCGCGCCGCCGCGCCGCCGCGGAGCGCGCGCTGCGCGCGCTCGTGGAGGCGTCGAGAGAGAAGAGAGCCGCGGCGAAGGGGAAGCAGGCCATGGTGGTGGTGGAGTAGAGACAAACCCTAAACACAGCGTCGATGAGAGACGAGAAGAAAG
>Ga0181559_10006985_pt1 | contig 10566 bp, 8 predicted proteins | sample 011ome_21_FD_133752 | JGI IMG/M metagenome (GOLD analysis project Ga0181559, IMG submission 133752) | Coastal salt marsh microbial communities from the Groves Creek Marsh, Skidaway Island, Georgia - 011508AT metaG (megahit assembly) | ecosystem: Environmental > Aquatic > Marine > Intertidal zone... | reverse complement strand
CGAAAGCCGTCGGGTTTTTCGGATCCGCCGTGCCGTCGGCGTCGGGTCTGTGTGCCGGGATCGCCATCGGCCTCAAGCTCTGAAATCGTATTTCGGTATTTCGCCAGAGAGAGCGTTTTTTTATTCTCTTCCTACACCTGGTCAGAGCGAGACTCGCCCCGAACCCGACACCCGACGTCGCGTTTGGAAAACGTCGTCTGACGCGCGCGACCACCCCGCTTTGTTACGCAAAGATTCCAAAAATCCCAAAAATCCCACGACGCGTGACGTGTAACGTTTCTCGCGCGAAATATCGCCGAAGCCGCTCGGCCCTCTCATCACGCGCCCGCGCGCGATAGCCTCTAGACGACGCGATGAAGTTCGGGAAGAAGCTGCACTACGAGCGCGTGGCCTCGGGGGCGCTCGCGGAAGCGTTGCCGTGGATAGACTACGGGTGCGTCAGCTGCCCCCGACGCCGACTCGACGAGATCTGCCGGTCGCTTGCTTTTCCATGCTCCGGTCGGCCCGACGGCTCGAACCGACGGCACTTTCCGAGTCCACTCGCGAGGGTCGGGTCCGAGGCGTTTCGGCCCTCGGCTCTCGCCGGACGAACCTCTCCGGCGCGGTCGCGGTCGCTGACGAACGCGTCGCGCGCTAGAGACCCGTCGTCTGACCCTTCCCCGCCCTCCTGACCGCCTTTTCCTTTCCTCCCTCAAAAAAAGGCGCTTGAAAAAGCTGCGACGGTGCACGTGCGGCGGCGCGGATGCGCCGACTCGCGGCGCGGTCGACCAGGCGGGGACGTCCCGCGGGGACGCCGTCGGGGACGTCGCCGGGGACGTCGCCGACTCGGGGACGGAAATCGGAAATCGGAAATCGGACGAACAGCATCCCGTGGCGGGAACCGCGTCTGTGGACACCCGGGACACCCGGGACACCCGGGACACCCGGGACACCCGGGACCCGTCCTCCGACTCCGCGCGGCGCGCGAACGACGCGAGCGCCGACGACGTCGCCGACGACGACCGACGAAACGAGAGCGACGAAGACGAAAACGAGAGCGACGACGGGGAATCGGACGGGAACGAAGACGGCGCGTGCGAGCGATGCGCGGCGGCGTTTTACGCCGAGCTCGAGCGCGAGATGACCGCTGCGTCCAAGGCGTATTTCGGGTGGACGCTCAAGATCCTCACCCGCGCGCCGCTCGGGGGCGCGGACAAATCCAAAAAAAAAGCATGCGGCGTCGCGTGGGGCGCGCGGGGTCTCCCAACGCCCTCTCTGCGGGTGAGGCTCGGCCGGCGGTTCGTTGAGGCGTCCCAGGACGCGCCCGACCTGCGCGGGCTGCACATCGACGCGCGGACCGAGGCGCGCGAGTGTCTGCGTTGGGCGGAGCTCAACGCCACCGCGCTGCGCAAGATTTTGAAAAAGTGGGACAAGACCAACGCGAGCGGTCGCGGCCGACGGGCGCTCGCGGCGTACTGGAAGCGGTCCGAGTACCAGATGCTGCACTCGCCCGTCACCATGGAGCTCAGGGCGGTGGCGGGGATGCTGCGCGAGGGGGAGGACGGGCCGGTGTGGAACACGCGCGGGACGTTCGGGTCGTTCGGGTCGTTCGGGTCGGTCGGCGAGACGGCGGGTGGCGCGAGCGCGGCGTCGTCGGGATCCGACGAGGCATCTCCGGGAGTCATGACTCAAGAAAACGGCAGCGATGGCACGCACGCGGCGTCGCACGAAAACGCGACCGAATCCGAGCAGCCGACGTGCGGCGTGTGTCTGGACACGCTGTACAAGCCGGTGGGTTTGGAATGCGGGCACGTGTTTTGCCGCGACTGCCTGCTTCGCGCGGCGCGCGTGCTCGACCACCGGGGCACGTCGCTGGCGGTCTCGCTGCGCGGGCGGCAGACGGTGTCGCGCGTCGCCGCGGGCGAGGCGGCGCTGGAGCCCGCATCGTGGCACGCGCGGGACAAGTGCCCCGAGTGCCGGCAGTCCGGCGTGTTCCTCACCAGCACGCGGCTGCGGCACGTCGAGGCGTGCATCAAGCGGCTGGACCCGGAGGGGCACAGAGCGAGGCGCGCCGAGAGCAAGGCCACGTGGCGCGACGCCACGAAGTTCGCCTGGGGGAACATGCCCAAAGCCGTCGCGGAGGCGCTGAAACGACCCGGCGGCTCATCCGCGGCGCTCTCCCTGGCGTCGTTCGTCGTCGGGGTGGTGGTGGCCGTGGTCGCGTTGTGACGCGACACGGATGGCGAAAACGATCTGAAATACAGGTAAAAACGTGACGCATCATGAACCAAACCGCCCGCCACTCGCCACAAGTGTGCAGTTTCGAGAAATGTTTCGTCGGTGAGCCGCGCCGTCGCGTTTCTTCGCGCCGACACCTCGCAGTGCGGTCGCGCGCGAGCCCGCCGCGCCCGGCTCTCGCTTCCGTTCGCGCTCGAGGCGACGCACGCGCGCGCGCGATGATCACCCGACTGGGCACCAAGGTGGGCACCACCGACGAGATGCGCCTGCGCAGCGGCCACAGGGTCGGCGTGTCGGGCCCCGCGGCGAAGATGCCAACCTCGGCCGCGGAGGCGCGCGCGCTGCTCATGCGGGACGGTACGCGCACCAGCCCACCCTCTTCTCCGGACCGAACGCGGAAGCGCGCCGCCGACGCGCGCTCGTTCGGCCACCCGCGTCCGGAAGTCCGCTGCGCTCGCGACCGCCTCGACGTCGCGCTATCACCCCGACGCCGTCGCGTCGCCGCCGCCGCCGACCCGCTCGTCGCTGACCGCCTCTCGTCTCGAAAACCTCACACGAAATACTAATCTCGGTCGCAGTGACCAAGATGCCGGATGAGCACGCCGCCGCGTTTTGCGAGGGCCTCGCCGGGATCCTCAACCGCTGGACCGCGCTGCAGCTGGCGATTTTAAACGAATGGGGCGGCGCGGAGAGCGCCGCGAAAGGCGCGCAGATGCTCGAGGAGCTGGAGCACTGGTTCCTGCGCCGCCGCGCCGGAAAGTACGCCGAGGACCTGGAGGAGCTGCTGGTGGAGATTTTGGGCGACGACTTTTGCGTGCAGTGCGAGGACGGTTCGCCGCGGGAGGTGGCGAAGATCGCCTGCGAGATGTACGAGCAGGTCGCGGAGGGAAACTACGCGCTCGCGAGGGACGTGTGCGCGAAGCCGCTCCCGCGCGAACACCTGGAGCGGTGCCAGCGCGAAGAGGAGGACCGGCGGTGGACGGCGGGCGCGGCGGCGGCGCGGCTCGCCGACGGCGGCGGCGGCGGCTCAGACGGCTCCGACGACGTTATGGACGCGGACGACCTCGCGGCGGGCCTCGACGGCTTCTCCATGAAGCACGACCCCGAGGTGGACGACATGTCCACCGGCGGCAGGCGGGGCCAGCCGGAGCCGGACGAGGACGGGTGGTGCACGGTCCCGAAGAGGGGAGGGAGGTGAGTACGGCGCGCTTTTCCGTACGTAGATGGCGCGTCTCGCGTGACCAGCCGTGTATCCTATAAAACAACGATCCTCGGCTCGTCACATCATCCCCCCGACGTAGGGCTCCTCCTCCACCGAGAGGATCTCCTCCACCTCCACCTGCTCCTCCACGACATCCGCGTCCCCCCCGGGAGTCCAGCCGGGGTACCGCGCGCGCATGAGCGTCTCCAACTTGGCCGAATGCGCGGGCGTCTCCAACTCGGCTTTCTTCGCCGCGACCCACCGGTTCCACTCGTCGAGCACGCCCTGCTTCTCGGCGGCGAGGTGCGAGTCCTGCGCGTTGCGGATCTTGTCGTCCAGCTCCTCGAATCGCTTGCTGTACTTCTTGAGATTCTTCGCGATCTCGGCTTCCTTCTCCGCACCCAAGAGCGAGGGCGCCCGAGGCCGCCACAGGAACTGGTAAAAACGCTCGCGGCCGTGCTTGTACAAAAGCTTGCCGTTGAACGTCCAGACGTGAAACCCGTTTTCCATCTGGTGCACGCTCGTGACGGCGGTGGTGACGTAGCGCCCGGTGGGGTCCCACTCCACGTCCGTGGCCATGAAGTGCTCCGCGCTGGCCATAGTCTCCATCTCGTCCACGTTGAAGAATTCGAACTGGCCGTTCATGGTTTTCAAACCGGCGAGCACGATCGTGCCGCCGCGCGGCGACCAGAACAGATGGTTGGCGGTTTTGTTCTTCAGCGTTCCGATAAGCTTGACTTTGTTGATGGCCGAGTCTTTGTCGATCATCGTGTAGAACGAGACATCCGGCCGCGCCCCGTCGCCGTGGATCACCGCGAACCGGTGGCCCTTGGGCTCCCACGCGAACGCCACGATCTTCTGGTTCTTGTCCGGCAGCTCCAGCACCTCCATCGGGCAGTTCGGCTCCTTCACGCGGAACAGCTCGAAGCCGCTGAAGATGCTCTTCTTGGACTTGGTGTGGTGGTCAACCTTGACGGCGAAGTAGTCGCCGCTCTGCTGCCAGTACATCTTCACGTCCGACACCGAGAACAGGTTCTTCGAGCGCAGCTCCTTCTTACTCGGGAGCTGGATCAGCGAAACACGCGCGGGCTGGTTGCCGCCGCCCTGCTCGGGCTGGAACACGGACAGGATCGGGTCCGCGGGCGACCAGCAGAACTCGGTCACGCCCTCCAGGGTGATGGACTTTTTGTCCACCAGCGTCATCGCCGGCGCCTCGTACACGGAGATCTGGTCCTTCTTCATGCGCGCGAAGAACGCGCCGTCCTCGGACGGGCCGCCCCACTTGAACACCGGCCACGTCAGACCGCCGCGCGCCCCCCCTCCCGCGGCGAACTCGGAGATGGGGCCCTGGAACGACCGGAGCTTCGTGCCGCTGCGGGTGTCGTAAAAGTTGACCAAAACCGTCGCCTCGCGTCCTTCGTCGTGCGTCGACCCGGAGGCGAGGAAGCGCTCGCACGGCGAAAACTCGATGAACTGCACGCCGTTGTGCGAGAACTTCTGAAACCGCACGAACTCGGGGCCGCCCCACAGCGCGACGCCTTGTCTGTGCACGGTCGCGAGGAAGTTCCCGCGCGGCGACCACTGCACGTACGACTCGGTCCAGAAGTCGCGCTTGTACACCTCAACCGGCTCGCTCTTCTGCGCGTCGTTCCAGTGGATCTCCGTGCTGTCCCCGAACCGAATCGCGTACTGATCGCGGCCGCGCTCGTCGAGCATGTAGCTCTGCGTGTTTTCCTTCGGCGCGTACGGCTTGGGTTTGGGGGGCTCGTACGCGTCCGGCACGCGATCGAACTTGGCGAAGTCGTCGAAAGACGACGTCTTGAACACGTGCGCCTTGTCCAGCTTGTACCCGTCCGTCTGCTCGCGCGCGGCGTGCGCCTCGGCGGCGCCGTGGAACTCCACGAACGCGAACCCCTTGGTGGTGCCGGTATCGTCGACGGGCATCACCAGGCCGCCCTCGCGGATCGCGCCGATCTGACCGAAGATCTTGCGCAGCACCGTCGAGAGCTTCTCCACCTTGGCGCTCGGCACTTTGGGGAGGTTGTCCACCACAACCACGTTCCCGAAACCGCTCTCAGTCTTCACCTCCTCCACGTTCACGTCCTCGTCGTCGCTGCGTCGGCGTAGGTGAGAGGGTGGTGGGTGTCAGAGTGTGGGCGTCGTGACGAAACACACGGCGCGCGCGTCACTCGAGACACGTGCGTGTCTTTGGCGACGCGCGAAGAGACGCGCGAAACCGATTTAGTCGTCACCGTCGCGATGAATCTCGCCTCGGGAGTCGAACGCGCGCTTAGGGTCGCGTTTTAGGGTCGAGCGCGTCCGCGCGGGGGGTCGCGATCGCGCGCGCGTGAACCACGCTTCGCCTGGACGCACCTGGCGATTCCCATGTCGTCGCCCGCGGGGAGCTTCAGGGAGTCGATGTCGATCTCGTCCCACTTGACGTAACCATCCTGCGGTGGGGAGGGGAGGGCGGCGAGGTGAGCGGCGATCGCGCGCGGAGGGACGAGCAGCACAGCGGCAACCGGTGCGGATCTTGGCAGGTCGGGGGCGGCTCCGTACCTCGCCGCGGGGAAGGTTCGCGGGGATGGTCTCCATTTCTCCTTCAAAGGCTTCTCCGACGCGAGGCGAGTCGGGGCCGTCGATAAAGGGAGCGGCGCGGCGGATCACGAGGTCGCGCGCGCGGGAAAGAACGAGGCGGCGGGCCGAGGCTCGCTTCTCGTCCGTCTCGCCGCCGGCCGATAACCTGGTATCGGGAGAATCTCCGCAGCGTCGTTTCACGGCGTCCGCTGATGACTCACTGATGACTATCCGCTCGACGACAGACGGCGCTCGCGCGCGCGTTCCCGTCGTCGCGCGCGGAGGGCACATCGGGGTCCTTCCACGCGTGGCGCGAGCCTCGCCGCGCGCGCGACGGCGCGATGTCCGTCGGGGGCGAGCTCGCGTTCGTGGCGTTGCACGGCGTGGTGAAATTCCTGGACACGGTGTTCTGGGTGTTCGGCAAGGGCCTCATCGCCACCGCGCTCGCGGTCGCGGGGCTCGTCGCGCGGGCGATCCTCGGCGAGGACGCGCGCGGAGCGGCTCGCGCACGCGGCGCGAGCTCGTCTGCGAGCGAGTCTCGCAGACGAGCTAAGGACGAGACGCTCTCGGACCTCCTGTCCCGCCCCCCCGACCGCCGAGTGTCGGAAGCCGCGAAGGGAGATGCGCGGAAGCTTCGCGAGAAACACTTTGGGTGGTGCGAGTGGTACGCCGAGCACGACGTGGGGACGCTTTTGGATCGCCCGAAACCGGCGTTCGAGGTGATAAAGGCGCATTACCCGCACGCGTTCCACGCTTCAACGAAACAAGGTTTCGCCGTGCAGTTGGAGAAGCCCGGACGATTTCCCGCGTTGCTCGCCGAACTCCGCAAACGCGGGTTTCAAGATCCGACGCGCGCCGTCGTCGAGCACGTGTCTTTTGTTTTAAGACACGCGTTCGATCGAATCGATTCTCGTGAATTTCCACACGGGCGAATTCTACGAATCGTGGACATGTCACGACTGGACGTCTCGGACACCGGGTACGAGGCGTACTCGTTCTTAAAAGCCATGGCGCACGTCTCGAGCGTCGCGTTTCCCGAGCGCACGCACAAAGTGGTCATCGTCAACCCGCCCGCCGCGTTCAACGTCTTGTGGGCGGTCTTCTCGCCCATGGTCTCCGCGCGGACCATGGCGCGCGTGCGCATCTGCAAGGACACGAAAAGTGCGCGCGAAACGCTGCTGGAGGACCTGGACCTCGCCGACATACCGCGCGAGTACGGGGGCGAGTGCGCGTGCGGCGGCGGAAAAGCGGGACGAGGGGCACGCGCGCGCCTGCGCGCGTGCCCCTCGGCGGCGTGCTCGCCGTGCTGGCGCGACGCGCCGCTCGAGCTCGAGCTCTGGGACCGCGTGCGTTTGAGCGGGTCCCGCGCCGGCGGCGGTAGTCTGGGGCACTCGGGGAACGAAGACGTTTTTAAGACGCGACGCGGAGAAAAGACGGAGTCCTCCGCGTCGTTCGATCGGAGCCCGGGAACGTCGGAGCGGTTAGTCACTAAAAAAAACAAAGCCGCGTCGTCGCGCGTCGCGAACGCGACGCGCGTCGGTTCGACGAAGCGCGCGAACGCGTCGAACACGCGACGCGACTTTGAACGACACCGTGACGCGAAAGAAAAACCGGTTGGATCAAAGCTCTCGCGCTTGAAACCGCAATCGCTCGCGAAACGCGCGGGGGACGTCGAGACGGTTCGCGCTTCGGCGCCGCCGATGTTCGCGGCGCCGCGCGCGCGAGAAAAAACGCCGGCGCCGGCTGTCGCCGAGACGGCGGACGACGGGGAGAGTAACGGGAGCTGGTTCTTCTAGTCTTCCAGTCTTAGTACAGTAGCGAGCGAGCTCGTGTGGTCGTATCTATGTTAGGATGGTATTCATAGTTTCATACATGTACCACGGTCGTGCGAAAGTAGCTAATAAAGAATCGGAAAGGGGACGGGGTGATGCCCGTGCGTGCGTCACACCCATGCACGCGGCGTCGTGTATCGCGCCGCCGCGCGTCGCGCCGCGCGTCTCGACGCGCGCGGGGGGGCGCCGCGCGCGTCCTCGCTCGTCCCGCGGCTGGCGCGTCTCAGCGAGCGGACTTGATGACACGAACGACGGGTCCTCTCCCGAGGATGACGCCGACGCGATGCGGATGAAACGTCGGTACGTCAACGTCACCGGGTTCCCCTTCCCCCTGACGCCTCTGCTGAGCCGAAAAACCACGGGTAAGACGCTCGTGCCCGGCCGGGTTTGGACGTTCGAGCAGGAGCAGGGCATCGGGCTCGGGCTGGGCGTCAGCACGAGCGTGGTGATGAGCGTCGTGAAGCTCCGCGACGGGCGGCTGTGGGTCCACGACCCCATCGCGCCCACGGCGGAGTTGATGGAGCTGCTCGCGAAGCACTGTGGCTCGGGCGCGAAAGGTTCGAAACTCGACGTCGCGTACGTCGTGCTCGCGACCACGCAGTACGAGCACAAGATCTTCGCCGGTCCGTTCTCGCGCCGGTTCCCGAAGGCGCAGGTGTGGGTCGCGCCCGGCCAGTTCTCGTTCCCGGTGAATCTGCCGAACCAGTTCTTCGGCATCTTCCCCGCCGGCGAGCTAGACGCCGACGGCTCGTCGATGCCCTGGCGGGACGAGATCGACACGAAGCTGTTGCGGCTGCCGCCTCTGTTCTGGCGATCGTACACGTACTGCGAAGCCGCGTTCCTGCACAGAGACTCGGGCGCCATGTTCGTCACGGACGCCGCGGTGTTCGTGTCGGAGCGTCCGCCGGAGGCGGTGCCGCGCGAGACGCTGCGAGACCTCGGCGCGGAGGACGGGTTCACCATCACGCTGCTGCGGCTCGGGAACTACCGGGGGGGGCGGGACCTTCCCGGAGCGGGGGGCGACCGAACGAACGCCCCGGAGCTGTGCGAACGAATAGGGTGGAACCGAATGGCGCTGTTTTCGCTCTTCATCGCGCCGGACGCGCGAAACATCCTGCGGCCGAAGCGCTCGTTCGCGGGGCTCGCGGGGAAGTTCGTGGTCTCGCCCATCGTGTTTATGGTGGTGTTTCAGCACCACCGCGGGCTGGTGTCGGAGTGGGCGAACGCGATCGTCGCCGACTGGGGCGACGAGATCGAGCACGTCGTCTCCGCGCACTTCCCCGCGTTTTCCGCGGAGCGCGGCGAGAGAAGGATCGCCGCGCGAAAGTTCGCCGAGGCGTTCGAGTGGGCGGCGACGAGCGACGAGACGCCCAAAGAGTTCGTGGACACGAACGACCTCAAGAGTCTGGAGCTGGTCGTGCGCGTGTTGCGGTTTCTAAAGGCGGTGCCGCCTTAAAAACGTTTTTAAAAACGTTCGGGTGGAGGCGTCGGGTATCCGACGTCGTCTTCGTACGCGCGCGTCGCTCGCGTTTTCACTTCACTCACAAAAAAAAGAAAAACAAAGAAACGCAAACGACGAACGCGTCTCTCTTTCGCGTCTCTCTCCGACGTTCGTCACCACTCGTCATCCTCCTCCTCCTCTTCCTCGCCGTCCGCCCCGCCGCTCATCGCGCCGTGCTCTCGGTTCCACTTCTCGTGGAACTCGATGTCCGCCTGCGTCACCGAGGGCCGGACCTGCTTCGACGCGCGCTTGAAGTCCGCCAGCTTGATCGGGCGCATCGCGCTCGGCGACGGGAGCGGCGGAATACCGGCGATACCGGGATTTGGCGGCGCGCGCGCGGCGCGGGTGAACAGCTCGCGCAGCGGCGCGCGCGCGGCTTCCTGCGTCAGGTGCTTCATGTCCGACCCCGAGTACCCCTCGGTTTTTAAGCAGATCGTGTCCAGGTCCGAGTCGGACAGCGCGTGCGCGACGGACGCGTCCGCGCGCAATATGTTCGTCACCATCGCGCGACGAGCGGCGGCGCAAGGCAAGGGGATGTACAGCTGCTTCGCCAGCCGCCGGCGCGCGCCGTCGTCCAGCTCCTGCGGGCGGTTCGTCGCGCCGATGAGCAGCATCCGCCCCTCGTCCCCGCCCAGCCCGTCCATCTGCACCAAAAACTCGGTTTTCATCCGCCGCGAGCTCTCGTGCTCGCCGTCGGACTTGCGCGCCGACAGAAGCGAATCGATCTCGTCCACGAAGATCACCGCCGGCTCGCGCGCCGCCGCGACGGCGAAGAGCGCGCGCACCATCTTCTCCCCCTCGCCGATCCACTTGCTCGTCAAGCTGGAGGCGCTGATGGAGAAGAACGTCGCGCCGCACTGCGACGCCACCGCGCGCCCGATGAGGGTCTTGCCCGTGCCCGGCGGGCCGAAAAGCAAAAGCCCGCGCGGCACCGCGCGCGCGCCGCGGAACAGCTCGGGCTTCATCAAAGGCCACACCGCCAGTTCCTGCACGGCGGCTTTCGCGTGCTCCAAGCCCGCGATGGTGTCCCACCGAATCGTCGTGGGCGTCTCGAGGATCTCGGCGACGACGCGGTCCACGATGTCGCGGTCCATCTTCAACAGCGTCTCGGGAATCGGCTCGCCGTTCGGGCTCAGGCGCCGCATGGTCGCCTCGCAGAAAGGAGGCTCGTCCGAAGACGGCGAGCCTTTCCCGGGGCCTTTCCCGTCACTCGAACCCACCAGGTTCGATCCGGGTTT
>Ga0181559_10006981_pt1 | contig 10569 bp, 9 predicted proteins | sample 011ome_21_FD_133752 | JGI IMG/M metagenome (GOLD analysis project Ga0181559, IMG submission 133752) | Coastal salt marsh microbial communities from the Groves Creek Marsh, Skidaway Island, Georgia - 011508AT metaG (megahit assembly) | ecosystem: Environmental > Aquatic > Marine > Intertidal zone... | reverse complement strand
TTTCAACGGAGTTGAGACGATCCGCGGAGCCGGAGGCCCAATGGCGTCTGAGGCACTCAATGTCATTATTGGTGGACACGGCCGCGATGCGCCCGACCCAGCGGGCCAGAGCTTCAATGGAGCAATCGACGAAGTGAAGGTCTTTAGTGAAGCGCTGACCGAAGAGATGATCCAAGCGGCAATGATTCCAACAGGTGGCGCCGGTATGAAGGGGTTGAAGGTAACAGATATCAGCCTGGATCAAGAGACTAAGATGATTTCGCTGACTTTCACTTCGCAACCCGGACGAAGCTATTCACTCTTCTGGACTCCGAATTTTGAGGATCGTCCTGATTACGTTGAGCTTAATGATTCGATCAATGCCAATCCGAATAGCGATCTAACAACATATGATTTTCCGGTGCCCAAGACGGGGGGCGGGCCGGTTCCGAGGGCATTCTTTTTTATTCAACAGAATTGAGTGGTTTTGCTGTCGACGACTGATTGTGTCACCCTACTGTTTTAATTCGATAAGAAGCAGCATGGCTCGCCGTAATTATTAACCAATCTGATTATGATCACTCGTCGAAAAACCCTACAGAGCTTGGCCGCCGGCCTTGGCGCATCGCTCGGTTCCGCTGTATTGCCCTCGTTTTGTAAGGGGGGCGGGTTGTCTTCTTCTTCAACAGGAGGACCGAAGAGGGTGATCTTTTTCATGCAGAATCAAGGTTTCGAACCTGAAACCTGTATTCCGGACGGGATGCGTCACGGTGGGTCTCTGGCCAAGGCCAGGTTGCCGGAGCCCATTAAGGCTTTGGAGCCGTTCAAAGAGAAACTGCACATTATTAGCGGGCTGCATGGAATTCATACCAGTCCGTCACACAGTGCCTTTTTTGGTGCTTTGGGAGGATATCGTGGTAGCGACGGGGTGCCGCCAAGTGCTTCGACAATCGATTATGAGTTGAGCAGGGCCTTGCCCGAGACCTTGTTGCCGCATTTGTGCATTGGGATGGATTCGTTGGAGAACATGAAAACCAAGCCGACGGTGGCGAATCTCTCGGCGAGTGGAGCGGGACAGCCGATTTTTATGCATTCAAACCCGAATCACCTTTATCAGACTCTTTATGGAGGGATTTCCAAGGGTGAGATTCGCAAACAGCACGAGGCGCGTTCCGGAATGCTGGATCGGATTGGACAACTGGCAGCTGCCAAGGGCGGCACTTTACCGATCTCTGAGAAGCAACGATACGGGGAGTTTGTGCAGGGATTTGAAGATATGAACGGGTTGCGCGAGCGGCTTGGTAGCGTCTCTGATCACTTGCGAAATTTTGCCCCAAAGGTGGACGATCGCTATTCGTCGCCGGAGTTTGAGACGGATTGGCACGATGTCCTTTTGGACTTGGGGATTTCTTCGCTCAAGTCGGGGATCACGAATGTGCTGACGATTGGGTCGGGTCGCGGTGAGATCTTTGGATCCTGGAAAGGATTGGGAATTGAGCAACAGGGACACAACCTGGGGCACATGAAGCAGAAGGATAATCCGATCTGGATTAAGATCCGTCAGTATAACTCGCGGATGCTTGTTAAAATCATGGAGGAGCTGGAAAGCGTGCCCGAGGGGAATGGCACGATGATGGACAACACCTTGATCGTTTACACAAGTAACAATGCCGACAAGCAGCACACGAACGGTGCGAACTGGCCGGTGATGCTTTTGGGCAATTGCGATGGAGTCTTCAAGTCGGGTTGCTTCACCCACGTTGATGGTAAGCGTCCCATTAATGCGCTCTATTCCACCATTCTTCGTTCGGTCGGAGTTTCGAACGATCACTTCAACATGAGTGAGAAGATGGCAAAAAAATTCGACTCGGGCAGCGGTCCGTTGAGGGAAATCCTGGCGTAAACAAGCATGAGAGTGATCTTGCGCGGGGTGGTGGCATGCGCGCTCGGCGCGGGAATTGGCTGGGCGGAACCGTACACTCCCGGAGAGCCGGTGAAGCTTGGTTTTAAGGATTTTGCGTCCGGGTTCCTCGACTACCACTGTCTGGAGTGTCATGACGAAGCGACGAAGAAAGGGGACTTGTCGCTGGAGGATTTGGGGCCGATTGATGAGACCAACGCAGATTTGTGGAAATCGATTTGGGCGCAGGTTTCCCTAAGGGAAATGCCACCGAAGAAAAAGGAACAGCCGGAAGTGATCGAGCGGCTTCAGTTTTCCGATTGGATTGTCGCTGAACTTCAGCGGGTGATGAAGGACAAGGGTGGGTTCCAGGCCCATCTTGATCCTCAAAAGGGGAATTTTTTAGAGCACGATCTGCTCTTTGGTAAACTACCGGAAGGGATCAAGTTGGCCCCGGCCGCTTCTCCAAAGCGGATTTGGCGGGTGACCCCGCAGGAGCACATCACACGACTCAACGAGTTGATCAATAGCGAGCCGAACTATGATCCCAAAAAGCCGGGCGTGAGGACGCGAGGCGACGTGGTGCCGACCAATCATGGAGGCGAATTGAAGCTCTACTTCGGTGTGGATCGGATTATCAAGTGGCAGGGCGGAACAGTGGCCTACGCCACTTCGGTGAAGAGTGTGCCGGTGGTGTTGTCGTCGGCACGCAAGCACGGCCTTGAGAACTATCCGAATTTTTACACCGTCAATAGCGCCGAGGCCACGCAGATTCTGGGTAAGGCCGAGGATATTCTGCGCTACATGGCATACGGGCCGTTGAGTATCGCGAATCCGGAACAGATTACCGATGATCCAAACACTTACGAAAAGGTGAGGCCCAAGGGCGATCTTCGTGGGCTCCCCACGGCGTTGGTTTACAGCACGAAGGTGAAGCGTCCGTTGACGCCGGTTTATGAATTGATGAAGGCTTCGGAGTTGAGCGAGAACTTATTGCAAAGCGCGGTGGATTATGTCTTTGAAGCGGTGACGTTTCGCCCGCCGACATCGAAGGAGTCCGAGCAATACCTGCTGGTTGTGAGCGAAGCGATTGAAAGGGTGGGAAAGGAAGACGGTGTCTTCATCGGACTCTCCGCAATTTTTCTCGATCGTGATGCCTTGTTCCGTCCGGAACTGGGAGCGGGTGGAAAGCCGGCCAGGGATGGTCGGGTGATGTTGCAGGATTGGGAGTTGGGTCTGGCCGTGAATCATGCGCTGTCATATATCAAACCGGACGAGGAACTTCGTCGGGCGATCGTTGAAGGGCGGATGCGGACGAAGGTAGATGTGAAACGTGAGGTCACCCGGATGTTGGAAGATGATAGCTTGCGTAAGCCCCGAATATTGCGCTTTTTCCGCGACTTCTTTGACCACGATCTGGGAGGCTACATTTGCAAGGACAATAACGCGCTGGCGGCGACAGGGGTATCGGCGCGGGGGACCGCGCACTATCGCGCCATGTTTGATGCGACGGCAAGTACGGACCGGCTGATCGAGTTGATTTTGGAAGAAGACAAGGACGTTCTGAAGGAACTGCTGACGACGCAGAAAGTGGTGGCGACACGGAATGATAATACCTATTTTGGGAGGTTAAGAACGCAGAAGGAGAGGGAGGCAGTCGCTGCGGAACAGAGGAGAGCCGGGAAGGTTGCGAAGGAAAAAGCTGCTGCTGAATTGAAGATCCTGAACAATAAGCTCACTTCCCTCGATGACAGAATCATAGCCGCCAAGGACGGTCGTGCCAAAAAGGATTTGGCGAGGGAGAAGAAGCAGCTGGAAGGGGCGAAAAAGAGGGCGCAAGATGCGGTGAAGAAGGGCGCGAGGAGGAAAGGGAATCCCTCGGTGGAGGAAGCCATATTATCAGGATCGCAGATTTTTGCGCGAGTGAGTCATCGTTCCTTTGGGAATGGCTCGATGAAGCCCGAGCGAACCTTGGCCACGGCTCCGGAGGGTGAACGCCTTGGAATTTTGACCCATCCCTCGTGGTTGGTTTCGCATTCCGATGCTATGGACAACCACGCGATTCTGCGTGGTCGCTGGATCCGGGAACGACTTCTGGGAGGTGGCATTCCTGATGTTCCAATCACGGTGGACGCGATGTTGCCGGACGAGCCCAATACGACACTGCGATCGCGGATGCGGGTGACACGTGAGACCTATTGCTGGACCTGCCATGAAAAGATGGATCCATTGGGCCTCCCGTTTGAGATGTATAATCACGCAGGAGTGTTACGCACGACCGAGTTGGGCAAGCCGGTGGATACCAGCGGGGCGATCATCGATTCCGGTGATCCGAAATTAGATGGTCCCGTCACGAACGCACTCGACCTCATTCAGAAGCTCTCCGAGAGTGAGCGTGTCGAACAGGTCTTCGTGAGGCATGCCTTCCGGTTTTGGATGGGCCGTAATGAAACGCTCAATGATGCTCACGTTTTGCAGGAGGCCCATCTTGCTTACCGCGAAAGTGGCGGAAGCATGAAGGCGCTGATTTTGTCGCTGGTTACCTCCGACGCTTTTCTTTATCGAAAATGACTTTGGAGACTTCAGTTTCTGCTCTCTTGTGCTTTAAGGGTGGATTGAAATGGCGCTACCGGGGAAGCCGTTTTGGCTGGACGCTCGATTTGACAGCCGGAAACTCGGTCAGCGCTGAAGCGGTAAGGGTGTTCTAGTTTTTAACCCATTTTCCAAACAGCTAAAAGAGTTTCGAGAGATCGTCATCAACACCACCGTACGAAAAGGACAAAATGATCGACTTCGCTCTAGCATCCTAATCTACAAATTGGTTTTACTTGTTTATGATGGAAAAGTTTTCGCCGAACGATTCGTTGTTGTGTGGCGAATGGTAAACTTTCTGAAAGAGGGGTAAGATCTTTGATTTAGATCTAAAAAAAATTGACTCCGTCTGGACTTCCTCAATATTGTCTGGGCATGATATCTAAAATAAGAGCTTCATTTCCTATTATCCTAGCTATGTCGGTAACCGCCCTGCCGACCGTAGCCAGTGGGGCCCTTCTGGTGCACTATCCCTTTGATGGAAGTAGCAACGACGCCACCGGGAATGCCGGGGAAGCCGTTTTGAACAACGGAGCAGTGATAAATTCGGCTGGGCGCTTTGGGGGGGCACTTGATTTGACAGCCGGAAACGCGGGTGGCGCTGCTGAGGGTTCGTCTTCGAATGCAATCGTAGCTGGGGGAACCCATCTTGACAGCGCATTCGCCAATAATGCGATATCCGTAAGTTTCCACCAACTGAACAACAACGTTCAGAATAGCAGCGCTTTCTGGCTCCATTCAGTCGCAGCTGGGGCTGGCGATCGTGGTGTTCAGGCACATACACCCTGGAGCAACGGAACAATCTATTTTGACCAATCTGGATGCTGCGCCTCGCCAACTCAGCGACTTACTGGACAGGGAATCGTGCCTGGAGTCTGGCAACATTTCGTTTTCCAACGAGACGCCGGCGGTAATATGGAAATTTGGGTTGATGGAGCTCTATCAGCCAGCTCGCCCGGTGCTGAGCCACTGGATGCATTCGAAGGGATTATTACCCTCGGATCTGAGGGTGTGACGAATAATAATGGCTTTGATGGCCTCATCGATGACTTTGCTGTATTCGATCGCATGCTGACCCCCTCAGAAATTCAGCAGTTTTCGACTAATCCCATTGCCATCAATCCAGTTCCGGAGCCAAGCGGTGCCTTATTTGGTATTTTGGGATCTGGAATACTCTTTCTGAGACGTCGTCTCTAGAGAGTATCCTTCTTGGGATCTAAATTTTTAGGAGGGGCGAAAAGGGGGACTGCTAGGGAGTCTAGTGATGATCAGTCCAATCTCGGCTTCCAAATTGCCTTTGAAGTCAACCGAACTCCTAGGCTTATCAGTAAGTCTATTTCCACAGAGAACATTCTCGTGCATAGCTGTGCCATGCTGAGGTTTGCTGCGAATGCCAGCGGGGAAATTCCCCGGGGGTGTTCATTCTTCCCCCAAAATAGGTCCAATAGGCTGCTCTGAGAAATCGCATTGAAATGGTGCTGTTTGTAAAGAATCACGGGGGAAGACAGCCTTGAATAGGGCGTAGTATATTCAAGCTACCTTAAAATCCCAATTTCTAATAAAGCTACGTTATTTCCCATTTTCAAAGATTTGGCGGAGTCCAGTTGGGAATACCTTTTTCGGTCATCTGCTTTTGGAATTCGATGCGGAAGGGTTGGGTGGGGGACATGGGGGCGGTTTCGTTGACCATGAGTGGGCGGGCTTCTTTCCAAAATTTTTCGTAGGCGGCGCGCATTTCTTTGACGACGTCGGGGTGTTTGGCGGCGATGTCGGTTTTCTGGCCGGGGTCCTTGAGCATGTCGAAGAGCTGGTGATCAACGAGGCGGTATTGGTGGTTGCGGACGGCAAAGTTTTTCCACTGGTGCTTGTTGGGTTCGGAGCCGGTGGGCCAGCGGGCTTTCTGGGTAAAAAGGTAGCGGTCGGGCCACGATGATTTGAGATCCTTGAGAAGAGGAAGAAAGCTGCGTCCTTCGACTTGGTTTCCCGGGGTGGTTGCACCGGCGACGTCAACCAAGGTCGGGAAGAGGTCGATGTGAGCCGCGACGTTTGAGATGTCGCGTCCGGCTTCGAGAGTGCCTTTCCAGCGGATGAAAAAGGGGACACGGACGCCGCCTTCGTCGGAGCTTCCCTTGAGGCCTTTTTGTCCGGCGTTGAACATCATCATCTGCTTGCCATCCTTGTCTTTTCCGAGTTGTCCACGTCCGGCGCCATTGCCGGTCATGCCGTTGTCGGACATGAAGATGAGGATGGTGTTTTCTTCGAGATCCCACTCGGCGAGCTTTGCCATGAGTCGGCCCATGTTTTCATCGATGTTCTCGATCATGCCGTAAAAGCCGGCGGTTTTTGGGGAGAAGCCAAGATCGGTGAAGCGTTTGGTATTGGAAGGTGGGGCAATGAAGGGTCCGTGGGGCGCATTAGTGGTGATGTAGGTGAAGAAGGGCTTGTCGGCCTTCTTTGCTTCCTTCATCCAACCCATGGCGGCGGTGAAAAAGAGGTCGGTGCAGTAGCCCTTGGTTTTCACGAAGGTTCCGTTGTGACGAATGGTGGGGTCAAAGTATTTGTTGCCGGGAACGTCGGCGCAGGAGCATTTGTAACCTTGGCCGATCCCGCCGGCGCCGTGGATGAAAACTTCATCGAATCCCCGCTTGTGGGGTTGGTAGGCTTCTTCATCGCCAAGGTGCCATTTGCCGAAGATACCGGAGGTGTAGCCGGCGGTTTTTAGCACCTGGGGAAGAATAGTGGCGTTGAGCGTCATTCGCTCGCGCTCGAGGATGGTGTGGGTGATGCCGTTCTTGAGGGGGTGCCGTCCGGTCATGAGTGCGGAGCGGGTGGGCGAGCAGGTGGGGCTGACCAGAAAGCGGGTGAGGCGGGTGCTTTGGTCGTAGAGTTTGTCGAGATTGGGAGTCTTGATCCAGGGATGACCGTGTCGTCCGACGGGCCCGTAGCCCTGATCGTCGGTCATGACGAGAATGATGTTTGGTTTGTCTGCGGCGGCGAGGTGGCCGGGCAGGAGGAGGGTCAGAATCAGCAAGAGGCTTCGGGTCATGGAGAGATCTTACCTGAATAATTCGGTGGATCTTTCCTTTCTCTCGTCTAGAGGGTGGGTATGAAGTTTATGACTTTGTTTACCCTCGGACTCTCGGTTGTGGCGTTTTCGGCAGAGGACGTGAAGGTTGTTGATTGGCGGGTGGAGCTTCTCAAGGAGGAGGGGGTCGGGACCTCGGTGGGGGAATTACGGAAGGCTTTGACGGCGGTGCCGAATGTAACGAAAGAGCTTGAGGGGGCTTTGGAGAAGCTCGCTTCGCAGGATTACGATGTGAGGGAGGCGGGGCGGAAGAAGTTGCTGGGTGGGGGTGAGAGTGCTCTGAAATGGTTGCGCGAGCTTGAGCCTTCCGAAGATCCCGAGCTGAGGCGTCGTGTTCTGAATGTCATTGAAGAACTCGGGTTGGTGTTTCGCAAGGATCGCGAACTTGCGGTGGCTCATGCGGTGAAGTCTCTGCTGGCGGAAGGGGTTGCCGGCGCAGAGAAGTCAGCTGAAACGGGAGGAATGTTTTTCGAATGGTTTGGTGAGGGCCAACAGGATTTCAAGAAGGGCTATCGTCTCTTTGGTTTTGAGAATTCCTCGGGACGATCGGGGAAGGTGGAAGGTGGGCGCTTGGTCTTTGACGGAGAGGCAGGGAAAGATGGCGATCAACGATTGGTGCTGAAATCCGACATTTGGCCGGGGAAGGATGGGTTTGGTCATCGTTTTCGGGTCTCGGCGACGCTTGGGGGGGAGGACGTTTCGTCCGGGGCCTGGCATATGGGGATTACGATTGGGAGGATCCGCGCGCTCTTTCATCCGGGCTTGGCGAATGGTTCGTTTCGATTTGAGCAAATTGATACACGCAAGTATTTCGGCGGGATTAAAGCGGTGGGGTTTGAGCCGCTGGGCGATGGCCGCCAATGGATGTCGGTCGATGTGACGAAAATGCCGGATGGAGATGTGCGTCTGGATGTCTTGCTGGAGCAATCCGGAGAGCGGGGGCAGCGATTCAAGAGCTCGGTGACAGTGGACGCGGCAGATATTGGTGATCTGAGTGAGGTGAGTCTGGATCGCAGCGGAAGATCAGGCGGGAAAGCTTACTTTCGTGATTTTATGATTCGTTTGAATCCATGATAACCGGGGGATGAATGTTTTTTTGAAGAGTCTGATTTTGGTTTCGCTTTTGCTGGCGGGCTCTTATCTGGCTTTGGCGTATTTAGGTGGTTTGCCTTCTTTTTATTACTTGGAGTTCAACCGGGTGAAGGCAAATTTGGAATCGATCGAGGGACTTGAGATTCTGGATGACTGGCAACACCACGATATTTCGCTCGAGGATTGTGGGTTCACAGTGAGGACCAATGAGTCGGAGGCGGTTTCGTTTGATTTTCGTGAGAGTGATGACTGGGGTGCTCCCTTTGAGCACTTGGATGGGGTCATATTTACTGATCCGGTTTTTCCGGGAACCTCTCGTTCCTTTGGGAGAGTCTTTCTCGATGAAGAGGCCTTGAGAGAGGCGGGAGTTGAGGAGGTGAACTTGAAAGGCGTCCTGAGGAATTTGGAGAAGGTGCTGGCCGCGGTGAAAGCCCGGGAGTCTTTGGATACCGAGCAGAAGCTAAAGGGGGAGTGGATGGTAATCAGGTATGATTTGGAGAGGTATAAGAATCCCGGGGTCGAAGAATTCAAAGATGAGCCGGAAGTGGTTGAAAGGGTTGTGAACCTGGCACGAGCAGATCGCGATTTTTTGAGGAATGTCGAGGTGAATTGGAAGAGGCATTCATACTCCGGGCGGAGCCCCGGGATGAAGATTTTTGATGAGTTGGGAGTTGAGGCGACGATTCCAAATCTGGTCAGAGTATGGGTGACTCCGGGTTTGTGGGACGGGGTGTTGAGACTTTCCCCTCCCCTTTCCTGCGATGGTTTGGTGCGGGCGAGAATCGTGGATTGCGTTTGTGAAAGTGATTCGAAATCTGGTGATGGTTTATCGAGTGAATGCGATTGTGAGGATTCGAGGCCTGCGTTTTTCTGCCTTCTTCGAAGAGTTTGTATTGAGTGAGAGGTCGGAGGAATTTATGGAAGTAGAATGATCAGATCATTCGCGCTGCTTTCCCTTGTGTGTTTTTCGTGCCTGCTTCAGGCAGATGAGAAGAAACCAAACTTTGTGTTTCTGCTGGTGGATGATCTGGGCTGGGGTGACTTCGGGTGCTACGGAGCTGAGTTTTACGAGACTCCTCATATCGACAAGCTGGCCGAGGATGGCATTCTTTTTACCAATGCTTACTCGGCGTGTACCGTTTGTTCGCCGAGTCGGGCTGCGATTTTAACGGGAAGGTATCCGGCCAGGCTGCATCTCACCGATTGGATCGCGGGTCACAAGAAACCTTTTGCCAAGCTGGCGGTTCCAGATTGGAAGATGAAAATGGACCACGAGCGCGTGCTGCTGCCAGAGGCGTTGAAGGAAGCGGGCTATGCCACGGCCTTTCTGGGGAAGTGGCATCTCATGCCGATTGGTCAGCCGGATTTTAAGGAGCACTATCCGACGAGTCATGGATTTGATATTAATGTGGGTGGACGTGAGTGGGGGCAACCCAAGGGGCCGGGGAAATATTTTTCCCCCTTTGGCATGCCGGGGCTTGATGATGGTGCGAAGGGCGATTTTTTGACCGACAAGCTGACTGACGCGGCAATGGTTTTCCTAGAAGAGAAGAAGAATGAGAATTTTCTCTTATATTTTTCGTACTATACCGTGCACGGTCCCATCATGTCGCCCGGGGACTTGACAAAGAAGTATCAGGAAAAGCTGAAGACCTTCGACAACAAGAGGAATGAGAATGTGAATCCCAAGCGGGCGGGGATGGTGGAGGCACTCGACCAGAGTGTAGGCCGGATTGTGGCCAAGCTGGAGGAATTGGGTTTAGCTGAAAACACCGTGATCGTTCTGACTGGGGACAATGGTGGTGACTACGATGATACCACGTCGGGGCTGCGGGACCGCAAGGGCTTCTCCCATGAAGGTGGAGTTCGTGAGCCTTTGATTGCGAAGTGGCCCGGGAAGATTGAGGCGGGATCGCGGTGC
>Ga0181559_10006976_pt1 | contig 10573 bp, 9 predicted proteins | sample 011ome_21_FD_133752 | JGI IMG/M metagenome (GOLD analysis project Ga0181559, IMG submission 133752) | Coastal salt marsh microbial communities from the Groves Creek Marsh, Skidaway Island, Georgia - 011508AT metaG (megahit assembly) | ecosystem: Environmental > Aquatic > Marine > Intertidal zone... | reverse complement strand
GGGCTCGGCTGCCGCCGTCAACGCGATGCTTCCCTGATCGACCGTTGTCTGGTCGACGGTCGTCGCCTGGGCGTTCGACTCCACCATGCGCACTCCGAGCAGCCCCACCACGCCGACGCAGGTGGCGGTGGCCAGTCCGGCGGACAGGATTCGCTGAGGGGTGGAGGTGCGACGGATCGGGACGCGGGTCGTGGTGTGTCTAGTCATCATCATCTCCGTGGTCGTCGCCGTGGTCGTCGCCGTGGTCGTCGTCGTGGTCGTCGTCATCGTGTGAACTGTTCGAACCGCTGGACGTGCTCCCGGCGGCCGGCTGCGGCGCGGGTGCTTCCTGGGTCACGACCCAGTCGAATACGACTCCCTGGCTCTGGTCGACGTAGCCGGTGATGATCGAACCGTCGTGGCGAAGGACCGAGACGGCCCAGGCGTCGTACCCGGCGCGCGACGCCTGCTTGGCGCTCTTGACCACGCCACCGTTCGTGGCCTGAAGGACGATGCTCACGGCCTTGTCGACGGCGATCGTGCGAACCTCGGGCTCGCTCACCTGCTCGATCACCGGTTCGGCGGTGCGGCTGGGAGTGGCCGAGGGCTTGGGCTTCTGCTTTGCCTTGGCAGAGGGTGCCGGCGCGGCGGGGGCCTGGGCCGCGGCGACCTGCCCAGCGGGTGCCTTGACCTTCGGGACCTTGACTTTCGGCAGCGCCTCGGGTGAAACGTCGGTCAGGATCACCGGCTCCGTTGCTGAGTCGAATGGAACTGGTGCCTCGGTGGAGGGGCTTGCCGGTGCATCGACGGCGACGATCTGTGTGGTCGTGCCTTCCGGCTGGCTGCTCGCGGTCGCATTGATGACGGCGGCGCTGGCCACCGATCCGGCGACGAGAATGCCACCAGCGGCGACCACGGCGGCGATGAGACTGGATCGCTCCACGGTGTCCTCCTTGAGGTTGTCCATCGGTTCTTCGTGCTGTTCTGAGCTTGCGTCTTCAGGCTAGGCAGGGCTCTGCCAGATGCGCACCAGCCGCGGGTTAAGCCCGGGTAAGGCCTGCCGCGTCGTGCTTGTCGGTGATCTCACGCTGAGGTCCCGGTGCGGGCACGAACCCGCGGGCGAGGAGTCCGACGACGATCAGGCTCGCGCCCGTGACGAGCAGGGCGAGAGACCATTCGGCCATGGCATCGGTGCCCGCGAGGATGTAGTGGGCGGTGGCGATGGGCCAGGCGGCGTAGGCGAGCAGGTGCGATCGCTTGAACCATCGATTGCCCGCTCGCCCCATCCGGGCACGCAGTCGCCCGAGGAAGGACACCGGCAGCAGGATCCAGAAGGCAATCGTCCCGAGGGCCACGGCGAAGGTCTCCCACGGAGCCGTTCCCGGAATGAGGATCTGCGCCACCGTGAAGTGGACGGCCGGGTCAACGAGCAGAAACGCCATGTGGACGAGAAGGAAGGCGATCGCCGTCGCTCCCAGCCAGCGGTGCAGATCCAGCAGCCGCATGGGATGGGCGAAGCGCCCGAGAAGCTGAGTGCGCAGGAGCAGGCCCCAGATCACGACGGCTGAGAGCAGCCCCCATGAGGTGATGCCGCTGGCGCGAATGATCAGCCAGGTCCACGGGATGTCAGCCATGGTTGGCCTCCTGGAGAGTGTCGGGCGTCTGCATGGCCATCGTGGACAGCAGCTGATCGTCGGCCAGGAGGATCGCGGGGATGTCGAGCTCGTCCAGCCATGTGCGGGCGAGGTCGGATGGCTGAAGGAGCGCAGTAGTGGCAAGGACCTCCGCTCGCCAGGCAGCACCATCGACGACCGTGACCTGGACGAGATCGCTGCTGCTCATCGTGCCTGTTCGAGGATCGATGACGTGGTGGCGCCTGCCCTGCGCCCATCGGCGCTTCATGGTTGTCGAGGTGGCGATGCCCAAGCGGTCCGTCCCGGCCGGGAATTCGAGGATCTGGAGAGTGCGGTCCTCCAGGTCCCGGGGAAGACGTTCGTCATCAAGGCCCACGACCCATGGGACGTCGAGTGCGCCGGCGATCGAGATGTCGCCGCCCAGGTTCACGAGTACTGCGCGGGCGCCGGCAGCCGCCAGGTCCTCGGCGACGATGTCGGCTGCGAGACCCTTGCCGATCGCGCCGGGGTCGAGGCCGACCCCGAAGGGAAGTGAGACGGTGGCCGCTGATGCGTCCAGTCGCACGCCACTCATTCCAGGTGCCGGGATGACACTGATGTCTGTCGCGGCACCGGAAGCACGTGTGATCACGGTGGCGAAGTCAGCGTCGTAGCCGAGTCGATTCATGCTCTGCAGGACGGTGGGATCGAAGAGACCGTCGGAGAGCTCCCAGGCCTGGGCCATGCGTGAGACCAGCAGGAGCAGATCCTCGCTGACTGCAATGGACCCAGCGCCGGCGCGCGCATTGAGCATGCTCAGCTCACTGGTCGGACGGAACCGGCTCCAGCAATGCTCGAGGATGTCGACGCGTTGGACGGCCAGACGAGCGAGCTCCTGCTCGAGTGCCCGATCATCGGCCTCGATGAGGATGTGGCAGTCCGTTCCCATGGCTCGGAACTGGACCGGCTTCATCCTTGCCTCCCGTGCTCGTCGAGTGATGGCTGATCGATCGTCAGCCTGTATGACTCGACGGTAGGGAACCACGGCACAGAGGCGATCCAATGCGAGGTAAAGGCCGGGTAAGGAGTGTCAGTCAGCATGAGGCGACGCCGCGCAGAGTGCACGCGTCACTCCCGTGGCGTGCCACGATGAGCACGTGAAGGTACTTGTCGTCGAAGACGATCCGGCAGTGTCGGAACCGCTCCTGTCGGGCTTGCAGCGCAACGGTATAGAGACCGAGCACGTCGCCTTTGCCAGCCACGTCCTCGCTGCCCTCGCAGGAGTCGACGTCGTGCTGCTGGACCTTGGTCTCCCTGACGGAGATGGCATTGATGTCCTGCGGGAGCTGCGCAAGGTCTCGGACGTCCCCGTCATCATCGCCACGGCCCGTGGTGACGAGACCGATCGGATCGTCGGGCTGGAGCTCGGAGCAGACGACTACGTGGTCAAGCCGTTCTCGGTGCGCGAGTTGGCGGCGCGAGTGCGTGCCGTTGCCCGCCGCCGTCGGGTGGACTCGTCTCTGGACTCCGGCCGCGTTGTGGTCGATCGCGGACGACATCGAGTAGTGGTCGACGGCGCCGAAGTCGATCTCACGGCGAAGGAGTTCGACCTCCTTGCCGTCCTCGCCGAGGAGCCGGGTCGCGCTGTCACGCGCCAGGAGCTGTTCGCCCGCGTCTGGGATCCGGTGTGGGTCGGAACGGGCAAGACGTTGGACGTTCACGTCGCGTCACTACGCAAGAAGCTGGGTGACCCCGCACTCGTGGAGACGGTGCGCGGGGTCGGCTATCGGCTCGCGGTGGACGGCACGTGACTCGCCGCCTGATCCTCGCGATGGCCGTCCTTGTGGCGCTCGTCGCTGCGGCACTGGCGATTCCCATGGCAATCGTCGTCGCCAACGATCAGCGCGCAGCGTTCATCTCCGGCCTTGAGGTCGACACTCTGACGACAGCAGCATCGATGTCGGCAGAGCCGTTCGTGGACTGGCAGTCGACCGCGGTTGAGACGGCGCTTGCGACGGGTGCGCGCGTTGTCGTCGTGGGACCGGATCGCACGCTCAGGGCCGACAGTGGGGAGACGGTCCTGGACCGGCCGTTCGACCGACCGGAGATCGTGGCTGCGCTCAACGGTTCTCTCACGTCCGACATCCGCATGTCGCAGACGATGGGCGAGGACCTTCGATACGTCGCGGCGCCGATCATTCAGAACTACGACGTCGTGGGAGCCGTTCGACTGTCGCTGCCGGAGTCGAACGTCAATGAGGAGGTCCAGGAGACTCAGCGGTGGCTGACGTTGTTCGTGATCACGGTGGTCATCACTGCCGGTCTGGTCGCGTGGATCCTGGCCCGATCCATTGCGGCGCCTCTGCGGCATCTGGCCCAAGTGGCCGAGGACCTGCCGGATGATCTCGACCTGCGGGCCGAGGTCACCGAAGGACCGCCAGAGGTGCGCGCCGTCGCAATCGCCCTGAACGGCACCGCTCAACGGCTGTCCGGAATCCTCGGCCGCACCCAGCGGGTGGCGGCTGATGCGTCCCACCACCTGCGAACCCCACTGACGGGTGTGCGACTGCGGCTGGAGGCGATCGAGGACATCACCGATCAGCCCGATGTCGCGCGGGAAGCGCATGCGGCCACGGCAGAGGTGGATCGGTTGACCTACCGCATCGAGCAGGTCCTCGAACTCGCGCGCAGTGATGCTGGGTCGGCTCCCATCGTGGAGCAGGACGTCACGGAGATCGTGCGCGAGCGTGTTGAAGCCGCCGGAGTGATGTTCGGTGAACGCGGTATCGAGCTCAGCAGCGACTTGGCTGACGGCATTGTTCTGGGCGCACCGCGCGGGAGCGTCAGTCGTCTCGCCGACGAACTCCTGGCCAATGCGCTGACGTACGCCCGAGGTCATGCAGAGGTGCGGCTGAGCAGGGTGCCGGGGGCGATTCGACTTTCCGTGTCGGACGATGGGCCGGGCGTGCCGGCCGCCGAACGGGATGCGATCTTCGACCGGTTCCGACGAGGAACCACCTCGATCCCAGGTGGCTCAGGGCTGGGCCTCGCTCTGGTGCGCGAGACGGTCATGAGCATGGGTGGTTCAGCGCGGGCCGAGGAGTCGAGCGCCGGCGGGTTGCTGGTGACCCTAGAGCTGCCCAGCGGAGCGCAGGCGACCCAGTCGGCCCACTAGGGCGATGGGGATTCGGCCGGAAGGAGCCGGTCGGGAGAATCAGGCCGGAAGGATTCGGTCGGGAGAATCAGGCCGGAAGGATTCGGCCCATGCCGCTGTATGTGCGACCCCACCATGATCCACTGATCGGACTGACCCGCACTCGTTCGCCGTAGCCGGGGGCATCGATCATCTTGCCGTTACCGATGTAGATGCCGACGTGGTGCGCCCCACGCTTGAAGAAGAAGACGAGGTCACCGGGCTGCGCCTGGCTCTTCTTGATCCTCTTCACCTTCGCCCACTGGGCCCGCGAGTGGTGCGGGAGGTCTCGGCCCGTGGCGGTCTTGTAGACGAACCGGGTCAGGCCCGAGCAGTCGAAGGCGTCCGGACCGGTCCGGCCCGCGGCGTAGCGATCACCGATCTGCTTGCGCGCCACTTGGACGATCCGGGTTCGGACCTGATGGATGCGGGCCATCCGGGTGGCGCGAATCGCGCTCTGCCGGTCACGCCGGATCTCGTCAGGAGTGCGGGAGCGCGCGTCGATCGAGACGATCGATGGGGTGGCCGGCTCGGGCACTGTGGGAGGGGCGGTGGTGGCAGCGGAGTCCGGAGCCGTCCGGGAGGCGACCTGGGCGGACGTGCTGGTTGCGGGCAGTCCGACGGCCACCGCGCCGGTGAGCAGGACACCGAGGGCGAGGGAGACGCCGAGAACACGAGGGCGCGGACCGGAGTCACGCATGAGGGTCCAGAGTGCCAGCAGTCGTGTCACGGTGTCCCTTCCCTCCCTTGTCGCCTCGTCCGGCGGGCGATCCGGCCCGTCGCAAGGCTCTTGACGCTAAGCGGGTGCCTTGGTCTCGAAATGGTCTCGTCCGTATTGCGGAGACCTGCTAGGACGGTCGTGATGATGGTCACAAATTCTCACGGGGGCCCCACCAGCCACATCTGCAACAGGAGAACCAGAGGTTCGGGCAATCCGCTGCGCACCCCGTCTAGCGGTACTAGCGTCCGATCCGAACCCCCGCAGCACCCCCTGGCGCCGGGGCAGACACGACTCGGAGGACTCCATGGACGACTCGGTTCAGCAGCACAAGTACACGCTCACCGAAGATCAGATGCCCACGACCTGGTACAACATCGTGGCCGATCTGCCTGAGCCCCCGCCCCCGCCGCTGCACCCGGGCCGCATGGACCCGGTCGGACCGGAGGACCTCGCTCCGCTGTTCCCGATGGACCTGATCATGCAAGAGGTGTCCACCGACCGGTACATCGACATTCCCGGTGGCGTCCTCGACGTCTATCGCCAGTGGCGCCCGTCCCCGCTCTTCCGTGCGCGTCGCCTCGAGAAGGCACTCGACACACCCGCCCGCATCTACTACAAGTACGAGGGCGTCTCGCCTGCGGGCTCGCACAAGACGAACACGTCGGTGCCGCAGGCGTACTACAACAAGAAGGAAGGCACGACCAAGCTCACCACCGAGACGGGTGCGGGTCAGTGGGGCACCGCGCTCTCCTTCGCCTGTGCGCTGTTCGACCTCGAGTGCGAGGTGTGGCAGGTGGGTGCGTCCTACGACGCCAAGCCGTACCGCCGCCTGATGATCGAGGCCTTCGGCGGAAGCGTCCACCGCTCACCGTCCGACCTGACCGCCATCGGCCGTGAGCTGGCCAAGGATCCGAAGAACTGGTCCGGCTCGCTCGGCATCGCCATCTCCGAGGCCGTGGAGGTCGCCGCCACGAACGAGAACGTGCGCTATGCGCTCGGCTCGGTGCTCAACCACGTGCTCCTGCACCAGACGATCATCGGCGAGGAGGCCCTCCTGCAGATGGAGATGGCAGGAGACACCCCCACCCTCATCGTCGGCTGCACAGGTGGCGGCTCCAACTTCGCCGGCCTGACCTTCCCGTTCCTTCGGGAGAAGATGGCCGGGAAGATCAACCCGCGGATCCTGGCCGTCGAGCCTGCTTCCTGCCCGTCGTTGACGAAGGGCGTGTACGCGTACGACTTCGGCGACACGGCCGGCATGACGCCGCTGATGAAGATGCACACCCTCGGGCACGACTTCATCCCCGATCCCATCCATGCAGGTGGCCTCCGGTACCACGGCATGGCACCACTCATCTCCCACATCTACGAGCTGGGGCTGTTCGATGCCGAGTCCGTCCCCCAGACGGAGTGCTTCGCGGCCGCAATCCAGTTCGCCCGCACGGAGGGCATCGTCCCGGCTCCCGAGCCGACGCATGCCCTTGCCAAGGCAGTCGAGGCGGCCCTGCTGGCCAAGGAGACTGGCGAGGAGACGGTGATCCTCACGGCACTGTGCGGACACGGCCACTTCGACCTCGCGGCCTATGACGCCTACCTCAGCGGCACGATGGTCGACGAGGAGGTCAGTGACGAGCGGTTCGCCGAGGCGCTCGCCACCCTCCCGCAGGTCAACGCCTGACGCAGCACGTCACACCGCACACCCGTGGTTGCCGATGCCTGGCCCCTTGTCGGGGTGTCTCGCGAATCGAGACCCCGACAACGGGCCAGGCATCGGTAGGGTGGGCGGGTGAGTTCGCCGCAGCCTCGGGCCGCCCTGGCCAAGGGCCTGATCTTCGTGGGTGCGGCGACGATGGTCGGCAACGGCGCCGCCTACCTGCTGAGCATGGTCTCAGCCCGCATTCTCACGCCGGCCGAGTTCGGCGCCCTCGGAGCTCTCCTCGGCCTTCTCGTCATCATCAGCACCGTCGGCATCGCCACGCAGGCATTCACTGCCCGTCGGGTGGCCGTTGCCGGCGGTGAGCGTGCGTCCGTCGAGGGCGAGGCCATCCGGCTCGCGGCTCTCGTGGCCGGCTTCATCATCGCCGCGGGAGCCATCCTCGCCTGGCCGGTGGGCGCGATCTTCCAGATTCCGGCACTCGCGGTTGCCGCCGGGGTCGGATCCATCGGCTTCGTCATCATCGGTTCCGCCGCCATGGGCATCGCGCAGGGCCGCGAGGAGCACCTGCGGCTGAGCTGGGCCTTCATCGCCAACGGCGTCGGCCGCGCGGCGGGCGGTGTCATCGGGGTCGTCGTCCTCCAGAGCGTCACCGGTGTCGGTATCGGTGTCCTGCTCGGTTGCGCGGTGGGCGCTGCCATCTCCTACCGGCTCATCTGCCCCGGGGCCTGGGCGTCGTCCGTGGCCAAGGGAGTGCCTGCCGAGTTCGGGCACGTGGTCCATGCCCTGATGGTGCTGTTCACTCTCACCAATGTCGACGTCCTCCTGGCACGCATCTTCCTGACGGAGAATCAGTCCGGGGAGTACTCGGTTGGTGTGCTCCTCGCCAAGATCGCCTTCTTCCTGCCCAACGCGATCATCATCGTGCTCTTCCCCAAGATGACCGGAGGTCGCAGCAACCGCACTGTCTATCTGGCGACCGGGCTCACGGCCGTCGTCGGTCTTGTCATCACGGGCTTCAGCTTCGCGTTCGGCGACCTCGTCGTGCGCATCCTCGGTGGGGCGCAGTACACCGAACTCGGCTCGGAGGCGTGGCTGTTCGCGCTCGAGGGCTCCGCGTTCGCCCTCGTCCAGGTTCTCCTGTACGCGCGCCTGGCAACACAGGACCAGCGCGCCGTCGTGGCCGTCTGGGCGGCCTTGGCCGTGCTCGTGGCCGTGGTGGCGCTGTGGCGCCACGACTCCGTCGCAGAGATCGTCACGTCGGTCGTCGTCGTGTCCCTTGCCCTCACCGTCGTCGGCCTGATCATGGATCGACGACACGCTCCGGGAGTCCCCATCCCGGTCGAATCCGCTGAGTAGGCGTGTCGAATCGTCGCCTGGAAGGTTCGGCGCCGCCGGAATGGCAGCATGCACAGAGAACGCATGAGCGATGACAGGGAGTGAGATGTCCGACGAGCCGCAGGGTGATCAGGTCGAGCAGAAGCCGACCGCGGCTGATGACGGCATGGGTGCCACCAGCCCGTCGCGGACGTCCGACGACTCGACTCAGGAGCTCCCTGCCGTCGCGGGGCCCGTCGTGGACGACGAGATGCTCGCAGCCTTCGAGGGGACGGTGGAGCCGGCCGTCGTGGCCATGGAGGACGTGGCTGTCGTGGAAGCTGTCGAGGGTGCTGATGCCGCCGATGCCGCCGATGCCGCCGATGCCGCCGAGGAAGACGCCACGGACGTGCCCGAGGTCATCGCTGTCGCCGCGGTCGTCGTCACCGAACCCGCTCCCGTCGTCGTCGAACCCGCACCTGTCGTCGTCGAGCCCGTGCCTGCTGTCGAGCCCGTACCCGTGATCACGCCGACCGGCTCGCCGGATGGACCGGTGTCCCACGCGGCGCCACGACGGTCCGCCTGGCCACTGGTCTTCACCACTGTGGGCGTGATCCTCGCCCTGATCGCCGTCGGCGCCGCAGGCGTCTACGTCGGACGTGAGACCGCTCCGGCACCGGGCGTTGTCGTTCAGAACGAGGCTTCGGCGACCGAGACCGCCGCATCCGCGTCGATGGCGGTCGGCCCGCTGCCGGTCCCCGCTCCTGGGACCTTCCTGATCACGACGGCTCGTGTGCCCACTGCGACGTGGCCCGTGATGCTCAACTCGGCCGCATCCCTCCCCGACGACGCAGGAGCGGCGCCGGGGTACCGCCTCGTCAACGCAGGCATCAGCGGGGCACAGGTCGCCGGAATCCTGAGCACCTCCTTCGGCGCCAGCGGCCCCGCGGTCGAGACCGACACCGGTTGGGAGGTCGGCAATGCCGACGAGCCGCATGTGACGGTCAGGCGTGATCCGCTGTTCTCCTGGCTCTATGAGGACCCCGCGGCACTGGCCCTGCCTCCGGTCGCTCCGCCGCTGGATCCGGCAGAGGCCATCAGCAGCAGCACCGATGCTCTCGCCGGAATCGGTGTCGACATCTCCACCGTCGAGTACGACATCTCCACGGTCGACGGCCGTACGGGGGTGAACGCCTGGCAGATGGTCGGTGAGCAGCGCACCCAGCTCGGCTGGAGCCTCATCTTCGACACGGACAGCACGATCCTGCGGGCGAGCGGCTTCTCGTCGGGGCTCGAGGGCGTTCCGGACTACCCGGTCGTCGGCGCAGCGACGGCGATAGCGCGGTCGCAGCAGTCGCCCTGGACGGCTCTGCCGGCCAGTCCGATCACCGGGCCTACTGACGGCACGGAGGACGCTCCGGTTCCGGCCCCGAATGCGTCGGGCGTTCCGGCGGTGGACGTCCCCATGTCAACCGTGGACGTCACCTCGGCGGAGCTCGGCCTGGCCCAGTACTGGCAGCCGGACGGCAGCATCCTGCTGCTTCCGTCCTACATACTCACGGGTGCTGACGGCAGCACGTGGTCGCTCCTCGCCGTCGCCGAGACCGCAGTGTCGTTCGTCAATCAGCCGTTCCCTGCCGGAGCTGCCGCGGACGGCTTCATCGCGGAGCCGTTCCCGTCCTCCGATGGAGCCGAGGACGTGACGGATGCGAGCGTCACGGGCGACGAGCTTCCCGTCGACAGTGGCGCGGAGGACGTCGGGGTCGTGGACGAGAACGGCGACACGGTGTTCGATCCGGCGAGTGACCCGGCGGCAGCGGAGTAAGGCTCCCCCCACTACGGTTGTGCACTTAGGCGAGGTGGCAGAGCGGCCGATTGCAGGCGCCTTGAAAGCGCCCGAGGGGAAACCCTCCGGGGGTTCAAATCCCTCCCTCGCCGCGTGATGGGTAGTGGGATTTGGGAGGAGGGCATCGCTCTTGCGGTGTCCGACGGTTCCCTCCCTCGCCGCGTGATGGGTAGTGGGATTTGGGAGGAGGGCATCGCTCTTGCGGTGTCCGACGGTTCCCTCCCTCGCCGCGTGATGGGTAGTGGGATTT
>Ga0181559_10006971_pt1 | contig 10574 bp, 8 predicted proteins | sample 011ome_21_FD_133752 | JGI IMG/M metagenome (GOLD analysis project Ga0181559, IMG submission 133752) | Coastal salt marsh microbial communities from the Groves Creek Marsh, Skidaway Island, Georgia - 011508AT metaG (megahit assembly) | ecosystem: Environmental > Aquatic > Marine > Intertidal zone... | reverse complement strand
TTTTCCGTTGCTTTTGGCCCAAGAAACTTACTCCCGGGCAACCCAATATATTTCCCCGGGGGGGCTACAGTTTCGATGGCCGAATCAACTCTGCCCTTGAAGGTCGCCGTAATGTCGGAGGCACCATGCTTGCCCTTGCCCTTGCCAATGTAGATTCCCCACAAACTGCGATCAACAAACTCCAAGCACTGGCCAACCAACGGTTAAGCTTTGGAAATAAGGTTGCCAAATGAGTCAGGCGTACTCCCTTTTAACAAACTGTCCCATTGGCTTTTGGAAAACTCTCCAAGTGCTTAACCATCTTACTGCGTTTAATACCCCAAGCCTTCCATACCAAATTCTTAGTTTTACAAATAGGTAATGAATAAAAATTCAAACATTACCATTATTAAATCTCAACGGTCATGGTTCGATTTTGAGTTGAAAGATTTTTTGAAATATAAGGATCTGCTTTTTTTATTAATCCGAAGAGATTTTGTTACTAGTTACAAACAAACAGTCCTTGGTCCAATCTGGGTGGTACTACAAGCCCTCTTGGGCAGTGCTGTATTTACTGTAATATTTGGTAAAATTGCCAATCTTTCAACAGACGGACACCCAGCATTTCTCTTCTATTTGAGCGGTACGCTCGGGTGGCAATACTTTGCCAATGTATATGGGATTGGATGCCATGCTCTGCAGTCAAACTTAATGCTTTTTTCTAAGGTGTACTTTCCACGATTAATCCCACCCATTGGCCAAGCAATCTTTGCTTTTTTTAATTCCTTCATCCATTTTCTAGTGTTTTTTTTAGCACTTTTCTTCTACAAAATAAACATATCGCCTGATATTACTTTCCCGGGATTCGAGCTTTTACTGCTTCCCTTTTTACTCGTTCAAACCATAGCCTTGGGACTTGGTATTGGATTCATTATTTCTGCTCTTTCTGTAAAGTATCGTGATTTGTCTAGAATTGCAGGTATGGCTACTCAATTACTTATGTATGCTTCCCCAATCATTTATCCTGTTTCCCAGATTCCTGAGAAATATCAACAGTTCCTTGCAATAAACCCAATGACCTTCGTTGTGGAATCATATCGGCAAGTGCTTTTAGGACACTCAACTGCATGCACATTAGAATTTGCCGTTCCATCACTGATCCTGACGGTTATTTTTTTGGTCACTGGATTTTTAATGTTTAACAAAGTACAGCGTGTTTATGTTGACTATGTCTAAAAAATTAATGCTGGAAATGAACGGTTTGGAAAAATGATCTTAATTGCCTTAGGCACACGACCCCAAATAATAAAATTCGTACCGCTGTACTGGGAGTTAATTAATAGGAACCTTCCTTTTCGTGTGATTAATACAGGACAGCACTATGACTACGAAATGTGTGACTCATTATTTCATGATTTTAATCTACCTTTACCAGATTATAACCTCGATGTGGGCGGAGGTAGTCAAAGTCAACAAATAGGTCTTTCTTTACTGAGAATTGAGCCTCTCTTACACAGAATCAATCCAAGTGTTTGCCTGATCTTTGGGGATACTAATTCTACCCTTTCGATTTCACTCGCTTCTAACAAATCAGATATCCCATTAGCTCACATTGAGGCAGGACTAAGGTCCTTTAACTCAAAAATGCCTGAAGAAACAAATCGTATTCTGGTTGATAGGTTATCCGATTGGAACTTCTGCCCTACCAAACAAGCCTGCCAAAATCTAGAGTCTGAAGGTTTAACAAAAAATATACATTTCGTTGGGGATATAATGTATGATCTTGCTAACTCCGATTTTTCAAACTCAAAAATTTCGGAGAAGTCCGTTTACGATTTTGGACTTTCTGCAGGAAAGTATTGTTTGCTAACTTTTCACAGAGCAGAAAACATAAATGATCCCGAAAAAATAATGAATATACTTTCGGCAATGAACAAAGTTTCAAAATCTGTTCCGGTCATTTGGCCTGCCCACCCTAGCACCCTTGCAAAAATAAAACTTAAAAATATCGAAATCCCCGGTTCTATTTTGGTGACTAAACCTCTCCCTTATTTTGAGTTAGCTTCCTTACAAAGATATGCAAGAGTTATTTTTACCGATTCCGGAGGAATTCAAAAAGAAGCTTATTTCCACAAGACTCCTTGTATAACACTTAGAGATGAAACTGAATGGGTCGAAACGATTCACTTTGGTTGGAATTCCCTAGCAGGATCAAATCAGGATAAGATTTTGCATGCATTTGAAAACTGCGGTCAAGGTTCACCTTTTGACGACTATGGAGACGGATCAACCTCTACTAAGATTGTAGATACTCTTCTCATCGAAAATATCATAAACCATAAGTAAACCACTCATAGAGGTTTTTAATCTTTCAAAAAAATATCGATTGGGAAATATTGGGTTTGGTTCATTTATTGAAGATCTTAAATCCTATGGGAAAAACTTGGGTTTCCCTTTCGCTTCAACGAATATAGACAAGGAGTTTCTTGCACTAGATAATGTCAGTTTTTCAGTGAAAGAAGGTGAAGTATTAGGAATTATTGGTCATAATGGAGCAGGAAAATCAACCTTACTGAAAATACTCAGTCGCATCACTGAACCAACAAAGGGTAAAGCCATTCTTCGAGGTAGAGTTTCTTCCCTCTTAGAAGTCGGAACTGGGTTTCATGGAGAAATGACGGGACGGGAGAATATCTATTTAAATGGTGCACTTTATGGCCTTAGTCGAATCGAGATTTCAAATCAATTAGACTCAATTATTGATTTTTCTCAGGTAGAAAACTTTATCGATACTCCTGTTAAAAGATATTCTTCGGGAATGTATGTGCGCCTTGCATTCGCCGTTGCCGCACATTTACAGCCAGAAATTCTTATTGTAGATGAGGTGTTGGCGGTTGGAGATGTCGATTTTCAAAAAAAATGTGTCGATAAGATGCAGGAAGTATCAAAATCTGGCAGAACCATTTTATTTGTTAGCCATAATCTTCAAACAATTCGATCTTTATGTAACAATTGCATAGTTCTTAAACATGGGAAGATCTCCTTTCGAGGAAGTACCAGCGAAGCTATCAATCAATATGTTGGCACAAAAAATTCCGATAATGATTGTTCTGGATTAGTAAAATTTGATCAAAATACGGAGAGATATGGAACTGGTGAAGTGGTTATGGAAGAAATCCTAGTCAAAAACTCCAAAGGAGAGCCGACCAATACTTTATTTTACCAAGAAGACTTTAGCATTGAGATTAAGTGCAGAGTACTTGAACCCATCTCTAATCTCGCATTATTCTTATCTTTAACCGATTCTGCTGACATCTTTCACGGATTATCATATACCTGCGATAAATTTTCTAATCCCTGCCCGGATAGCGGTATAATTTCGTTCAAATTATCTTCTCGAACTCAACTTTTACCGGGTAAACACTTCATTCTTCCTTGCCTAAGTAATATGTGCCGTGCCATTGACCAAATACAAAGAGCTTTTGCAATAAATGTTTTGCATCAGGGATGCATGAAATCACCGTCTTTTCCCCTTCAGGAAGTTAGGGGTTCTTATCGATTGGAAGGAGATTGGCAGGTTTGGCAAGATAACTAAAAAATGATCATCGTCCTACTTCCTGCTTACAATGAAGAAAAATCATTTCCTCCATTAATTGATAAGCTTTCGAGTACTTTGTCTCAAACAAAGAAGGATTATAAGTTCCTGATTTGTAATGATGGTAGCACTGATGGCACTTCTGAAATTTTACATGAATACTCAAGAAACTTTCCAATTGAAGTTATTGAGCATCCTATAAATCGAGGATTGGGCGAATCTTCACGCGATCTTTTTGAAAGAGCGGTTCAAATTGGTAAATCAGGAGATATCATTATTCGAATGGATTGCGATGATACACATGAGCCTAAGTATATCCCCGAGATCATAAAAAAAATTGCTCAAGGGTATGACGTGGTCGTTGCCTCAAGGTTTGAAAAAGGTGGCGGACAGATGGGCGTGTCAGGTTATCGTGCGTTGATAAGTCGCGGTGCGAATCTTTTCATGAAAATATTTTTTCCTATCTCCGGTCTTCGTGAATACTCATGCGGATATCGTGGATATCGTTACGATAAGATTAAGGAAGCAATAGATTTTTTTGGTAATAATTTTATTCAGCTTAAAGGCCTTGGTTTCACATGCACCTTGGAAAAGTTGGTTAAACTCAAACTTATCGGTGCGAAGTTTGGAGAAATTCCATTTGTTCACCGATATGATCAAAAGCAAAGTGAAAGCAAAATGGTAAGCAGCATAACGACCTTAGGATACCTGGTTATGACCTTACTGTATCATTGGCCATGGGGAGGTTGGAGAAATGGAATCAAAAAAAATTACACTACCTGGAGAATTTCCAATGACATCTATTGAAAAAGTCCAAGGATTTTGGGAAGAAAACCCGCTTTGGTCAGGAGAAACTAATTTTGAAGAAGGGTCAGAAGAATTTTTTTTAGAACACAGAAAAGTATATTATGAAGACTGTTTTGGTGGATCTTTTGATCTTCGCTTTTTGCCTCCACCTAGAAAAAATGGTCAATCGATAAAGATACTTGATCTGGGGTGCGGAATTGGCTTTTGGACAACCGAACTTGCCATGCTCGGTTATAGTAAAATTCATGCATCAGATTTAACTAACAAAGCTCTAGCCATTACTTCTAAAAGATTAGAACTCTTTAATGTTAAAGCAGAATTAAGCCTGCAAAATGCAGAGAACACCAGTTTTGAGGACAATCTTTTTGATCATGTAAACTGCCAAGGAGTAATCCATCATACACCAGACACAAATGGTGCAATAAAAGAGATTTCAAGAATTCTTAAAGAAGATGGTACTGCCAGTATTTCTGTTTACTACAAAAATTTCTTTTTACGATTTTGGCCAATAATTCAACCGCTTGGTTGGATTTTATATTTCTTGGGAGCAAAACTTCGAGGTCGCGGAAGAGATCATATTTTCAAACAAACAGATGCTGCAGAAATTGTCCGTCTTTATGACGGCAAATCAAATCCAATCGGTAAAAGTTATACCAGAAAATCGTTCATCACAATGGTTTCGCCTTATTTTCATGTAGAAGAAACTTACCTCCACTTTTTTCCCGCTAGAAGTTTACCTTTCAAAATCCCAAAGTTTATACATCGGTTTCTTGATAAACATTTCGGTTTTATGCTTTATGCAACATTGCGCAAAAAATGTGCGGAATAGTTAGTATCCACAGTTCGGGTTCTCCCCTTACTGATTCCGAAGATATCATAAAAGATATGATGGAAACTATTAAGCATCGTGGCCCCGATGGAAGCGGCACCCATCATATTCCAAACCAAGCGATTCTTGGTCACTTGAGACTAGCAATTATTGACCTCGCACACGGCAAACAACCCATAGTCTCCCAAGACAACAGATTTAGTCTTATTTTTAACGGTGAAATCTATAACTATTTGGAACTCAGGCAAAATTTGTCTCAGCAAGGAGTTCATTTCGAGACTTTCTCTGACACAGAAGTATTGCTACGAATGCTAATTCTTTATGGCTCGGATGCCCTCAAAAAATTAAATGGTATGTTTGCTTTTATCTTTCACGACAAAGAAACAAATCGCTGGTTAGCCGCCAGAGATCCATTCGGAATAAAGCCTCTGTATTTTACTGAAATCGAGGAACATCTTATTTTCGCATCTGAGATCAAAGCCCTTCTTGCACATCCAAAAGTTCATACAAAAAGGAATGATAAAGCATTACATCAGTACCTTGCTTTTCAGATGTGCCTAGATGAAGAGACTTTATTTACCGGAATAAAAAAAATTCTCCCAGGCCAGATAATTTCGGGGAAAGGCCATCAAATCGATGAAAAGAACACTTATTGGGATACTAATTTCAAAATTGATACCGATCATACAGAAGATTATTTTCTCGATCGCATTCGGCTAACATTGGAAGATAGCGTCCGGCTTCAGCTTCGTTCCGATGTCCCCGTTGGCAGTCACTTATCCGGAGGCATTGACTCGAGTTTAGTGAGCTTACTTGCGGCTAACCAATCGGATGGCCCTTTACCCCTCTTCCACGGAAGGTTTTCTGAAAGTCTGGAGTACGACGAATCTGAATACGCCAAGATAATTTCCCAACAAACTGGAGGTGAGTTTCTTCAAGTGGTTCCAACCGCCCAAGAATTTGTGGATCATTTGCCCCGCTTAATCTATGCTTTAGATGAACCGGTGGCTGGTCCAGGATTATTTCCTCAATTTGCTGTAAGTAAACTTGCCAAAGAAAATGTTAAGGTTGTGTTAGGTGGTCAAGGTGGTGATGAAATTTTTGGTGGCTACGCAAGATACTTGATCGGTTATCTAGAGCAATGCCTCAAGGGAAGTATTTTTGAGTCGAATGAAGAGGGTGAACATCTCGTATCTCTAAAATCGATAATACCTAATTTACCTTTGCTTAAGCAATACTCCCCCTTGCTTAAACAATTTTGGAGTAAAGGACTCTTTGAGGATATGGACTACAGATACTTCTGTCTAATTGATCGAAGTCAAGGTCTCCGCGATATTTTACATTCTGACTTTCTCCAATATTTCGAAAACGATTATCTTTTCTCCACCTTTCAATCTGTTTTTAACCACCCAGATACCCTATCCTACATCAACAAAATGACTCATTTCGACCAAAAGACGCTTTTACCGGCTCTCCTCCAAGTAGAAGACCGTGTTAGCATGCAAGTATCTCTTGAGTCTCGTGTGCCCTTTCTGGATACTAGACTTGTCGATTTGGTAACAACAATTCCGCCAAACTTGAAATTTCAAGGGGGAAGAACAAAACATCTTTTAAAAAAAGCTGTCAGTACAATCCTTCCTAATTCAATACTCGAGCGGAAAGACAAAATGGGATTTCCAGTTCCCTTGAAGGAATGGATGCAAGAAGGAGTGGTACGGGATTTTGTTTCCGATACCCTACTCTCGACCAAAAGTAAAGACCGTGGGATTTACTCTGAAAATTCTCTTAAAAAAATGATCATCGAACCAGGTGTTGGCGGTCGGCAGTTATGGGGAGCCCTAAGTCTCGAACTTTGGCACCAACAGTATCTTGACAATTGATTTGAATCTACCTTCAAGAGATTTGCTTACTAGCCATGTCCTTTATTCTCTCAAATCATACTGGCCAGTAAATTCTGAAAAACTTCTCGATCTCCCAATTCCAAACTTCCAAGTAAATCTTAAGCTTTCTTTACCTTTGCAGTTGGAAGAAATAGCCATGCCCGCGTGGGCAACTGATCTTGGAATTAATGGACAACTTTTGGTTCCGAAGGAATCTGTTAAATCTTCGTCTAATCAATTTAACTGGGAAAATGTAGATTGGTGGCTCGCTATTTTTTTACTTCTGGAAGGGTGGCACGAGCGTCTCTGGGAAAAAGCAAAAGGAGTCATTCATTCATACAGTTTTAAACTCAAAGGGTGGGATAAAAGGGCATGGGAGCATGCTTGGGTAAATCGAATTGCAATATTTCTCAGAAGATGGCTTTGCGTAAAATCCGACCCAAAAAAGGATATCTTGGGTTCTTTACCCGAAGCAAAAGTCATCTTGTCTCATGATGTTGACGCGATTTCTAAAACCCTCTCCATTCGCCTAAAACAAAGTGCTTTTAATTTTTTTAACTTTGGGTGCAACTTATTCCGTGGAAAATTTTTGAGGTCTGCACAATATTTTACAAAAGGATTAAGATTTCTATTCAGTAAGGAAGATTGGTGGGTTTTTGATGAACTCATACAGACTGAGAAAGAAAAAGGCATCAAAGCAGTTTATAATTTCTGTGCAGACCCAAGACCAAAGAATATCAAACGATGGCTTATGGATCCCAGTTATGATTTGTCATCACCTCGGCTTAATAATCTACTTCGAATGCTGGTAGAGAATGGTCACAAAATTGGCATTCACCCCACCTATGATTGTTGGGAAAGAGGTCATTTACTAGAAAAACAGATAAAATTCCTTGAGGAACATTCTGGATTAAAAATAAACTCATGCCGGCAACATTGGCTAAGGTTTAGTTGGCAGGATACATGGAGAGCACAGGCAAGCAGTGGGATTCAATCAGACTCAACTCTCATGTATAATGATCGAGCAGGGTTTAGAAATAGTTCAAGTGTAGTGTGGCAACCTTGGTGTACTCAAAAAATGCAAAGACATAATTTGAATTGTACAACATCCGTCTTAATGGACTCTCATTTATATGACTACCAATGCATTGATCATCAAGACCGTGGTAAATTTCTTCATCAGTGGATTAAGGAAATTTATTCAATTCACGGATCATGCCAAATCTTATGGCATCCACAAACATTGACGAAGGATTACGGGTGGTCAGAGGGTTTTCGAAATTTACTCAAAGAGATAAAAGCTTTCTCGAATGAATAACCATTATCTCGCAGAAATTAAATCTAACTTACCTAGAATTCTTTCTTTAATCGATTCTGACAAGACCAGTAAAAGCTACGGCGTGGGCGATCGATACTACTGGGCATGGGGACTTATCGATTTTGGTAATGCTACCTTTCAGGGATGTGCTCATGGGTTTGCAAGGTTATGGAAATCAGGTCTTTGGCCTTACAATACAGATGAGAAAGTGTTTCTTCGTAGAATCGATTCACTCTTTAGAGGAACGAAATTTCTAACCCGCAAAGATGGTAGCTTGGAAGAAGCCTTCCCATCGGAGGGCTCCTTTTGTGTTACCGCATTGGTGGCATTTGATTTACTATGCAGCATAGATCTACTTACCGATCTGCTAAGCGACAAAACAAGAAATGAATACATTGAAATTGTCAGACCGCTTATTAATTTTTTGTTAAAAAACGATGAAAGCCACGCGATTATATCCAATCACTTAGCAACAGCAGCATCTGCACTTATTCGGTGGGATCTCCTTATCGGTAAAGATCTAAAAGCTACCGACAAAGCAAATCTACTTTTAGATCGAATTATTGACCATCAATCTGCTGAAGGTTGGTTTAAAGAGTATGAAGGTGCAGACCCAGGATACCAAACATTATGCCTTGGTTATTTAGCCGACATACATTTGTTGAGGAAAGACATCAAACTTCTAGCACCAATTGCCAAATCCATTAGATTTTTACAATATTTCGTTCATCCGGACGGCTCTTTTGGTGGCCATTACGGCAGCCGCTGCACGCGTTTTTATTATCCTGCTGGACTTCTTGCTTTAGCCCAAGAAGTCCCTGAGGCAGCTTTAATTTCGTCTTACATGGCACAGTCTATATCAAAGAATCAAGTTGTTCATCTATCGTGCATAGACGAGCCGAACCTGATACCAATGTTTAATTCCTATGCATGGGCAGCATCCTTGGAAAATAGTAAAATAAACGATTTAAAACCGAATTCTCAAGATAACTTGCCATGTCACGGAAAACATCATTTTCGGAATAATTTTAAGGAAGCTGGAATTCTAATCGATCGGGGCACAGATCACTACTCCATTATTAACTATAAAAAAGGAGGAGTTACCTACCATTTTATAAAAAATACCTTAGTGAAAGAAGACTCTGGCGTAGTTATTAAGTCTCGAAATGGCAATCTTGGTAGCAACCACTTCTATGATCCTAATCAAAGCGTGTCTTTGGCTGATGATTGCCTAGTTATTCGAAATCAGATTGCTCAGATGCCCAAAAAACTTCCTACTCTGTCAAAATTCTTAATTTTAAGAATCCTTTGTTTATTGGTTTTTCGATTTTCAAATATTCGAGAAATCATAAAAGTCCTTCTCGTTAAATATTTGATTACTAAGCCAAAACTATGGGCATTATGGAATGTTAGGAAAATCCAACTGGGTAATAATCTGAAGATCACAGATAGATCCACTTTAAACTCAGAATATACAAAGATTGGCTTAACTAGTGCCTTTGTTCCTTTTCACATGGCTAGTCAAGGCTACTGGCAAGTTCAAGACGAATTAATTATTGATGATTCCTAGGTTCAAACCTTCATTAAATTGGAAAGAGTTAGTCTCCATATTTAAATTAAATCGGGGAGCAGTAGAAAAGTTCGAAAGAGAGTTTGCAAAAAAATTTGAAGCTGTAGATGCAGTTGCCTTTCCCTATGGTCGTTCTGCTCAATGGGCATTTTTTAAAGCCATCGGTTTAGAAAATGCCGAAATTATAATGCCTGCATATACCTGCTCAGTTGTTGCTCATGCAGTTACACTAAGCGGAAACAAACCAAGATTCATTGATATTAGCCTACACGACTATAATATGAACTTAGATTTAGCTGAGAAAGCAATAAACGAAAATACAAGAGCGATTATTGCAACGCATACTTTTGGTTATCCTCAAGATTTGGATCGATTAGAATACATGGTTGAAAAAGCTGAAAAAAAGTTCGGACACAAAATTTGGCTTATACAAGATTGCTGTCATGCTTTTGGTGCTAAGTGGAAAGGTAGAATGAGCGGAACATCCGGGGATGTATCCGTTTATGCATTCAACATATCAAAAATAATCACATCTATCTTTGGAGGAATGCTTACATTTCAAGACCAAGTTTTAGCAGAAAAAGTCAGACATTGGC
>Ga0181559_10006961_pt1 | contig 10584 bp, 18 predicted proteins | sample 011ome_21_FD_133752 | JGI IMG/M metagenome (GOLD analysis project Ga0181559, IMG submission 133752) | Coastal salt marsh microbial communities from the Groves Creek Marsh, Skidaway Island, Georgia - 011508AT metaG (megahit assembly) | ecosystem: Environmental > Aquatic > Marine > Intertidal... | reverse complement strand
TGCTTAGCTGCTTCTTCGTTTGTCATCATCGTTTTCATAGTCATAAATTTAATTAAGGTTTACTGTCTCTATTAAATTTGAACTGTTATCTGATGATTACTTTGCTAATATACAACAAAAAATTGACATATGAAAATTATTCGAAAAGCATTTTCATTTTATTTTCGCTTACGCGACCTGATTCAATAGTCTCTTGAACCACCTTTTCAAAATTAGGTGTGATGATTGGAAAATCATATTGTCCACCAAGAATACGTCGTATTTCAGCATAACGAATCTTAGCACTATCGTAAGATCGTCCTAAGGTCTGTGCAATGTTCTTAAAAATTATGGACTCATCTTGACGAGTATAGTTGTCGAGATACATTTTCATCCACGTTCTGGCCTCTTCAATTGACCAATCTTGATTTTGATTTTTCACAGTGTTTATCATTTATACTACTAATATACAACAAAAAAATGAAATAAAAAAATATTTGAGTAAATATTTTCAAAATAATTTGCACGCCCACTAGGACTCGAACCCAGACAAACGGTTTTGGAGACCGCTATGCTACCATTACACCATGGACGCGTTTGTACACCGGGAAGGATTCGAACCCTCATCGCCTGATCCGTAGTCAGGAATTCTATCCATTGAACTACCAGTGCAAGAAGGTATTATATAAATTAACTTATGGATTGTTTCTTTAATCAGTCTTGATCAAAGTTTCTACGATACCAACTACAGCAAGGGCCATTGCAGTATTGCTAATAATAGATGAGAATACTCCAATACCTGGAATACTTGCAACTAGAGCATGTTTTACAGTATGTTTAAGTGCAACTTCTGTAAGGATACCCACTAGTGTTGCCAATGCAACAAACTCAAATGGACCTGGAGCACCTGCAAATTCAGTAGCATACAGTGAAAGCTTATTAAGGATTGTACCTGTTTTATCTGCAGCTTTCTCCTTTATCTTATTTAGGATATCGAATGGTGGGATATTATGTAGCTCATGTGCAATAGTAGAAACAAATGGAATTCCACCGCCTTCTTCTACTACTTGTGTAAAGTCAAGTTTACCTGTTATAATTGCTTCATTAATAGAATCAAGAACTGCTAATTCAAACATAGCATCTAAAGATTCTTTTATATCCTGCTTTACAACCTGTTCAGATCCCTTTGCAACATCTTTTACAAGACCACCAGTCATCCAAGACACAACAGCTGTTGAAACCTTCTTTAATTGTTGAACTTCTTTAATAATAAGGTTTTTAGTTCCTTCACCTGCACTTTCTAGAGCATTCTTAATCTCTTTTTCTTTAGACTTTGCAAATTTAGTATAAGTAGCTTTAGCGCTTTGGAAAGTTTCATTAATCCAATTCTTTAGTTCTGTTACCATCATTTTGATAACATTACCAATTTTACCGCCTAATTTTAAGATATTAGATTGCATATCTGTTAGTGCAGATTTGCCCTTTTCTTTTGCAACTTCTACTGCTTTATTAAACTTATCCTTCATTCTATCTACTAGGTTTTCTTCATTAATCATGTCGAAAACTTCATCAAAAACACCTGATTCAACAAGTACCTTTGCTTCATGCATAACTGGCTTAATATCTTCAAATTGATTGAAAATATTCATTAGTAGATCTCTTCTAGATTCTACTAGTTGTTTTTCTAATAGGAATGAGTTATAGTCTAATAACATTTCTTTTAAAATTTGTTTAAAAACCCTGCCCGAAGGCAGGGTTTGACGGGGGCGTCCGCATATTTTTTCGGTCGCGGTGAAAAGAGACCGATGATACGCAAATTATATATCTTTACTTTGGAGATACAGAATTATCTTCCCAATTATATGTCATTTCAACAAACTGATCTTTCATAACATTATCTATTAACATGTTATACTGTTCTACTAGATTTTTATTGTTATGAGTATATCTTTTAATAATCTCTCGACTTCTCTCTAGATATGTTTCATCTGTTGGGTGGCTTTTAATAGCTTCTTCAACCATATCAGCAGCTGCGTGCATTTCGAAACCATTGTAATAATAACCAAGATCTGGGCATAAGTTTGCATTGTGTACAACAGGAGCACCCATCCAAGCAGCATCTAAATATAAATAATTTAGATTGTTTTCCCACTGCCAACTAAGAACAAGATCAGCATGATCATGAATCATATCTTGTGTTGGAATTCTTGGATTAAAACTCATAAATCCTTTTTTTGAAATCCTTTTATTTCTAATAATCTGTGGAATTCTTTTATTTTCTAAAAATCGGTCTGCTGACATAATGAAAAACTTTTCAATGTTAACACCCCTCTTTAAAAGCTCTTCTACAGTGACAATATTTGGTAAAAAGTGCTTCATAACAGATATATTAGCTTCCATAGAAGCAATCTTTGTTATAGGTCTTTTTACATACTCGCCATATCCCTTTTCTTTGCAATACATTTCTGTTGCAATAGGTTCCCAAATAAAAGGAATCACAGTTACATTTTCAGTATCGAAGACATACTTATTCCAATCTTTATTTGTATTTTCCATCTGTGGAATTAACCAAACCTGATCAGGCTTTGAAGGTTGACCACCGAATGATTCATCTAAATAATCTTTATATCTGTCTTGAAACGCATTAAATAAAATAGTTTCAGATTCGATTAGAAAGTTATTACCACAATTATATGAAATTAACTTTACATTTGGATTCTTAGTTTTATAAGCTGCCAAAGTATTATTAGAAATCCAAAAACCTAAATCAATAATAATGTTGTAATACTTTGAAAGACTAGCATCTACTTTAATTGTTTTTAATTTATATTCTTTACATAAATCTAAAACTTGAGAAGCAGATCCTGCTGTTTCGGCATTTGATGTAATTAAAGTTACATCATGGCCACCTTCTTTTAAAACAAGTGCTAGATATATTCCATTTTGATTTACGCCGCTTGCCCAAATTGAATTTTGATGTAAACTTATTGTTATACCTATTTTCATAATAATTAAATATATTTGTGTATATATTTAATTTATTATCGGATCTCTTCTCCGTGTGGTGTTACAATAAATGCTTCTTCGCCATTCTCATCTTTTGTGATTGTAATAATACCATTCTCTCTAAGATTGATAAGGCTTGAATAAATAGTGGCCATTTTAAGAAGTGTGTTCAATTTCTCTTGAGTCAATTCAAACTCTCCAGTTTCTGAAGCACCTTCTGTTACCATTTCGCAGAGAAGTTCTCTAAAAATTGCACCTTGTTCAATGCTTGTAATAATATTTGATGCATCTTCTGTTTCGAGAAGTGCTTCTAGGATAGAATCAGAATATTCTTGTACTGATGCTTCCCATTCTGTCTTGAAAAGATTTTCTAATGTCATGTTTTAAGACTTTTTAATTTATTTATTTATAATGAAAAATCGCTGCCAACAGACTCTACGATAAGAGTTCGTCCACGGCGAATTCTATTCTTAATAGTTTGCAATGGTAGAGAATACTTAGTAGCAATATCTTCGTACTTCATATTTCCAATCAAACGATCTACTAAAATATCCTTATAAAGAGGCTTTAGATCACGAATAGCTTTAATAGCCATTTCATAACGTTCTGTGATTTCAGACTCTTCCTCATACCAATCGCTTTCAGTTTTCATGATTTCATCTTGAACCATATCACTTAAAGCCATCCCATTATTGGAATTAATAGTTTCAATTCCATAATCATCACGAAGACGATCTAGTGATGTTTTGCGATTACGTTCACGCATATAATAAAGTGCTTCATTATATGCAATTCGATATAACCAAGTTGTGATTTGGTACTGTGGATCATACTGATCGATCTTAGTCCACATTTTAATCAATGTGTTAACTGCGATATCCTCGGCAATATCTCCGTCTTTTATTAAATTCTTAACATAGTTTTGGAGACCTGGTTTCACTTTACGATAAAGTGCAGTGTAATTCTCGTGTGAACGGTTTGCAATAAAATTCTCAGCTAATTCTCGATATGTCGCCATACTTGTTTTGTTTTTAGTTACAGATGCTAATATACAAAAAAAATCTGACATAAAAAAATGTCAGACTAAAAAATTTAATCTTTTTTTAGACTTTGACCATGGCTCTTGAACAAAATAGAGCACAATACAACAATGCCTAGTGATTGCCAAAATCCAATTGGATTAATTCCACTTACAGCAGGAGCTAATGCATAATTCCAGAGCAACATCACAGGATATGCTGTGATTATCGATGCCAACACTGCGATGAACAAAGTATTAATGACAATTTTAAGGATGCTTGTTTCTTCCATATGTTTATTGATTAACTATGCTAATATACAAAATTCCTGCTTAACCTGAAAATAAAAAGTAAAAAAGTTATTAACAATTTTAAATTACTCTACATCTTTATCTGTAAAAAGCTTGATAAGACTAGACATGTTATGCGGCGTGTAGTTCCAAAACTCACATGCCATGTTGATCATCTTCTTTTTATGGTCTGGTTTATACTTTGTTCCATAATAACCATAATACAAATAATGATCTCTATCTTTTAATGGCCATTCAAGCATTGGCCAATATGCAAAAGTTGCTTTAACAGAATTCAACTCATAGATTCTATTACTAAGAGATGCGTTCTTAGGTAAAAGCCCCTTAGCATGCATATCTAATATAGCAGAGTCCTCTTCGCCTGGAAGTAAAAGAATACTTTTACCATTTAATTTACTTAATACTTCTTCAGCAGTAGAAGGATCCCATGCAAAGTTACCTAAATGAATAACCTGGTCTTTGTCTGTAACAACAGTATTCCATCTTTGAATCATTTCATCGTTCATTTCTTGAACTGATTCAAAAGGTCGCTTGTTCTTTTTAATAATGTTTGCTCTACCAAACTGGCAGTTAGCAATTAAAAATATAGCCATTAAATAGTTATAAACTTAATGTTGTAATTTTTCCAAAGATTATCCATGAACTGAAACTCATTAGAGCCAGATCTTGCATTATGAACTCGTTTGTCATCTGATGTATCAATAAACAATGTGATAACAAAGTCGTAGTGTGTAGCATAAATCAAAGACTGTCCAATACCAGCTCTTAGATCTGAACCTGAAGCGCCTCGTTTAACTTCTATAGCAACTCGCAAATCACCCATTTCAAATACCATATCAGGGCGGTTTTGAGTACCCATGAATACAATATTGTGAACTGTTGTATTTACATTACCTTCCCACTTAAGCATGGATTTAACTCTAAGCTTAGCTTCGTTTCTACCAAGATTTTCAGACTGGACAAGATATTCAGTCATAGTATCCAAAATATGTGGATACATGAACTGCTTGATCTTATCTTCGTTCTGCTTCTTATAGTCTATGGTTCCAAATACATCCTCGTGTGTGATTCCCTCACACAGTGCATCAAGAATTTGTAACCTCTTCTTCGACTTGCTCGCTAATTTCATTTTCTTGAATTTTATATTCTAGGTCGCGCAATTCAGCATGCATCGCCTGAATCTCCTCATTCTTTTTAGCAAGTACTTCCATAGATTCACTAACCTGCTGACCAACGTTAGTCAATAGGCGTGTAAATGAACGTGCTTTTTCAACACCAGATCCAGTAATATTCAAAAGAATATTGTACAGACCTGTTAGTTCTGTTGCTTGCATATTAATTGTGATTCCATCAGTTGTATCTACATCTGATGATGAGATGCGGGCTTTTTCGGCCTTTAGTTTATCATAAACGTGAACTGCCAATGCAGCATTTCTAGACTGCCATTCGTAATCCTTATCGATGTGTTGTAGAATTCGACTTACAATTGAGATGTCATCGAATTTTAGTTCGTAGAAAGTTTTTGCAGTATCAACCTGTAGTTGAGTTACTTTTGATTCTAATTCTTTAGCTTGTGCTTTTAGATCTTGCATGTGTATTAATTTAGATTTTATATATCAGAAATCGTGGTTAGCTACTCTAATATCATAGTTGTTAAATGAATGAAATTGTTCTTCGTCAGCGTTCATTCTTCGCTGTAAACTATCATCAGCATCTTTACGTTCAATCATTCTTCTCTCTCTGATGTCACGTTCAATGTCTAAGTACATAATTAAGCATTCTGACTTAATATCTTCTGTAAGTTGACCAACTGCATCAGCATTTAATATAACTACGTCAGCGGTTTCCCAGTTAGCCACAGTCATACCGTAATACCAACCGTTAAATTCTTGATACTCAACCATTTGATTACGACTAATAAGATCTTCAAATTCTTCTTTAGAAATAAAGAAGTAATCTTTACCATCTTTTTCTCCAATCCTCGGTGGTCGTGTTGTATGTGAAATGCCAAATTGCATGCCCTTATTCATAAGGCGCTTTCTTAAAAAGTCTTTGCCAGATGCTGCTTTGCCTACAATAATTAATTTCATACTTTATATTTTATGTTACTTTTTAAAATTGTTTCAAAATTATTTTGGATAATTAAAGAGTTCAAAGTCTCTTTTATACAACTCATATACTTTTTCTTTTAGTTCAGGTGTGTAGTACTCCTGCCATTTACGGCCACCTCTAACTTCTGTAACATTAACTCTATCCAATAGATCTTTAGGTCTTGAATAACCATCTGGTGTATTTTTTACAATTTCTTCAACAACACCAGGCCATTCAGCTGCCAAACTTTCATATCGGAGGACTTTATCAACCAATATAATTTTCTTGATTGCTATAAATCTAGCCTGTGGCCACCACACATAATCTTCATTAGTGTAAAAGAATCTACCTCTGCGATAAAACAAGTCAACTGTTTCTTCGAACGATAAAGTCCATGCTGGTGAATTATTATCACCGCCACCATATGTTCTAAGATATTCATATGCTGATACAAATCTATCATATGGATTTCTACATACTGCAAATGAAAAATAACTTTCGATTAATTCTGGATCATTCTGGGCTAGAATATCAATGTAAAGCCGATGATCGTGATTTACATCAGTTGGATTTGATAGTGCATCGTGGACTGCTGATGATGCATTTTTAGTGATTTGGACGAAGACAGTTCGCCACTTGTGATAGACACTCATTGAGTATGGTTATTTATGGTTTTTAAATTATACATATTAAATTACCATTGTTTCAGGGATCCAGACCAAAAAGTAAATAAAATACTATATCTATAAATTTAATCCAAACAAACATGAAAATGTATAAAATAATAAACTTAATCCATTCTGGAAGATGTACTTGAATACCTTCTTCTTGATTTTGATCAGCTAGTTTTTGCTTCTTCCTTAATCTAAGGAATCTACTAATTGCCGCTAAAATACCTGCAAAAATATAATCATTCATTATTTAAGGAATAATTGAACGCATATAAGTGAAATCGCAAGAAGAAGTGATATACCTGTTTTAAGATTTACACCCTCTCCCATAAAAGCCCAGGTCATAAGAGCAAATACAACCATGCCACTGGCAAATCCTATAAATCTACCAGGCCATAAAAGACCATCAAAATGTTCTACAACCATTCTAGTTGCATAGATCACAATATATGAAATAGCAGATCCTGTAATAATAGAAATCGCAACAGGGTTCTTTTTAAACCAAGGCCATATAAACTGTCCGTTAGTTTGAATCCAGATCATCGACTGACCTAGCATGAATAATAGGAATCCCCAGAAAAGCTTCAAAACAAAGAATTGGTTGTAGTCAACATATGACTGATGAATGACTGTCTGTGGTGCTCAGTGGCTCCTTCAGATACAATTGCGTTTCTATGTTGTGCAGAACCATAACCTTTATTAGATCCCCAGCCATATGCAGGATGATCATTACTTAGAGATCTCATAAGGTTATCACGCTCTGTCTTTGCAAGAATAGATGCAGCTGCGATGTTAACATATTTATTATCACCACCAACTACACAAACAAAAGGCACACCATGGAAACCATGAAACTGATCACCATCAATAGTGATAAAATCAAACATAACTTTCTTATGAACCTGTTGAAGACAAATATCCATACCATGTAATGTTGCATTAAGAATATTGTATTTCTCAATTGCTTCAACTGGTATATGTTCAACATGCCATGCAATTGCATTATCAAGAACTAATTGTCTGGCCGCTTCACGTTGGGCTTCATTTAAAATCTTAGAATCACGGATAAGCTCATGTTGAAAATTAGGTGGCATAATACAAGCAGCTACGGTAACAGGTCCTGCTAGGGCACCCCGACCGGCTTCGTCTACACCAACTTCTAGTTTTTGAAAATCATTGTTATAAGTGGACTTAAGTAAGATTTGTTTACCGCTCTTCATTTTAAAGTATTTAATAACTCTTATATGAAGAAATTGTAACTTTGTTTACTTATTATTATCAACCTTCCACTTATCGTAGCGGTTTACAATCTCTTGAAGAATCTTAGCTCTTACAATGTCTTTATCACCAAACACGTGTTCACCAACACCTTTAACTCCTTTTAACATTTCAATAAATGCTGGTAGAGAAACTTTGCTCTTGATAATATCATGCTGTGAAACGTCGCCGGCTACAACAACCTTTGAATCACGACCCATACGAGTAACAAAAAGCATTAACTGTTTCCAGTCTGCATTCTGTGCTTCGTCTAGAATCATTAAAGCATTATCATAAGTGTTACCTCTCATATATGCTAATGGTTCAAAGTGAAATACACCTTTATCAAATAGAGCATCTGTTTTTTCAACTCCGATGATCTTAATGATATTTGATTTGTATGATTGAATATATGGTGCAATCTTTTCATCGATTTCACCTGGAAGAAAGCCTAGTTTTTCACCGGCTTCTTGAATTGGTTTACAAAGGATTACATGCTCAATTTCTTTATTCTCAAGCATTTTAAGCGCTGCAAAACAGGCTGTGAAGGTTTTTGATGTTCCGGCTGGACCGTAACAGAAGGTTATTTGATTTTCGTTAATAGTGTTTAAATATTGTTGCTGAGATTGACGTAGCTGAACTCCTTTCAGCGTGTTACCATCAAAAACTCTGCGGCTAGATTGACCACTTCTTCCTGACATTAGTATTACTATATTTAGTCACCGGCCATTATGACCAGTTCCTTTAACTTTACAAGTTTATCGCACTTTTCGTATTCCTCTTGTTCTTCAAAATAAATGATTAGCACATCAATGAACTTAGATCTCTGTCCAATACCATGTGGTATTTCAACAATATTCTCGCCATCTTTGAATACAACAAAGCGGTTCACTGTTTTAGTAAAATTCCTTGTTAAAGTATAAAATGCAGCTCTCATGAGTACATCTTTTTCTTCTTTCGAAATATCGAATGACATTGTTAACTCTTCTTTTTTATCGAAGCTATTGAATTTGTGTTGGTAGCTTTGATATGGTATATATTGTGTTTCAACTGATACCTAAGGCTGAAAGAAGACTTTAATTATTATATTACATTTTCTTATTCTCCTTAGCCCAGCTCTTCATCTTTTTTAGCTTCATGTCTTTTTCATGTTTAGCTACCGATGGTTTGGTGTGATCCTCTTTAGATCTTAGGATCTTCTGCTGCTTAGACTTGATAACTTTTGACTTTAGTTTTTTAAGTGCTTGGTCAATATTACCTTTTTTAACTTCTATTATAAACATATTTCAATATTTTTTAATTTGTGGCAGTACTCGTAGTTTTCTTTCTGTTCAAAATGAAAGATAAGACTAGAAATTGCTTCTTTAACTTCAGATCTAGGGACTCCGTTATCTAAGATTCTAGCATGATCCTGTATGAGAGCGTTGTAAAGTGCGTCCATCATTAAATCTCTAGAAACATGTCCTAGTTCAATAAGATGTAGCATAAATCCAGATCTATTGTTCTCGCTCCAGTTCAATTATTTGCTCTTTCATTTTTTTAACGAGCTCTAATTGTTCCTCTGTTAGATTTGGGTAGGACGAATTAACTTGAATCATTAAAGCACCGCGCTGATTAGTATTATATATCGGCCATCCATGGTCTTTTACCCTTAGTGTTTTTCCATCAAATGACTGTGCTGGAATTGAAACTTTAATAATACCTTCTAATGTTTGTACTTCTATTTTAGTACCTGTTACCATATCCCACCATGGAATATTCTGCTGTACCCATAGATCATCACCTCTAATGATAAATCTAGAGTCCATAAGAACTTCAAATGTAATAATAAGATTGCCAGGGCCTGCTGATGGATTATATGGATTTACCCGGCCTTTTCCAGGTATTTTAAACTGCATACCTGATTTAATACCACCTGGAAGATTTATATCTATATTTTCTCCACCAGTATTAATGGTTCTTAAACCACCTGTAAATGCATCCTGAAAAGAAAGTGTCATATTCAATCTAACATCTTGGCCACGGGCCCTTGCAGGGTTACCACCAAAGAACTGATTGAACATATCGGACAGATCACCATTAAAGTTAAATCCATCCTGTCCTGCAAATGGATTAATTAGACTAGCATCATATTTTAAACGTGATGTATCATCCTTTAATGTATTATATGCGTCAGAAACCTGCTTAAACTTCTCTTCAGCAGCAGGGTTATCTGGATTTTTATCAGGGTGATATTCCTTTGCTAAATCG
>Ga0181559_10006960_pt1 | contig 10585 bp, 3 predicted proteins | sample 011ome_21_FD_133752 | JGI IMG/M metagenome (GOLD analysis project Ga0181559, IMG submission 133752) | Coastal salt marsh microbial communities from the Groves Creek Marsh, Skidaway Island, Georgia - 011508AT metaG (megahit assembly) | ecosystem: Environmental > Aquatic > Marine > Intertidal zone... | reverse complement strand
CGCGCCTACTCGCGGCCGTTTTCTTCGTATCATTCGTCGAAGCCCGCGCCCCCGCGGCGCTTTTCGTATCGACGCGCGCGCTCTCCGCGGCGCTCTTCTTGGTTTTTCCGCCCCCTCGCGCGGTTTCGTCTCTCGCCGTCACCTTCTCGCCCCTCTCAAGACGCTTCGCGGCGCTTTCCCGCGCCGCAGCCTCGGAAGCTCTCTGCTTCTCCGAGCTCGTCCTGGCGCGCTTTTTGCTCGCGGGGGCCGCGTCCTCAGTTTTTTTAGTCAGCGCTTTCCGCGCCGCCGCGCCGCCGCCGCCGCCGGGCAGGACGTCCACCACCTCGCGCGGCTCGCGTCCCTCCGGGTTTCCATCCGCGCTGGCGGGCGCTTCGCGCGCGCGCTTCGCGAGCGGGACCCGGTCGGGCTTCAGGTCTCTGAGCGTGATCCCGAGTCGCGGGTCGGGATGCCACTCCGCGCCCCAGTCCTCGTTGACCCGGCATTCCAGCCTGCGCGCGAGCGGCCACCCCTTCATGATGAATCGGCCATCCTTCGCGCGCTGGAAGTGATCTTTGGCGCGGGACAGCGCGGTCTCCACCATCTCCGCGGTGAGGCGCACGTCCTCGCCGAACGCCCTGGCGACCCAGGCGTCCGCGGGAGCGCAGCTCGAGGCGTTCAGGACGTCCGAAATGCGCACGGGGTTGCCGCTGTTCATGATCAGGCGGCTGGCGATCACCACCAGCAGGTCGCTCTTCGCATCCCCGGGGGTGGGTTTCAGCTTCTCCATCGCCGCGCGCAAGCGCGCCATCGCGCCCAGGTTGGAGGGGGCGGACATCGCGGCACCTATCGGTCGCGGTCGCGGCGTGAAAGGTCCGCCCGGATAACACGCACGACACGCGCGCGGGGAAGAGTGGCGCGCTGGGCGCGGGGACGAGAGAATTGGGCGCTCGAGGAGAGATCCTCACGAAAACCGAGGAGAGAGATCCCGACGATTTACGCGCGTCGCGTTGTTATTTATTTCACCGTCACCGCCATCTCGATAGGTAGCTAGAGCAGAACCCGCTCCCACTTCCCGCCTTCGTCCCTGCGCAGCTCCCAGGTTGGCCAGTAGTGATTGTCCAGCTTCACCGTGAGCGCCTTCGGCCGGCCCTGCAGCGAGACCAGCTTCAGGCGCACGAACTGCCCGTCCGGGAGGTCCTTCACGATGGCGATGAACGCGTCTAAAGTAGGCGCGGGCGTGTCGTTCACCTCAGCCACCCAGTGCAGCGCGAACACGCCGTACCGGTGCGCGGGCGACCCGTGGAACCAGCGCGAGACGAACACGTCCAGCTTCGTCTCAACGCCGGTTTCGGGGTGTTTCCACACGGGCGCGAAGCCCAGCTCGGCGACCGGCCTGTGCGCCGCCTGCAGGATGCACCCCGCCCAGTGCGTCAGCCGCGACGTGCCGACGCACGAAACGTCCGAAACCTCGACTTCAACCTCTAAAATCGCGCCCGAGCGGCAGACGGTCATCGGCAAAACGTTTTGCTCCGTCGAGGACGCGTCAGTTTCGCTGACTACTTTCGAAAGTAAATCCGAGCTCACCGCCCGTTCGCAATCGCCGAAGGTGACGCAGACGCCCTTTCCCGCGCCCGCCGTCAAAACGACGTCGCCCCCCTCCAGCGTCCGCGCCGCGCCCGTGCCCGCGACCGCGCTCGCCACCACCAGCGCCTGCCTCCTGCCCGGGTCCTTCGCCAGGAGCGCGTCGATCCAAGCGCGCGGGACGCCCAGGTTCGCGGCGCGCGACAAAGTCACAACCTCGAACTCGGCGTCCAGCAGCTTCACCGACTTGTCGGGCGCGGCGCTTTCGTTTTTGCTTTGTTTGCTTTTGTCGTCGCCGGCTTTCGTTGTCGCCGCCATCCACGCGAGCACGCGGTCCCGGGCCTCGAGCGCCGGCGCGATGGGCATGCCGCGCACCAGCGAGTCCACCTCGCCGTCGGAGGTGGGCGTCGCGTACGACGCCCACAGCGCCTTGACCACCGCGCGCGGCGCGGTGGCCAAGGCGTCCGCGCCGTTTTCCGCGCCGTTTTCCGCTTTCCCGTATCGCGCAACCGCCAGCGCGCCGCCGTAGTCGTACCCGAGGTCGATGTCGAGCTTGACCACCTCTTCGTTCACCGCCCGGAACCTCGGGATGTCCGCGCTCGGAACCGCGGCGCTGCTCGTGGCGTCCGCGACGGTCGCGACGCGCGACATCGGCTTCAACTGCGCGTTGAGGCCCACGAGCACGAGCTCGTCGCCGCGGCGCATCGCTATTTGAAAATCGCTTTCGTCGTCGCCGCCGGCGCACGCCGCCGCCCGCACCGCGAGGCGCGCGGCGCGCGGCATGGCTCGCGCGTCGTAGCTCACGAGCGCGAAGTTCTTGGTGGGGTGCAGGAACTCCACGTTGGCGGCCACCTCATGCGGGTACGCCGCGAACGTCAGGAGGACGTCGCAGCTGCTTATGGGGACGGTGTTCCGGTCCACCGCGACTAAACCCACGCCGCTCCCGTCGGGGTCGTGGTGCAGCACGAGGCCGTTCCCCTCGAACGACCGGGAGTACACGCCGTCCGCCAGCGCCACGCTCGCGATGTCGCACCGCGCGACGCACAGCGAGGGCTCCAGGTCCAGCGCCACGGCCTCAGCCAGCGACGGTTTTGCAGACGGTTTTTCTTTTCCCGAAAGACTTTCGAAACGGTCCGAGGGGTCGATCGAACCGTCCGCGAGCTTTCGTTTGCGCGAGTTTGTAAACTCTTCGCGCAATTCCGCGGCGACGTTCGCGACGGCGTCGGTCCCGTTCCGTTCCGACTCGCGCGTCGTCGCGGAATCCGGCGTCGTGACATCGCCGGATGCGAGATGAATCTCATCCGACAACAGCGTCTTGTTCCAGACGCCCGTCCGCCAGTCGCGGTCGAAGAACGCCGGCGGCGGGTGCCACGCGAAGTGCGCGCGAATCGTCGACGTCTTCGTCCGGTGCCTCTCGTCGCGCGTGAAGTACTTCACGGACGTCTTCAGGGTCTCGCCGTCGTGTTCCCTCTCCTCCCTCTCCTCGACGCGCTTCGCGAACCGCGCGAACGCCTCGGCGAACGCGCCCAGGTCGGGCGTCGGCGTGTTGTCCAGCGAAGTGAGTATCGCGTGCTTCGGCACGCCCGCCAGTCCGAGCGCGTACCCCGGCTCCGCCACGTACGGCGAACCGGCGGCGAGCTGGAAGTTTCGCGCCTGCTGGTAGGAGAGCGCGTGCACGATCCCCCCCGCGGCTTCCAGGAACCGCGCGGGCGTGATCGCGTGCAGATCCTGCACGATCAAACGCTTCGTGATCGTGACGCCCGCGCGATCGAGCGTCAACACCACGGCATCGCCGACGGATTCGTCCAGCAAACGCTCGAGCCTCACGAAATCCGTCACGAACGCGTCGCCGATTCGCACGAGCACGTCCCCGACGTTCACCCCGGCGTCCTCGCACGGGCCGCCGGGCGTGGTGTCCTCCACGGCGAGCGCGCCCGTGCCCTCGACGCCCGGCGTGTTTTGGCCTACGCGCTTCTGCACGTCCCGAAGCGCCTTCTCCGTCTCCAGATCCAGACCCACGCGCCGCAAATCGTCGAAGCCGCGGTACGCGAACGTCGCCTGCAGAGTTCCGCGCGGCACGTCCGGCGCCGGTACTGAAACGTCGATGGACGTGTCTTGAACAGAATTCGACCCGCACTGAATGCGCTCGAGCGCTCTCTGAACGCGGTGCAAAGGTAGGTAATACGCGGACGAGCCTTTGTTTTTGCTCCCCGCGTTGAGCGCGACGGCGTCGCCGTTCACGTCCACCACCGGCGACCCCGAGCTGCCACCCTTGGTGCCGGAAGCGGCTTGCACGTAAAACGTGTTGAAGTCGTTGTAGGTCTTCCCGCCGTACTTGGGCGCGTCGCGGTCCAGACGCGCCAGCGTCGCGCTCAGAATGCTCAGCTTCTCGCCGCTGTCGTTACCCACCACGCGCACCTCCAAACCGACGCTCGCGCCGTCCGGCTTGAGCGCGATCTCCTCCGGCGCGTGGAACGCCACCGCGCGCGGGTCGAATCGGAAAAAGGCGAAATCGTGCACTGGGTCCGCGTAGAGCGCCCGGAGGGGCACCTCCTCTCTGTTCTGGAACACCGCCTCCGCGACGCACGGCCCGGGCCTGAGGACGTGGCGGTTCGTGAGCAAGATGCCCCGCGCCTTGTCCACCACGAAGCCCGTGGCGTACGCGCTGGACGCCGCCTCGGTGTCGAAGGCTCGCGTGCCGGTGGTCCGAATGACCACGACCGCCTTACTGACCCGGGTCACGGTGCGTTGCCACTTCGAGTCCGCGAGGACTTCGAGGCCGTCGTCCGGAACGGCCGCGACGCGAGCGGTCGCGTCGTCCTCCGCCATGGCGCGAGGGGGGGCGAGCGTGACGCCGCGCGTTCGAGGCGAGCGGCGGGGGGTCGCGCGCGATCCCTCTCGCCCAGTCTTTCCTCGCGTCGGCACCGTCGTTTTCACGGCAGATCGAGCCGCGCCCCTGGTCCCTCGGGTCGCCGCCGCGGCGGGTCTTCGGGGCAGAGCCGGTCGCGCCGCCACGGACGGGGGAGCGGTGACCAACCCCCGCGCACGACCGCTCATGCCACGCCCTGAACCGCGCGCGCGAGCTGTGACGAGGGAGGGTCTGCGACGAAGAAGATCTAGAAAGTAACTAACCTAACACGAAGATGTACATAAAAGCTTTGTTTATTCATACATAGGGCCGTCGGTTCCCCGTTCCCACGTCGTCCACGCCTTCATAGCGAGCGCGTCCGTGTCCGGGGCGCTCACGAACTCGGCGAGCTCGGCGTGCTCGCAGACGTGATTCGCGCCCGCGACGAACGCGGGGTCAGACGCGAGTCGCGACCCGCTCGCGTTCGTTCCGTCAAACGAAAAAGACGCGCGCGTCTTCTTCGCGGCGCGCTCCCCGGTTTCGCGCACGCGCGATCGAGACGCGCGTCGTCGCGTCCTCGCGTCCCGCGTCCCTAGAGCGTTCTTCGAGCGTTCTTCGACGTTCTTCGCGTCCGCCGCCTCGAACGTCGTCTCGCGCGGTGCGTCTCGCGAAACGACCGCGAGCGTCCGGAACCGGAGCGTCCCTCCCGGTCCAAAGTCCCGGCGTCCCGGCGGACCTCGAAACGCTTCGGCGTCGCGAAACGCTTCGGCGTTTAGAAACTCCCGTTTAGAAACTCCCGCGGAAAGCGCGGAACCCGTCGGCGCGTCCGCGAGCGCCGGAGACACACTCTCGTACTCTCGCAAACGTTCGCGTTGATCGCTCGTAGTACGTTCGTCGAGCGAATAGTCGGTGTTCGCTCCGTCGCGCCGATCGCGTTCGCGCGCGCCGAGTCTCTCGAGTCTCGGAGACTCGTACGCCAAGACGGGCGCGACGACGAGACTCGTCGGATCTTCAGCCGATGGGACCGATGCTTCGCGCGCCGCGCGCTCGAGCGAAGGCTGCGGGGCGCTCGTGTGGGAAGTCAGTCGGTCGTGGATGTCGGTCGTGGATGTCGCCCGCACGGGGAGCGCGACGGGCAGCGCTGCCGGCGGCACCGGCGGCGCTCGCGCGAGCCGAGCCGCGCGAGACGTCCCGGCGAGACTCGGGACGCATCCGCCGCGTGCGCGGCTGAAAGGCGCATGCGGACTCGAGGACCGACTCGCGGTGGCCGCCGTCGCGATATCGTGGGCGATAGAGGCGACCGGCGACGACGCGAGGGGGGCGCCGTGGTGCTCGGTCGCGAAGGGAGGCAGCGTCGCGCACAGCCGCTCATTCGCCGCGAGCGCGGCGCGACACAAGAGCACGCTCTCGCGCAGCCTCGCGTCCAGGCTGTGCGCCAGACCCACAAATTCCGTCGCGCTGGGCGGCGGGTACGACCCCGTGATGCCGCCGGGCGCGCACACGTCCATCAATCGGCGCCTGAGGATGTCAAACACCAGATCGTCGTCGCCGGCGGTCGCCTCCGCGCCGCCCGAGCCGTCCCCGCATTCGCCGGGGACGTCCGCCATCGGAACAGGTCGCCCTCGAATTTCCGCGCGAGAGGGTTTTTCGGCGAAAAATGTTCAACGTGGATGCACCACTACCGCGCGACACCGCGGCGTGTGCCGACCGCGCGCGCGACGCCGGCTTCTCGCGCGCCTCGTGCGCTTTTAGCTGCACGCCCGAGTCGGGCGCGCGCGCCGCACGAAACGTGCGAGGCCAAGTGGGGGGCCGTCGAGATCTCGGGCGGGAGTTGTGATCGACCTTTGACCGACTTGACCGACGTGCGCTTCTAGAAGCATGCGTTTCTAGAACGAAACGAAGAAATCGCCTCTTGGTGTGTGACTCAAGAAAATCGGGGGGTGCCGACAGACGAATATCCGACTTTTTCTCCATCTTGTTGGACTGGAAAGAGCCCATGTTGAGCTTTTGACGACAATTTTGCGAAAAGGCGCTTGGGTTTTTGTCGAGACGCGCATCGCCGGAGGCGCGTCGCGCGGAGAAGAGGAAGACGCCTGCGGCCGGACGAGCCGCGCGGATCGCCCACCCGTTTCCGTGGGGCTCGGGAACGCGGGTGAGGAAAGAGAGACGGCCCGGGATCGACGCGGAGGAGACGACATTCGATGTCGCTTGAACCGAGTGAACACGAAACACCACTTGACCTCGTGACCCTCCCTGTAACGGCCCACGAACGCGGTCCGAACGCTCGGCCGAACGCGAGCCGAACGGCGTGCGAAGAAAACCAACGCTGTGTACGACCGGTGATCACGATCGCGAGAACGCCAAAAGGGATTTTTCACGAAAAAAAAAACGTCAAAAAGCGCCGTCGCCGCGCCTCGTCGACGCTCGTCGTCGGCGCTAATACTGATACTCTCCCGACGCGCCCGCCCGCCCGGGAATGAGCACGTCGTGCATGGGGTAGGCGCGGCGGAGCAGCGCCGTGACAACCTCCAGGGGCGCGGCGGCGACGGCGACGCCGCCGGCTTCGCCCCCCCCCCCGTTGCGCAGAACCAGCGTCAAGCACGCCTCGCGCTCGTCGTCGTGCACGGAGTTTTCCGAAACCTCGCCGCCGCGGAAACACAGCTGCCCGCCGCCCAGCACGCGGAACGACTCGCTACGTCGTGTGACTGGAGCATCGCGAGAGGTGTCGTCGCTCGAGCGCCCTAGACTTCCTTCGAGCGATGATCCAGTCTGATGATCCGGAAAAACGTTTTTCCGCAAAAGACGCGCGCGCTCCGCCTCGCGCTTCGACGCTTCGCGCGCGACATCCTCGAGGAGCCGCGCGTGGTCGTTGGCGGTGGGCGCGCCCCCCCCCCCGGTGGGCTGGATGCGCAGAGACGTGCGCGTACCCCCACCCGCGCCGACGAAGTCCACCAACACGAAGGTGTAAGGCCGGTTCGTGGCGGGCGCGCGCGGCGCCGCCGCGCCGCCGGCGAGCCCCACCGCTTCGATGGAATTCGAATTCGAATTCGATCGAAGCCCGCTTTCGCGATCGCCGGACGCGAAGGCGGTTCCGGAAGAACACTCCCCGAACACCCAGCGCTCGATGAGGTGCCTGGCGAGCGCGTGCGCGCCGGGCACGGCGACGGAGCCGAGCGGGATCTCGCGCGGGTTCCCGGGCTCGCGCGGGTCGCCGAGGTTTTTTCTCAGCTCCTCGCGCAGCCAGTCTCGGTGGAACCAGCGCGCGTCCCGCAGCTCGTGGATGTCCAGGTTGGGCGTGGGGGGGTACGAAAACACAGACGACCCGCGCGCTTGCGTTTGCGTTTTCGTGTCGCGCGCCTCGGGCGTGAGCTCCACGGTTCGCGCCGCCGCCTTCGCCTCGAACCCGACCATGAGCTGGCACGGGAACGGCCACGGCTGAGACGCGACGTACGTCGTCGAGCGCTCGTCGATCGCCACGCCCGACTCCTCCAGCACCTCCCGCGCCACCGCCTGCTCCAGGCTCTCGGACTGGTCCACGAACCCCGCCAGGCAGCTGTAGAACCCGCGCGGCCACTTGCTGTTCCGCCCTAAAAGCGCGTAGTCGCCGCACGTGCACAGCGTCAGAACCGCCGGCATGAGCTTCGGGTAGAACGCGCCGCGGCAACGCGCCCCGGTGTCGTCCGCGCACCGCGCCTTGTGCCCCGCCTTTATCAGCACCGTGCGCGAGCCGCACTCGGAGCAGAAGCGCACCGTGCGCTGCCACCGCGCCAGGCCCGCGGCGGCGGCGAGCAGCCCGGCGTCGGCGCGGCGCATCTCGGGGGCCACCGACTTGGCGTCGGCGACGACGACGTCGCCGGCGCCGGCGCCGGCGCCGGCGCCGGCGCTTTTTTTTTCGCGCCGGAGCACGGCGGACCGCACCGCCGCGTCCATCGCTCCGGGGGTGACGTCCGCGCAGAACACGGGCGCGCCGTCGCGCGCCCTGAACCCCAGGAAGCTCAGCGCGCCGCGGTCGAGCGCGTCCTCCGGGACGTCGCGCACCGCCGCCTCCGCGGGGCGCCACCGGACGTGCGATTCGCGTTCCGATTCCGTTCGCGCGTCGTCGTCGTCGGGAAAGATCCACACCTTCGTGCCGGACAGGGGCAGAAGCACCGCGTCCGGCGACGCCGCCGCCGCGGCGATCGCCTCGGGGTTCGCTCTGAGCTCGGACGCGCGGTCGGCGTCGGAGAGCGCGAAGAAGGGCACGCCGTCGTCGCCCACGAACGAGGCGCCCGAGGAGGCGGGGGGCGAAATCACCGCGCGCGCCGAGACGGCGCGACGCGCGGGCGGGCACGAAGGCGATCGGAGCCCGGCGCGGGACGCCGAACGCGGCGGTGCGCGCTGCGCGCGAGCCCTCGGCGGTGTCGTCGCCGCCGCCCCGGACATCGTGGAGTGCGCGGTTGGGCAATGCGCCGATCGTCGGCCGAACGAGAACGTATAGCACCAGAAGCTACGATCGCGACAATCGCGTTCGCACGAAAGAGTTGTAGAGGACACCGAAAACAAAGTCCTACGTACTGCGAATCACGTCGCGTTCGTCGCGTTCTTGCCAGCCGCGTCGCGAGGTGGTGGACGACGCGAGCACGATCCGACGACCGTTTTCGCCCTCATCGCCTGGCTGTCTTCGCGACGGGCACAACCTCGAACGCGCCGTCCTCGTCGCTGTCGTCCTCCTCCTCTTCCTCCGACCCCCGCGAGACGGAAAAGTCGGCGGCGAGGCGAGGCTCGGACGAAGCTCCGCGACGAAGCTCCGAAATCTCATCCCGCGCGCGCTTAAGCCCGGCGCCGTCCGCGCTTTTAGTTCGCAAAAAGTCCTCCTGTTCGTCGCGCGAATCCCCATCGGCATCGTCGGCGTCGGAATCGTCGGAGTCGTTCTCGTCGTCATCGTCGGAATCGGAGTCGGAGTTCGTCTCTTCCTCGTCCGAGTCGGCGTCGACGCCGACGCCGAAATCCTCGTCGTCCGAGTCGTCGTCGTCCGAATCCGCGCGCGCCGAGTCCTCCGCGTCGTCCTCCGCGCCGTCCCCCCCGACGCGCGCGCCGGCTCCCTCCGAGCATGTCTTCGCGAGGTATCGCCGCACGCCGTCCAGCTCCTCGCGGCTGATGTTCGCGAACTCGAACGACTCGCCGGCGCGCGACGGCGAGTCGTTCGCGTCCTTCTCGTCCTTCTCCCGCTCGAGCGAGACGGTCAAGTCGAACGAGCTCCCGACGCCCTCGGCGCGCGCGAGTTGTAAATCAGCGAGGTCGTCGAAGGGCAGCCACAGCGCCGGTCGGTCCACGAACGCGAGCCCATCCGGCAGACAGAACAAAAAGCCCTGGTTGAATTTGACGTTAGCCTTCACGCACCCGCCGCCGCCGACGCCGGCGAACCCTTTTTGTTTCCCGCCAGGCGCGCCGCGGCTTTTCGTGGCGACGGGTACTCCGGAGGCCATCTCCAGCATCGCCACCAGAGCCTCACCCGCGTCGCGCCTCTCGGCGCCGTCCCCGCCGGACCCGGCTTGGTTCAGCCGCGGGTCCAGGCCCATGTCCCGCCGGGTCACGATCTCCACGGGCTTGTCCTTCCCGCGGCACTGCGCGAGAAGCGTCTTCACCGACTGCTTCCCCACCGCCAGCGCCGCCGCCGGCGCGAGCGCCACGACGACGTCGGTCGTGTCGTTGCTGTCCCCGCGCCGCAGGCACAGCAGCCTGCGCACGTGCTCGTGCCGCACGACGTGCGTGGTGGTGCCCTTGGGCGTGGTGCTCTCGAGCGCGAAGCGGTCGCGCAGGCAGTGCACCACGAACTTGCCGCGCGGCGACGCGAAGGACACCGGCGCCGCCGTCGAGCACAAGATCTCATCCTCGGTGAACCCGCGACCGCGCGCGGTCTCCAGCATCGCCGCGCCACCGGAGGGACCCGCTTTCGTTAGGGACCCGCTTTCGTTCGCTTTCGCCGCGAGCGCGGCCGCGACGGGCACGAGCTTCTGCGTGACGTCCACCCCGAACTGCACCGCGGCGTCGTCCCCCGCGGCGGACGCGTTCTGGCCGTGCGCGTACAGCGTCTCGAGCACGGGACGCAGGCACGCCGTGGCCTCGGGGGCGAGCCGCCGCGCCTCCTCGATACGCTTCAGCGAGGCCTCCGCCATGTGGGACATGCTCGCGATCCGG
>Ga0181559_10006923_pt1 | contig 10619 bp, 9 predicted proteins | sample 011ome_21_FD_133752 | JGI IMG/M metagenome (GOLD analysis project Ga0181559, IMG submission 133752) | Coastal salt marsh microbial communities from the Groves Creek Marsh, Skidaway Island, Georgia - 011508AT metaG (megahit assembly) | ecosystem: Environmental > Aquatic > Marine > Intertidal zone... | reverse complement strand
TGGACCGAAAGCTGCCGTCAGCGGGCCATTGAGTTGCTGGGCCAGGACCTCGTCGTGGAATTGCCCCTGCGGATGACAGGAGAAGACTTCAGTTTCTACCAGAAAGCCGTTCCCGGATGTTTTTACCGACTGGGAACCGGAGGGGATGGACCCGGCTGTCGATCGGGACTGCACACATCTGATTTCGACATCAATGAAGATGCCTTGACCACGGGCGCGGCCATGATGGCTTGGCTGGCCCTGACGGCAAGCTGAAAGAGGTCGAAATGGATTCAGGGGGCCTCAGTTGGCCACTTCGCTCATGAACTTGATCCGGACCAACCGGATTTCCTCTTCGGAATAGGCATCTCCCATCTCCTCCGTCACCTCTTCCGTTGAGCCTGTTTCGCTCTCCATGAAGCACTCCCACAGCTCTTCCACGCTTTCCTCGTCGAGGTACTCCTCCAGGATGTAGTCCAACCCCACCTTGGTTCCCGAAGCCACGATGCCCTCGATCATTCCGAGCAATTCGTCCACGGTGCACTTCTGGGCACCTGCGATGTCCTCCAACGACATTCGACGATCGAGCTTCTGAATGATGCTCACCTTGGAGGCATTGCGGCCGGCAACACTCCGAACCACTGTATCCCCGGGACGATCAATACCCTCCTCCTCAACGTATTCTTTGATCAAGGCCAAGAAGGGCGCTCCAAACTTGCGCACCTTGGAAGAACCCACACCATTGATGATGAGCAATTCGTCCTCATTGCAGGGATAGTGCGTGGCCATTTCCTCGAGACTTACGTCCGAGAAAATCACGAATGGGGGCAACTCAAGTCGGTCTGCTTCCTTCTTGCGCAAGGCCTGCAGCATGTCAAACAGCGGTTGATCCAAGGCGGAACCCGAACTGTCATCCCGCGTTTGGACGGCCCTCATCGGTTTGGGCCTGTACAATGTGAATGGCAGGGGATTCGCCAAGAATGCTTCTCCGCGCTCCGTGAGGGAAAGCACCCCGTACTCTTCTGTTTTCTTGCTCAGCAAACCCGCCAGCGTGATCTGTCGAATGATCCCAGGCCACTCATCGGCGTCGGCGATGGCTTCGCCGGTTCCAGTGAACTCCACCACGTTCTCCCCTGCGTATGTGGAGGTCTCCTGCGTCTCTCTTCCCATGAGAACATCACACAGAAATGCACCCCGGTGCTTTCCGCCCGTGGCCTGAACGAGTTTCAAAAGATGATGGACTGCCGCCTGGCCCTCGAAAGCCTCCGGTGGGTTCCTGGCATTGTCGTCCATATCCCAGCCCGGCCCCGCCGCGGCATCGAACTCCTCCCCGAAATAGTGAAGGAGGTACTTTCTGCGTGATGTGGGAGTCTCGGCATAGCCGGCTACTTCCTGGAGCAATTGCATGCCGATTTCCCTCTCCGCAATGGGCTTGCCTGAAAGGAACTTCTCCATTTTCTCCATGTCCTGCAGCCCGTAAAAGGCGATGCAGTGGCCTTCTCCTCCATCGCGACCTGCCCGGCCGGTCTCCTGGTAATAGGCCTCCAGCGACTTGGGCATGTCGTAATGGATGACAAAGCGCACGTCAGGCTTGTCAATGCCCATACCAAAGGCAATGGTAGCAACAATCACATCCACGTCCTGCATGAGGAACTCGTCCTGAATGCGTGATCGCTGGGCCGCGTCCATGCCCGCGTGGTATGCCGCTGCCTTGACTCCATTCACCTTCAGGGTGTCTGCGATTTCCTCCACCCTCTTCCGGCTGAGGCAATACACGATTCCGCTTCGGCCTTTGTTCTCCAAAGCGTGCTGTACGACTTGGCGCAACGCATTTTCCTTGGGTCGAACTTCGTAGAATAGATTTTCCCGATTGAAACTCGCCTTGAAGACTTCAGCATCGAGAATACCGAGGTTCTTCTGGATGTCGTGCTGAACCTTTGGGGTGGCTGTGGCCGTCAGTGCGATGATGGGAAAACTGCCGAGGCCGTCTATGATTTCCCGCAGCCTGCGGTATTCGGGACGGAAGTCATGGCCCCACTCTGAAATACAATGCGCCTCATCGATGGCGAAAAAACTGAGGCTCACGGAGCGCAAGAAGTCAGCATTCTCCTTCTTGTTCAGGGATTCAGGAGCCACATAGAGCAGCTTGGTCTTTCCTGTGGCAACCGCCTCCCTGACGTGGATCATTTCGTTCTTGCTCAGGGAACTGTTCAGGAAATGCGCAATGTCTGGATCGTCCGAGTTTCCACGAATGGCATCTACCTGGTTTTTCATGAGCGCGATGAGCGGACTCACGACAATGGCGGTTCCCTCTTGCAACAAAGCCGGGAGTTGATAGCAGAGAGATTTCCCTCCTCCTGTCGGCATGATGACGAACACATCCTTGCCGTCCATGAGACTCCTGACAATTAACTCCTGCTCACCTTTGAACTGGTTGAACCCGAAAAAACGGGAAAGCCCCTCATCAATGGAGGAACCTACCAATGAACTGGCGTCAAGAAAAGGGTCAACAGGCGTCTCCATCTAACTTTGGCGTTATCAATATAGTCCAGCACCTCTGAATTTCGCCCTTTTCTCACCCGACGTTTTGCCAACACCTACGACATCTATGCCAGCGTCAAAAACCTCTGCCATGTGGATGAACGCCGCCCGGAAAGCCATCCGTTTGGAAGCTGAGGCCATTCGGGCGTTGGAAAACCGGATTGGACCTTCTTTCGAAGCCGCTGTGAACCTGATACTTGCGCAGGGCCAAAGGGGAGGTAAAGTGGTTTTCACGGGCATCGGGAAGAGCGCAGACATCGCACGAAAAACCGTCGCCACACTCAACAGTACTGGAACTGCCGCAGCTTTCCTTCACGCCGCGGATGCACTGCACGGGGACTTGGGCCTCGTTTCCGAAGGAGATGTGGTCATCGCAGTATCCAAAAGCGGGGCCACAGCAGAGTTGATTGCACTGATTCCCATGCTGAAGGCCAGGGACTTGACCCTGGTTGCGATGGTGGGACGGGTAGAAAGTCCGGTTGGAGAAGCGGCACAGATCGTCTTGGACATTTCCGTGGAACAGGAAGCGTGTCCGCACGATCTGGCCCCGACCACCAGTTCAGCGGCCCAACTGGCGATGGGTGACGCCATGGCCATGGCACTCATGGACGCCCGTGGATTCACAAGTGATGATTTTGCCCGCTCGCATCCAGGTGGGAGCTTGGGGCGCAAGCTGCTATTGAGATTGGGACACCTCCTGTCCGAAGGAGGTATGGAGCCTGAAACGGTGGCAGAGGACGCCCCTTTGAGAGACGTCGTGCTGGCTGTTTCAGCGGGCCGGGTGGGAGCCGTTGCGGTCAGCGACAGAGATGATGCCAAGGCCGTTGTGGGCATCATTACCGATGGAGACCTCCGCCGTGCACTGGAAAGGGACTCCACCGACTGGACCAGCCTGACCGCAAGGGATGTCATGAATACCGCCCCCCGAAGTCTTTCCTCAGAGACCCGTGCCATCGATGCCCTCGACATGCTGGAAGCCCACCGCATTTCACAGGTGATGGTGCGGAATGCCGAAGGTCACTTCCTGGGGTTTGTGCACTTGCACCACTTGATGGACGCAGGAATCCGCTGATCGCCCCAAATGTCCGACTCCATGGATACGACCGAAGCCGAAATGGGCTTCATGGACCACCTCGAAGAGCTGAGAAAACGCCTCTTCTTTGCCCTGGTCGGCATCCTTTCCGGAGCCGTTGCCCTTTTCGTGATGAAGGACTGGGTATTCAACCGTCTGATTTTCGCTCCGAGGAACCCCGACTTCATTACTTTCCGCGCCTGGTGCGCATTGGGCCGTTGGACAGGCGCCGGAGACCGTTTGTGCGTCACCGAAGTGAACTACGAGCTGATCAACACGACGATGCTGGGCAATTTCTCCGCCCACATCCTCGTCTCTGCCATCGGGGGCTTCATCGTCTCATTTCCCTGGACGTTCCATCAGGTTTGGCGGTTCATCCGACCGGGCCTTCACAGTCAGGAAGCACGTGCGGCAAGGGGGGTGACGTGGGCTGCGACTTTGCTTTTTTTTCTGGGTATAAGCTTTGGGTATTTCGTGATTGCCCCGCTGAGCCTGCAATTTTTGGGGCACTATGAAATCGGGGACGTGCAGGCGCGAATCGCACTGATGAGCTACCTCAAGACTGTGGCGAGCATCACCTTGGCTGCCGGCCTGATTTTTCAAGTCCCGGTCGTGGTGCATTTTCTCGCCAAGCTCGGGCTGGTAACCCCGGAATCGCTGCGCAAATTCCGAAAGCACACCTTGGTGGTCACATTGGTGATTGCAGCGATCATCACGCCGCCGGACATCACCAGCCAGATTCTGGTTTCGCTTCCTGTGCTCGGCCTCTATGAAGTCGGCATCCTGCAAGCCCGGCGCATCCAAAGGCAAAGGGAGCGCGAGGAGAAGCGTCAGGACCAAGGAAACCCCCGAACATAGAAGGCCCGATGAAACTGACCGCCCACAACATCGTGAAGCAATACGGCCGAAGGAAGGTCGTCAATGAAGTTTCCTTCGAAGTGGAAACCGGTGAAGTCGTGGGATTGCTGGGACCCAATGGGGCCGGAAAAACCACCTCCTTCTACATGGTGACGGGCCTGGTCCGACCGGACGAAGGGTCGATTGTGCTGGTCGATGGGCAAGGTGCCGAGCACGACATTACAAAGGAGCCCATGTATCGGCGCGCCCAGCGCGGCATTGGCTATCTGCCACAGGAGCCTTCGGTCTTTCGGAAGCTCAGCGTAGAAGACAACATTCTCGCCGTTCTGGAATTGCACGTTCGCGACGTCAAAGAGAGGCGCAAGCGCCTCGAAGACCTCCTCGAGGAATTCGGTCTTGTTCATGTACGTGAGAACCGCGGGGATGTGCTGAGCGGAGGGGAAAAGCGCCGGACAGAAATCGCGCGGGCACTGGCGGCCGATCCCCGTTTCATTCTGCTCGATGAGCCCTTTGCCGGGGTAGACCCCATTGCAGTGGAAGACATCCAGCAAATCGTCAGCCAATTGCGGAAGCGGGGCATCGGCATTCTGATCACCGACCACAACGTTCAGGAAACCCTTCACATCACGGACCGGGCGTATCTCTTGTTTGAGGGACGAATTCTCAAAGCGGGAACGGCCGAGGAATTGGCCGCTGATCCCCAAGTGCGCAAGGTCTACCTCGGACAGAACTTCGTCTTGCGCAGTGCCCTTTCCGCTGAGGGCGATGCAAACCCGAACTGAGGAATCACCCCTTTCGGGACAGGATTTCGGCCACGTATTTGCCTACAATGTCGAATTCAAGGTTGACCATCGAACCGGGTGCCAGGCGATGAAAACCTGTGTGTTCCCAAGTGTAGGGAATGACCGTGACACTGAAATGCTCCGGCCTGGAATCCACCACTGTGAGTGAAACGCCATTCACGGTTATGGACCCTTTGGCCACCGTCAAATGATGGGGCGCGGAAGTGTGCCGGAACCGAATGTTCCATGACCCTTCCCTGTCTTCCACGGATTCCACTTCGGCGGTCGTGTCTACATGTCCCTGAACGATGTGGCCATCGAGTCGTCCCCCCACCTGGGTGCACCGCTCGAGATTGACCTGATCGTCCACCGCCCATGAACCCAATGTGGTCCGGGACAAAGTCTCTTCCACAGCCGTGACCGTGTACTGTTTGCCCTCCACGGCCACCACGGTCAGGCAGACACCATCGTGCGCGACGCTCTGGTCCACCTTCAAGGCAGGAGCCAATTCTGCCTCCAACGTGAAATGACGGTTGGTACCCTCGTCTTGGATGGCCCGGATGCGGCCCATGGATTCAACGATTCCTGTGAACATGTGCTGATGATTCATTCCCCACCGGGCGACAACCCTCCCAACATCTGTATGCTGCCCGAAAAACGCTCCGGTACGATGCCCTCCAACCGGCGGGTGTATGCCGTGCAGGTGTAGTGATACACTCCGTCTGGGCAGGATCCTCCTGCGGCAAGGTGGCTCCCATCCCATCCGAGGTTGGGATCGGACGTCCTCCAGACTTCCTCCCCCCATCGGTTGAACACCCGAAAATCCACGCTGTCCACAAACTTCCATGGGAAGGGACGGAACAGATCATTGTCACCATCGAGGTTCGGCGTGAACACATTGGGCAAGAAATAAAAAGGGCAGTTGTCCGTGCACACCGTATCGCCCATGGCGCTCTCATTGCGACGAAGGGTCCCATCCGGTCCCGGCATGAGGCTGTCGAGGGCCGTGACAGACCAGCATCCTGCAATGGTCCCACCCAATGATTCTGCCGTCAATACCGCTTGCGTCGTGGCCGACCCCTCCAATTCCAGCCAAAATTCCAGCGGAGCGTCCAGGCTGTCGCTGCGATAAATGCGGTAGCCCATGACGTCGTCCGCACAATCCAGCTCATCCCACTGCAGCGTCACTTTTTCCTCCGGACAGTCGGGGTCCACCGTGAATTCCGGCGGACAGGGGGGGTCGAGGTCGTAAGGGGTGGCACAGCGAATCGCACTCCAATTCTCGATGGGGTCCAGAATGCCCGTGGCTCCGTATGTGCCGAGTGTGCGCACCCGATAGCAGGACTCAATCCCATTGACCAACCCGGTATCTGCCCATTGGGGCACGTAGACTGTGTCCAGCAACTCCAATGTGCCGTTGTCAAGCACCCGGTGAAACACATAGGCCGTATCTCCCCATGGCCGTCCCGGTGGAACGTCCAAGACAACCTGGTTGTCCCCCGGGCTTGCGACCAACTCGGGAACGGGAGCCGAAACGCTCGTACCGATGATGTCCTCGCCGCTCCATGCCGTTACGCGATAGCTCCAGATGGGGTCCTGGCTGTTGATCTGCTCGTGAAGCAAGAGGGTGTCCGACGCTCCCAAGGAGGTTGTGGGCAGCGTTTCTCCGATTGATTCCCATCCCGAATCCGCATCCGGCCGGGCTTCGATGGTGTAACGATACGGGCCGGGAAACGCCTCCAGTGTGTCCGCATCCGTGGGGGGCGACCACCTCACTTCCACCCAACCTTCTTCGATATCTGGGACTTCGACGGACGCCCCTGTCATGACCGGAATCTCCTTCTTGATTTCTGCACAGGCCTCCGGCCCCACGCGGCTGCGGGCCCCATTGGGCATGACCGCTACGATGCGATAACAATACCGCGCACCATAACTCAGCGTTGAAACATCCAGAAAAGCGTTGTTCCCGAGTCCTTCAACAAAACCCATCAAGGTGTATCCGGCATCGGGGGGCATGCCTACCGAGCAGAAGGAGAGATCAGGACTCCCCGATCCGATCCTTCGATAGACTTCATACCCTCCGACTGCCTGCAAAGCCTCACTGTAACTGCTGGTACAAGGGTGAATGGGCCAGTCCACTTCCACTGCGTTTCCGATGGGCACGGCCGTGGTCGCGGTCAACGGACGGGCAATGACCTTGACGTTCATCGTAGCTACGTCGCTCAAGGGAACGGCATAGGAATCCGTAGCCTTGAAAACCAGTTGATAGGGTGTCTCCCTGACCGCATCACATCCAGGCACCCAGCTGAAGTTCCCCACGTCCAAAAAGGGATTCCATGAAAACGCAGCCGCCGGGTCGAGCACATCTATGGGTCCGCCGACTACCGTCACTGTCACGTCATCACCATCTGGATCCGATGCGGAAACCTGGAAGGTCAAACTGCTTCCCTGAAGGATGCACGTATCCGCGGGAATGGAAACGACCGGGGGTTGATTGGGACAACTCTGAACCGAGATCTGCATGTCCCGAATCACTTCGCCCACCATGACCCATTGGCCCGCAACCCACCTCCATTCGCGAATGCGAAGCGCCATGTTGAACTCACCGACCATCCCGGGTGCGTCCCATACCACGGTGCCGCTCGTGGGCTCCACATAGAATTCTCCACCGGCACCATCCACTTCGTTGGGTTGGACAAACCCCTGAATGGGCAAGCATTCAAAACCAGCGCAGGCAATCAGGTCGAAGGTGAGAGAATCCCCATCGGGGTCAAAGGCTCCGGGATTGTGTTCCCATCGCTGGTTGATGCAGGCGTTCTCCACGGCAGGCGCGAGCAGGATGGGACTGTTGTTGTGGCCGGCCTGGGCGTCGATGATCAGCAAGCTGGTGATACAGAAAGGCACATCCACGGAACCGGGAATGTTCTCGATATCGGCGTTGCGGTTGGGGTCTTCCACCACGATGTTGTAGATGCCCGGACCGGGATAGGTGTGCACTCCCTTGTACAAGTTCAACCGAATGTCACCCTCGATGATTTCCCCTATGTGGGTTCCGGCAGGGTCCAAAGGACCGTTGATACGGGGCAGGCTGTCGATCGCTCCTTCCGTTCCTTCGTCTCCCCACAGGATGCCCAGCGTGGGGCGATCGGCGACAACACTGGCACGCGTATAGGTCGTGATGGTCACTTCATAAGTCGATCCCGAAAGGTGCCGATAGGTGATTTCTCCCGCACGGTTGTGCGTGGCATCCGCTTCCATGGCCCAAACAAGGCCGAAGAACAGGAAGGGGAGAGCGAATCGCATGGACATCGAAAGGTAATCCCCTATGAAACCAAGAAACTGAAGAGAAGTGCAAAAATTCCGCCGGAACCCGGGGACTTTGTCCACCCCAAACAGTCGGCTGCGGCGCTACCTTCGCAAGAATGGCTAAGAGTACACCCGCGCGCATTGGCATCACGTGGGGAGATCCCCACGGCATCGGATCGGAATGCATCTTGAAGGCATTCTCTGATTCCCGGATGTTCGAAGATGTTTTGCCCGTGGTCTACGGCAATGCCGAAGCCCTCCGCAAACAGGCATCTCAATTCGAGGTTGAGGTCGAAATCCAAAGATTGGAAGACGCTGCCGAGGCCAGGCCGGGGGCGCTCAACTGCGTGGATGTCGCATCATCTCTTGCTGATCCCGATTGGGGTCAACCCCACCCGGACGCGGGTGAATTCGCCAGACGCAGCCTCGAAAAGGCGGTCGAGGACCTGGCGGCGACAAAGGTGGACGTGCTGGTTACTGCACCCATCAACAAGGACACCATCCAGAGCAGTCAATTCAAGTTTCCAGGACACACGGAGTATCTGGCTGACAAAGCCGGCATGAAGGATGTGCTCATGATCCTGGCCTCGGACGCCCTGAGGGTAGGCGTGGTAACCGGTCATGTAGCACTCAAAGATGTGGCGTCCCACCTTTCCAAGGACCGCATTGTGAAGTACGGCACCCTGCTGAACGAAAGCCTGTCCAGGGACTTCGGCATTGCCACCCCACGCATCGCGGTGCTCGGGCTCAACCCGCATGCCGGAGACAATGGCCTCATCGGCGAAGAGGAAAAAACCGTCATTCTACCCGCCGTTCGCGCCATGCAGGAACAAGGCATGAAGGTGAACGGCCCCTTCGGTGCCGATGGGTTCTTCGGCAGCGGAGACTTCAAGCACTTCGATGGTGTGCTCGCCATGTACCACGACCAAGGCCTTGTGCCGTTCAAGAGTCTCTCTTTTGGGCAAGGGGTCAATTTCACCGCGGGCTTGCCCATCGTCCGTACGAGCCCGGATCATGGAACCGCATTTGATATTGCAGGCCAAGGATTGGCGGATGGCAGAAGCCTTCGGGCCGCATGTTGGATGGCATTGGACATTCGGCAGCAGCGAAAAGCCCACCGTGATATGACCGCGAACCCCCTTGAAATCACCTCTCCCAAGCAATGGGAACGCGATAGATTCTAAGCCTGCTCAAAGCCGGTCGGGGATTGCACCGAAAACCGTACCTTTGCCCCCCCTCAAAGCTGGGGTGACGCATGCGCGCAACGTCCGAATTCGAAATTCCCTACACGGGATTGGGCATTGGGAGGCACGCCTTCGTCTTCGAGCTGGATGGGGCGTTCTTTTCAGATTTCGAGCCTTCTGGCTTTGTGGATGCTGACGTTTTGGCCTCCACCGAGTTGGATCGTTTCGAAGGAATGATGCACTTCGACATCCACATTGCGGGTACGGTGAAATCGGTCTGTGACCGATGCAATGCGCCGCTCTCGCTGTCGATTGATCACCGCGCACGTTACGTGGTGAAATTTGGGGATCGCACCCACAAGACCGATGACGACATCCTCGTCCTTGGGCCTGCGGAGCACCTCTTGGATGTCCGGGAATTCCTCTATGAATCCACCGTTCTGGGCTTGCCCTTGAGACGGGTCCATTCGCAAGAGGAGGATTGTGATGCCCGCGTGATGCAGTGGCTCACAGGAAGCGTGGACTACGCTCCGGATGAAGTGCAACCGGAAACAGACCCGAGATGGGCGGCATTGAAAGGCCTTTCATCGGACGAGGATTCGGAAAACGAGGAAGAGAGCGAGGAGTGAATTGACATAGAAACATTGACCCCGAAGCGCGCAAGCGCCGAGGAACAACCATACAACCATGGCACATCCCAAGCGACGCCAGAGCAAGACGCGCTCCCGCAAGCGCAGGACGCACTACAAGGCAGAGACGCCGAACGTAGCAACCTGCTCCACCACTGGACAGGCCCACATGTTCCACCGCGCCCACTGGTATGAGGGCAAGCTCTATTACAAGGGCCGTGTGGTGGTAGAGAAAGAGGGCGCTGAAGCCTAATTTCCCCTCGGTTAC
>Ga0181559_10006921_pt1 | contig 10622 bp, 9 predicted proteins | sample 011ome_21_FD_133752 | JGI IMG/M metagenome (GOLD analysis project Ga0181559, IMG submission 133752) | Coastal salt marsh microbial communities from the Groves Creek Marsh, Skidaway Island, Georgia - 011508AT metaG (megahit assembly) | ecosystem: Environmental > Aquatic > Marine > Intertidal zone... | reverse complement strand
TCGCCGTTGTATGTCAGTGCATACCTGAAACAATCCGACCTGAAAGGCTGAGCACCACCATCGATGTCAATGATACTCAAACGAGTATGGCCTAATACACAACCACCTAAATCTAACAGTGTCCGATCATCCGGCCCACGGCTTTCGATACACCGCAAGGCCTGATCTAAATCGCTATCCCTAAATGCCTGCCCAACAATTCCTATTACACCGCACATAGCTATACCATTTGATCAATCAGAGCAGACCAAAGATGATTCGCACGCTCTCGTGAGTACCACGATAGTGTTGTCGAGTAATCAGGAACAGGTCGTTTCAATATTTCCTCTAAATCCGCTCCAAACTCTTGAATAGAGTCGTTCCGACAAATGACTTCCGGAACTCTGCTACATATTTCAGATGCAACACCACCACAGCTCCCACTCGCAATTCGAGTCTTCGCATGCATCGCCTCTAAAAGAACAGATGGAAAGCCTTCATAATCAGAGCACAACACTAAGCATTGACTAGTGCCAATAAGCGGCATCGGATCTTGAACATAACCAACCACAATCACACGATCCTCCAAACCCAATCGCTGAATCTCGATATCAAGTTCGGGGCTGTGTTGGGTTAACAACACCAAGTCTGGAAGGCTGCCCCTAGAGGCCCAGACCTCAAGCAAAAACTGATGTCTTTTTTGAGGGACGAATCGACCCACATGGATGCAATAACTCTGTTGAAAAACTGGCTGAGAAATATCAGAACACCATGGTTGATCGTTAAAGTTATGGATGACGCTGATCTTGCGGGCCCGAAAGTAAGTGCGCATGTGCTCTGCCATATATTCTGTCGTACACACGATACGTCCAACCAATAGATAAACGAACAAACCCAAAACTGACCCAAAAAAAACACGGGTTTTATATCGTCGCCTGGAAAAAAAAAGAAAAAATTTAAAGATCCAATGTAGGCCCAAAATTAACCCCAAAAAAACTGCAGCACTAGCAACCCTATAACTGATAACCCAAGCCGCTAGAGAAAACAGCAACAAGATTTTGTATTTAAAGCTAATGATTGTCTGTATGATGCGACCCTGCGACCTTGACTATCATACATTTTATCCAGGGCATCGTGCCAATGGGTGGGAAGGCGCACCTTTGACTCTAGCAATTCGAAGTACCTGATGCCATGTTTGCTATCCTGACACCGTTTATCATGCCATTCGAATCGAAAAAGCCAGTTAATTTTGGAGATGGATTTATACTACAAGCCATTCTCAACGCTGTAACGATTAAACCATTGATCGTTATTTCGACGCGATGTCACCCCACACCCAATGAGATTGAAGCTCTGAACAAGTGTCAGTTTGCGCTCATCGCTGGCTCCAATCTGGCAAACCAACAATTTCAGTTCCTTGGACCTGACACAGCGTCAGCAATGAAGCAAATCAATTGTCCCATTATACCGGTAGGGGTTGGTTTAGGCGACGGCATCGAGACAATAGGAGATTTTTCAAAAGCCGGCTTACAAAATTTATCATTACTTCTAGAGCGTCTAGCAGAATATCAATTACCTGCCAGTTGGAGATGCTTCCGCACAAAAAATTTAATGGATCAGGTCTGTTCGAAACTAGGTTTCGATGTGGAGCACCTAATGACCGGTTGCCCAACCATGTTTCAGCGAAGGCTAGCTTCCCCATCTGAACTACAACAAATATTAATCAGCACTACGATTAGAGATGACTTTTTGGAACGTGAACTCGAGCTATTAGAGTCGGCGGTTGAGTTTTCAAGAATTCGCGAACTTCCAAGCCCAATTCTTTATTTTCAGCAACCAGTTAACCCTTCAGCTAATTTCCGCTGGAAAGCCTTCCAACAAAGAAAATCTATAAAACAATTAATCGATATCTCCAGAAAATTGGGGGTCGAACTATTTGAACCCAAATCGTTAGAAGAATGTTTCTGGAAATTTGCCAACACCTCATTCCATTGCGGCTCCAGACTTCATACTCACATTACATTCCGAGCAAGTAATAAGCCATCCCTGTTACAAGCTATTGACAATCGAGCGATAGACTATGGTTCAACCTTCAAGGATGAATGCGTCATAACCAACCGCAATATTAATCTCCAAGATATTGAACGAACTTATGGCGGAACATCACTGCCGTCGTTTTCAGATACAGGTAATTGGGCTCTTTTTTTAAAAAAGATTGGGCTAGCTTAGCCCCCAAGAAACCAATTGTTCTTGGAGCCCTTCTTCCGAAAGTGAACTAGCTTTAAAGTGTACGATCTTGGGCGACAACCCATCGTGTCCATTGACTTTATAGCAGTTATAGACTCTTGATGCCCCAATCCCCTGTCCATCTCTAATTATCAGGTCTTTACTATGCAACTTACTGCTGTCTTCGCATACATTGGACCTAAAATCATGAGAAAGTAAATCATAATCCCATGTCACAAGATTTAGAGCGGTTTGCTCGAAATTATTGACGCACAGATCCCTCACGCCATCCACCCACCGATTCAACAGACCAACACCAACCTGATTTGCAGAGAAACCACACACACCAGCATTAACAGCCATGGTGTTACCGAAAGTAAAACAAATGTCATCGGGGAAACGTAACGTCACAAAACTATTTAATTCGGCTAACTCGTCCACTCGGTCGAGTAGGAAGGCGTCAGCATCCAAGTATAAGTAAAACTGGTCGTCTGCTCGTTCCTCGATAATGTGCTGCAGAAAAAGGGGCTTGAACAGGCAGAGACATTCGAAGTAGAGCCGCCTATCATCGAACAATAACTTCCACAAATTCTTTTTTGGAATCTTTTTGTACTTTAAACATGACCGAATGATTCCTGCCTTGCGCCGTCTCAGATTTGACATTGATAACCAGACAGGTTCCAGAATACTCCGCGGATAAATTTTGATATTGGGCTGATCTATCTTGCCAATTGCTGAATCGCTCATCCCCAAGTCTAAGACGAACACCGAAGACTCCGGGTATAGCTTTAACGCTGCCTCGATACTCAAAATCATGGCGTCTTGGTAGTTCACGTCGGCCATGAACACAAAGTTGATAGGACTACTCACCGTAACAGCCAAGAGAGACTTTCGGTTTCCGAGTCATCAAGTCCCGCAAAGTATTCACGGGGACTCAGGCTTTTGAATGAGACCTACCCAGGAGCCATTCTTGTAAACTTTCATGTGATCCTTCAACCTATTGCTCGTTACGATATCCCGGAAAGCAAAGTTGTCAGAGATATCGTCCATGATCAGATAGCCTCCGGGATTAATCCTGTCCCAAACAAGCTCAAAAGCAAATTTCCTACCCCAGTAACTCTTGTCTGAGTCATAGTGAAATAGATCAACGAGGGACATAAGGTCTAACGAACGACGTAATCCGTTCCTATCCGGCTCGCGTATTAACGTCCAGCGATGGATTAAGCTATCAGGGACACAGCAACCTACCCATGACTCTAGGCCAAGTTTTGGGTAAGGCATATCGACACTCACCAGCCGCCCCTTTGGAGCATCACCGAGACCAGCCAAAATAGCCATAGACGTCCAGCCTTTGGAGACACCGCTCTCGAGGCAGTTTAGATATCCTCTGGATGCTACGAGGTTATAAAGCAGGCGATAGTCTCCCGCACCGCCCATTGCAGTCGGTGCTGCCTCGTCCCTCTTTTCAACAAACTCCATTATTTCGCGTGGGACCGAATTATCTGTTATGCCTAGCCACGAAAAGACATCGTTTCTGGTGACGGATACAGACTCACACCAGACGCCAGCGGAGGATCGATCGCCTAAGTTTTCAATAGACCTGAACTTGCGGCTTATCTCTTCGATCATGTAGCTATAAAACTTTGGCCTCCGCAAATACCAAAGAAACGTATCAGCCCTCACTTGATAACCTCCATCAGTCTAGGGATAAGTAACTCGGCCCCACTCAGAGACAGATGATCCCTGTCTCTGTATAGCGAGATCCCATCACGCAAAGCCCAGCAGTTGGCCAGATCGCAGAAAATTTCGGCCGGATCGATAACTATCCCATGTTTAGAAATCACGTCTATTTGTTCGTTCGACCAGCTTCGTCGAGTCTCCCACCATTTTCGTTCGACCGACATCGCCGACGGATATTCGTCACTGAGCGACGACACAAGTTCTCTAATGGAAGACCCCACCTCTGGGGGTTGCCTGATCCAAACCACAGTTTTTCCGGCGCCATGAAAAGTATCGATAAGGAAGTTCAGATCCCGTAAAACTTCTTCCCGGTGCTCGTTACTTTTCTCGTCAGGGACCAGTGGGTAAGTATCCTCATGACGACCATGTAAAGCCGACTGCAATCTAAACATCAGCACAACAGTGGAAATTGACTCGGTCTGGACAATCTCAGAAATGACTGAGGAAGTCCAGTCATAACACGGATCTTGCTCGTCAGAGCCGCGTGGGTTACTGCACCCACTAAAACTATATTGCGATAGCGCTCCCGCTTCAGTTTCTCGGAGTTTCTGGGCGAGGACATATGCTACTGGAATCGAGTGACTATCACCCAGTATGGCGACGATAGGCTCATCACCAAAATATGTGCACTCAGACCTAAATTGCTTGTAATTATCAGAGTCATAAGAGCATTTCTCTCTGACAGGCGAACCGACAGCGGTCTCAACCGCAGAACGCACCTGACCAGAAAATCTGCTGGCTATTCCATCGGCTTCTTTCGAGAACCACGCGAGCGATATTAGACTGACGCTGACCACCCCTAAGATCCCTAAAAAGATCCCTGTCTTGACTCGCTGCTGGTCCCTGCATGGATCCTCGACAAACCTCTTCATCGCGGCCGCCACTGGCAAGCTGCTCAGTAACAAAGCTCCCAACCAAACGGGAGCGTCCAACCCACTCAGCCGCGCGTAAGCCAGCAAGGGCTGATGCAGGAGATACAGGGAGAAGCTGATCCCCCCAAGGTATACCAAAACACGCTGAGTCAAAATCGTATCAACTGATGAGCGCCCAAAGGCGAGGATCATAAAAGATCCTGCTAAGGGAATGAGTGATAGCACGGACGGTAGTTGTGTTGTCTTATCCATAAGAACCATGGAACTCACCATTATCGTTATACCAATAGGCTCGGACACTTTGCTGACTATTCTCGGTATAGGATAGTGCTGACGCCGGTACTCAAACGCCAATACGCCGACTAGAAACTCGAAGATCCGACTGGGCAGGTGGAAAAATGTCGCGGACGGACTCTCGGCGAAATAAACCTGAGCCAAACCAAGGCTCACGAGCGCCGCGAATGCTAAGACGATCACACGAAACCAAGAACCTAGCCCAAGGAGCAATAGAAAGAAGACAGGGAACAACAAATAAAACTGCTCTTCGACCGACAGGCTCCACATGTGCAGGAGGGGTTGATTCTCTAGCGTGACCGCGAAGTATCCGCTGCTCTGATTCATCAGGACCGCGTTGGCTAGGAATAAAACCGAACCAGCCATGGCATCGGTGAAGTCCTCAAACTCCGCCGGAAACTGGACAAACCAGGACGCCACACAACACAAAATGAGCGTCACGTAGAGGGCGGGCAGTATTCTGCGGGCCCTCCTCAGATAAAAATCACGGAGTCTAAATGATCCCTGGACAACGTCTCGGTGGATAATCTGGGCCATAAGGTAGCCACTGATCGCAAAAAAGACATCCACCCCGAGGAACCCACCGGCGAATCCAGACACTCCGGCGTGGAACAATATCACCGAAATAACCGCCAAAGCTCGGAGTCCTTGAATATCGTCTCGTCTAGTGTCGATTCCTTCCACTATCGCAAGGCCTCTGAATCGAATATTACGGCCCTCACCTCAGGTCGACTTGCCAACTCATCGATACCGCTAGGGCTCCAATGATTCGAGTCTCTCCAAAAAAGTCGATCACAATCACCGAACCTTTCGAGTGAGAGTGTCTCGTGGGAAATGAAACGGACCCGATGGGAACTGAGTTCCTCATTCAAGTAGCTATCCAGTTGACTTATATTCACCTTGTGAACGGGATCAAACGGTTGCTCGATACCACAACCGGCCCTCACGAATCTCCTCTGATCAATACCCGGCTCCGTCCGCGGACCTATCCAGGCCGTGTCTACCGAATCCGAGAGGCGATCAAGAAACATTAGGACACTCTGGACGTTCTCATGGTGCGGGACACCGGTCGCTGTCACAAGAGACGAGCCGGCCTGGACGTACAAAACCCCTGAGAACCGTAGCCCCAGATAATCGCCGTCCTGGCTTATTTTATCCAACGAGCAGCCCGGTGTCTGCTTGTATGGCTTACACCCCCCTCTCGCTATACCGACCACAAACCGCTGATTTTCCGAGGTCTCGGCGACTTTTTTAGCGAGCCTCCAGACGCCGATCGCGTGACTGTCCCCGACGATTAGGGTCCCTCTCTCGTATCGCGTAGCACAGAGGTCAATTCGGTTTTTCACTGAGTCATCGAAGGCCTCTGCCCTGAACACACAGTCGGTCTCTTCGTCATAGTCACGGAAGTTACTCGCGTTCTTACTGAGTCGGTACGCGATCACAACTGTCTCGGTCTGTCTCTTGATCCAAGACAACTCGAAACCGTCGCTGACAAAACCATAGATCCCAAGAAAAGTGACCACTCCACCGACCCCAACCCAGCCAAGTAGGCCTATCTGTGGCCGATCAACTTTCCCATGAAAACTAAAGGATGGCCTCTCAATAGCCAGATAGGTGATCGTGGAACAAACGAGGGTCCCGAACACCGCAAGTACCATATCATCATATGATAACCACCCAGTGTCTGCCTTGAAGAAGACGATAAAGGGGTAGTGCCAGAGATAAAGACTGAAGCTCATGTTCCCCAACAATACGAGCCATCGAGCGGAAAACAGCCTAGCGAGTCGATCAGCAGGATCAGAGAGAACGGACCAAATCAGGGTCCCAGTAGCGGCAACAGGTGCCACACTCAAAAACGATGGGTGCCTCGTAGATTCAGAGAATAACCACAAACAGCCGAGCAAACTTACTACCGACAACGACTGGATCCACGAGATCCAACGAACCGCGGTCCAAGAGTTCTCTCTGGTGGCCATAAAAAGGAAAAGCAGGGCGCCAAATAGGAGCTCCCACGCCCTACTAGGGAGAAGAAAGTAGCTATTTTTAGGATCCCAGGAGGAGAGCCAGTCTGCGTAAATAAGAGAAGCGATCAGAAGGGTAAGTACCGCGATCCGGATTAACTCCAGTCTTCGCAAAAAGTAAAACACAAAGGGTATCAAGAGATAGAAATGGATCTCGACCATGAGACTCCAAAAATGAAGAAGCGGCTGGGTTTCAGCTAACGGTGAGAAATACCCAATATTGTTGGCAACCATCTTGTTCAGTGTCAGTGTCGTGACCCCAACCATCGACGCGCCGTAGTCCCTTAAGTCAAACGGAAGCAGCGCGAGATACGCCAGAGGAAAGGAGGCTAGGGTCACCGTAAGCGCTGCGGGCGCTATCCGGTACAATCTCTTGCCATAGAAACGTAGGATCCGGACCCGTCCGCTTGTGTAGGTATCGTTCGACAGCATCCTCGCGATTAGGAGCCCACTGATCACGAAGAAGATATCTACACCAAGAAATCCACCCGGGAGCCACTTTGGGTTCAGGTGGAAGATGATCACCGAGATAACAGCGAGCGCCCTAAGCCCCTGTATTGGTGTGCTCCTCCCGACAACCGGATCAGCGTACCGAGTCATACGCCCGCTTCCTTCGCTGGAAACGCCAACGGCGTACAACACAGAACAGATTCAGCTTAGCGACCAGATGCAGCCAACCCCAAACGCTCAAAGGAAATGCTGCACCCGCCGGGACATACCAAGAATTGTAGCCAGTGCGGCGGACTCGCTTGTATCCCTTAGATACGATTAAGCTATGGAGCGAGGTGTCCCTTGCCCAGTCCTCGACGAGAAGGAGACCTGATACGGTCGACTCATCCATGGTAGACAGCACGTCAGCCTCGCAACCCTCGACATCAACCGATAGAAGATCTAGACGGGTTAGTCCAAAACGGAGCATGAGATCGGAAAGAGTCACCAAGGGCACCACTATCTCGTCCAGACATAGCGCCGGATCAATATTTGTCGGCTCCAAAGAACTCTTCCTGCCAGTCGTCCCGCCTGCGACGAAGAAAGACGTCTCCCCATCCTTCGCCCTGGCCGCGGACGTTACCGCCCCACACCACACCTCATACCCCGCATTACGCAGGGACTCCACGTTAGCCGGTATTGGGTCAATGGCTACCCCGGTCCAGCCCGCTCGCAGGAAAGGAAGAGAGACCGCGGAGTCGGCCGCGTTGGCGCCGACATCGATAAAGGTACCTCGTCCTACACCAGATAAATAGAGCTGTAGCAGCTCGGGCTCCCTAGAGGCCTGAAAAACAGAGGGGGCAAATAGCGTTCGTAAAAAGCCGAAAATCGTGAAATCCTTATACTTGAAGTCAACCACTGAGGGTACCTGTGTCTGGAAAAATACCGATCACCGTCATAATTATCGCTCAAAACGAGGAGGCAAATATAGAGCGCTGCATTAGATCGTGCTCGGATATTGGTGAGATCCTCCTGATCGATTCAGGCAGCACAGACCAGACTGTATATATCGCAAAAAAACTAGGGGCCAGGGTAATCGAGCAGGCCTGGCTTGGGTTCGGTCCACAGAAGCGGTTCGGTGTCGCACACGCATCTACGGACTGGTTCCTGAGTCTCGACGCGGACGAATATCTCTCCCCAAGACTCCTGAATAACATCAAGTCGCTCCCACTGACCGACACGACCCGGGCATACACCATCAACAGAAGGTCTTTCTTCCTAGGCCGTGAGGTTCGTTTCAGTGGCTGGAACCCAGACTGGGTCATCAGGCTAGCGAATAGGAGATTCTGGAACTTTTCTGACGACCTCGTGCACGAGCGTCTCACAGGTCAGGGCCCGGTGGCGACGGTAGACGGCCTCCTGTATCACAACAGCTACCCAACACAAAAAGAAGTTGGCCGGAAGACCCAACTCTATGGGCAGCTGGGACAGCAAACCAGAACACGAAGTAAAAACAAGATATTAGCTGCCTCCTGGTCGTTCTTCCGCACGCTGATCCTACGGCTTGGTATACTTGATGGCGCCACCGGTCTAGGCATAGCGAGAATGAACGCTAAGACGAGCTACATCAAGTACAGCGACTCTGAAGACAGTCAGAGCGACTCGTATAAGGCCTCGAGAGATCGCCTGAGATAGGCTTGGTCAAACTGGACAATATGATCTCGGAAATCCATACGCTCCTTAGGACCACATGCCAGTGCCCAGCGCACGCCTTCTGCGACGCCCTCCTCGGTCAACTCACAAGATACGACCCCGTGAACCTTGTCGAAGTCGGAGGTCCCCGACGAATACGACGAGACTACCGGTAAGCCTCGACTGAGTGCCTCGATTGCGACGTTCGGAAACGGCTCATAAATGGCCGGATGTACAAGCGAATCGTAGTTATCCAATTCCTGTGGTGTGACACTCATTCGACCCTTAAAAGTCACCCGCGACTGCAAACCCAAACATGAAACTAGCTCCTGATATTTCGGCGCGGTTCTGTCCACACCATAAACCGTCAGGGTCGTGTTTTCAGGCAAACGTGTCAGAGATCTGATAGCGAGACTAAGCCCCTTACGGTGCCATCCGCTACCGACGAACACCAGCTTATTCCCGGATTTTAGAGGTCCAATAATAGGAGTCTCTTTGAAATCAGATCTGACGATGTTTCTTATTAAAATGATGCTCGAGGGGTCAATCTCGAATTTGGCTCTTAGGTCACGGCCTACCAGGTTGGAATTCACGATCACAGACCTGAGGCGCGGGTCTTCCAGTGTTTTTCTTTCTATCTTGATTTTGTATCGATGGAACGGATCAATTACAGCCTTCCATGACCAGCCGGCGGCCTTAAGCCACGAAACATGGAGGCCGTCACCCAGACGGATAATATTCGCGCCCGGAACAAGCTCATGCGAGTGTGACAAGCCCTGATGGCCGGAAATAAAGCGCTCGGCGGAACCAATGAAACTTCTGTAGGACGCAGACCTAGTTCTTCCAGAGACGAGTAGTCGCTCGACTTGGCCCCTATCTGACGCGGCCCAGCTTTCGCAGGCCAAGGTAACATCGGCGAAACCCGAGAGCGCCTCGATGTAGCTGGACGTCGCCACCTCAGCGCCACCATCAGACCGGTAGTTTCTGCGTATAATACAGATACTCAATCCGCTATCTCGAGATACTGTTGTCATGAACCTAATTGATCACCTTCGATTTTGGCTGAGACCTCGATTGGAATCGGCCACCCTTCATGATGCAGATTACCTCACAGAGGCCGAGTCTAGGCGTTTGAACTACTATATTAAACTAGTGAGTGCGTTTTCTCTGACCCGAGCGGCGCCCGTCAATGCTACAAGCATGTTCAAAAATACCGGCTACGCCTATGACTGGTATCGTATTTTTGACCGCGGCGATACCCGAGAGTGCCGCGCGATATTCGGGGACGTTTCGTATATCGCAGACGAGCCTTCGTTTTGTAAAAGTAGACCCATCGGGGGTGATAATCAGAACAACATCATCCTGCCAC
>Ga0181559_10006919_pt1 | contig 10623 bp, 10 predicted proteins | sample 011ome_21_FD_133752 | JGI IMG/M metagenome (GOLD analysis project Ga0181559, IMG submission 133752) | Coastal salt marsh microbial communities from the Groves Creek Marsh, Skidaway Island, Georgia - 011508AT metaG (megahit assembly) | ecosystem: Environmental > Aquatic > Marine > Intertidal... | reverse complement strand
GAGAACTTCAATTTTTGCCACGGTACACGCCCTGTACACCACGCATGAGGCCAACCCCGAGCACAAACCTGTTCAAGTCGCCTACAGGTGTACACACCGTTCAATACTGCGAACGGCTAAGCGCTTTTTAAGTTTTGATTGCGATCCACCATATCCTTGCCCAAACGCGGCCACGTTAACAGAAAGAATAATGCACCCGTGCCGTACAGGATGGCCATGATAACCATTGCCGACTGCAAACTCTGGGCATAGACGGCACCGCAAACCGCCTGCAAATCTTCACTTAACGCGCCGATCGAGCGCGGGTGGCACTGGTTTCGGCTCAGTTCTTCTGCGGCAATCCCGAGCTCCGCTACGCCGTTGACAAAGAAAATGTCAGAGGTATACCCAATGAACAAGGGGCCAAAGCCGTAGCCAATCAAGTTGGCAATGAATAGCAATACGGCGATGGCCATCGCTCGCACGCGCATACCGACCACACCCTGGCCGATGGTGTACTGAGCCGCGATATAGCCATACTTAACGAATCCACCGATGATCAAACCGATCGCTGCGAACAGTAGATTTTCGGTGGTGAACGCAAATACATAAAAGGGGATCGACAACGCCAGACCCAGAGCAGGCATCCAAGCGATAGCACCCGGGTGGGTCTTATATAGTCGGGTAGCGAGCCATCCTGTCACGAAGGTGCCCAGGGCGGCCGATAGGGCCACCGGCGTGTTGATCCAAATGGCCGCCTCACCGGTTGTAATGCCATGCGTGCGCACCAGGAAGATCGATTGGAACGAGGAAATCCCGTAACCACAGAACGCAGCGATGGTAGCGCCAGCCGTCATCAGCCAGAAGGCGGGCTTTGTGGTCAGCTCTCGAATCGCCTCACGCAAGGTGACGGGCTCATCCGACTGCCCAGTGTTAGGATCAGTATAGCCGCGCGGCGGCTCTTTCACCGTGAGCTTAAAAACCACGGCAATCAGCAGGCCCGGTAACCCCACGACGTAAAACGCGGTTCGCCAGTCAAATACATCTGTCACCCAACCACCAATCAGGTTGGCAAACATACCGCCGAGCGTTACCCCCATGGCATAGACGCCCAGCGCCTGCGATCTGTCCTGGGGCGCATAATAGTCTGCAATTAAAGAATTGGCCGGCGGTGTACACCCGGCCTCGCCGATCCCGACACCGACGCGGCACATCAACAGAACCCAGAACGCACCAATGGTGACCGAGCCAATGGTCACTTCCGTGGCAAACCCACAGAGCACGGTCATCAGTGACCAAAGAGCCACACAGACAGTCATGATCCAGACGCGATGCGCCGCGTCTGCATAACGCGCCAGAGGAATCCCCACGATGGTGTAGAGCAGTGCAAATCCAAATCCCGTAAGCAGCCCAAATTGTGTGTCTGATATGCCTAGTTCAGGCACCAAGTCCGGGCCGACCACCGCAAGCAGGCCGCGGTCAACAAAGTTCATGATGTAGATCAGCGTCAACATTGAAAGAACATAGGTTCGATAAGACTTTGTCCCATACCCTGTGTTTGGGTCGCCCATGTGCTGTTCTTGTTCGGTGCTCGCTGCGCTCATAAATGGATCTCTTTAAACGTGGTCAGGGATTATTCATAGTGGCTGTAGGAGGTACATTCATTCACTCGCGCACTGTGCCCAAGAAATTCAGTTATGCCCCGCAACAGTCTCGAGTCAACGGCGGAGATCGTCAACCATTTCAACTCCCAGATGCTTTTTTTTGGACGTGCGTTCAAGCCCTGCGCCTCAGCGAAGACACCTTACCCTATACGGTCCTGAAACGATCCACATAGATTGTCCGCATAGGTCGCCTACTCGTCGAATGAGCACCGACGAGCGGTGCGAATGAATCGCACACTGCGCTGATCCGAGGCGAAGGCGTTTGCGGACAACCGGTTTACCTGTTCAGGCAGACCTAGAACCTGATTGAATCGACGCTAACGCGCCAAGCTCGGATATACTGTCCCCATGCTAGCCAGACTCATCGCCGCGTTTACATTTAGGGATTATCGCATCCTCTGGGTCATGCTGATGGTTGGCTCCATTGCTTTTTGGATGCGCATTCTGGGCACCGCCCAATGGCTGCTTGAAGAAACCGGTTCGGCCTACATGGTCGGGCTCATTGGTGTTGTGCAGCTGGTTGTGCAGTTACCCATCACGCTGTGGGCCGGCACCCTGGCTGACCGGGTCGATCGTAAACGCCTGATGTCGCTGGCCCATGGCGTCACCGGCGCCTCGCTGTTCACCCTGGGCCTATTGAACAGCATGGGCACATTGACACCGAGCCTGATCTACATCGGCATCGCTATCACCGCCGGGACACACATGCTGGCCAGTCCCGCCCGGGGCGCATTATTGGCCGCCGTGGTCCCAGAAGGCAAATTGATGCTGGCCTCTTCAACAGATACCGCCTCCGCTAATGCCGCCGCCATTGCCGGCCCGCTGCTGTTTGCCGGTATTGTTCTGATCACCGATCTGACCACGGTCTTTCTGACCGCAGGGTGCTTCGCAACCATCAATGCATTACTCCCTATGATGCTACACGCTGATGGGTTGGTTGGCGCTCAGCGAAGCTCCTCACAGCGCCAACCTTCGCAGATCCAGCAGACCCGAGCTGGACTCCAGTACGTTGGCTCACACCCCATTTTGCCCGGCCTCTTTCTGCTGGATATCGGCATTACAACTGCGTCGTTTTACCGCGAGGTGCTGCCGGTCATCGCTTTGGGATTGTTCGCCGGAGGCGCGAGCGCAACCGGCATGTTGGGTGCAGCCAATTCTGTTGGCGCAATCCTTGGGTCCTTTGTCGCACTGGCGCTCGCCGGGGTCAGGGCCAAGGGTATGCTCGTGCTTTATGCTTCTTTTGCCTATGGCGTTCTTTTGTTTGGTTTTGGCATCGCGACCACACTCTTAGGGGGTATGCTCATGATTGCCCTGCTCGGCGCCGCCGACGCGGTCACCGTTGCTGTGCGGCAAACGACCGTCTTACTTACAACGCCTGACGAGATGCGCGGCCGGGCCTACGCGCTGATGATTCTGGCTGCACAAACCGCAAACAACATCGGCACGATATGGGTCGGTTTTTGGGCAGGTGCCATCGGCGCCGGCAACACGATGGTCATGGGCGGTATTATCTCAATTACGGCCACCGCTGTTATCTGGTTTGTTTGGAAACCCATAGCCAGGTACCGTTCAGCCAACGAGTAAGCAGGGCTTGCGCAGACACTCGGGCCACACCGCGCTGCTGAGCGTTCCGAGTCTGTCCTGCAGGATTGCTGCGGGATTCGATCGCTGCCCGTTACCCGCTACTCCGCGCCAGGTAAAGCCTCTGCCAGTCTGGCGCCACGCAGAATGCCTCTCATTGCATAGTTGGCCTCATGGCAGGCGTACTCATAGATCGGCCCGTCGGTCGACCGTAAGGTCAGCTCACCTATCCATTTGTCAGAGTAGGCACCGGGGTCATTAACCTCAAACCGATAAAGAATTTCTTGATCGGCCACGCGAGTAAACCATTCTTTGACCACAGCATCTTTGGTGACATAGAACTGATGTTTGATGGCTGCGCGGAAACTTTGACCTGGGTGGAAATTGGTCGTTTCTACATACAGGGTATCGCCTTCCCAACGCCCAATAGAATCACCCATCCAGGGACGCATGGTGTCTGGAAGGTGTTCTGCGTTCATTCGCACGATACGCGCGTCGTGGTTCATTTCCACCAAGATCATGATCGAATCTTTCGATTGCACGATTTGATAATTGTTGTTGTAGAGCACCGGCAGCATGGGTGGTCCACCCGTTGAGCCAAACCCCACAATGCAACGCTCACCCAGAGGTCTTTGTTCGGGCCCGTCAAAAGCACCTTGCACGCGCAAAAAGAATTGACCCAGTTTCGCCCGCGCACCCATACGCATGGGCAGCTGTCCATTTTCGGGGTACACCAAAATGCTGCTGCGAATTTCCTCACCGACACGCAGCGCGCGAGTCCCTGGATCCATCCAAAACGAATTGTATCCGCCAACGCCTCCGCCTTCTGAAGGATCGGGCGGGTTGTCGATGGCAGCCATCTGTTCACCCATCGCGTTTTCTGCGACCGCCGCTTGTTCTGGTGTTAGACGCAGGTCGTCGTACTGCGCAGGCCGATTGAGCGTCGTAATAGTGGCACTGGTCCAAATTCCCTGCAGGTCTGGATCGCCGTGTATATTGCGTGGCACGTCATAATCTCCGGCCAGTACTGACGCGCTGGTCAGGAGCAGAACAACTGCGGCAATGTTGCGCTTAACGCGCCTTAAAGGTTGATACATGTTCAGATGCTCCGACTAATCTTCGGGTAAAGGTGATTTACGAGCAGGGTTAATGGGCTCTTTGCGTAACTCTCCGTAGAGCAGTTCTTCGACAAATTCCACACATTTAAACTGCAAAAGCTGTGCATCGCTCCCCACTCGCTTGTAAATTGGCATGCTGATCGTCCAGGGCCGACTAAAGACGTTCGGGTCTTCAATGGTGGCCGAATATTCAATCACCTGTGGGTTCACCAGGGTATAGCGTTCGGTCACGACTAACGCCTCGCTGTGGTAGTGGCCCGTACGATCAAACCAAGTTCGGTCGTTTTGACCCGTCACTTTCACCACCAGGGTATCTTCTTCCCACCATGCATGCGATTGCCCCATCCAGGAATCAACGGGCGCTTCGCCCGGGTCGTCTAAAAACAAATTACGGGTGGCGCCTGCAAATTCATACGCCACAAAAATGGCTTGATCACTTTGAAAAATTTGAAAAGGGAACGGGAGATAAGTCGCCCGCGGAACGCCCGGCAAATAGCACTTGATCTCGGGATCACGAACCAGCCATTGTGCCTGATTCTCTTGCTGCAGCACCTCTTTACCCGGCAGATAGGGAATTTCGTTACCCTCAACAACGCCAACACCGGCGGGTACCGCACCGACTGCGCCAAGAGCCACGACCGGTTCAGCGGGCACGGGTCCAAATGGCCCTGGCTGCATCGCCATAGCGGCTCGGGCGGGGTGGGCAAGCAGGTCGTAGTTTGCCCGGCTCATGACTTGCCACACGCCGTTGAGGTCGGGTTGACCATTGCTCAACCGTGGTATGTCGGCCGCCGCAAACCCAGAACAGGCGATCATCAATACAGCACCCAATTGTCGGCCTACATTAATCGTTAGGTTTTTCATGTTTTTCAACCCAGACTCTCCTTTACAGCTCGGTTCAGTTGATGGCGCCAGACCAACCCCAGGCTGACCAATGACGACACTAGGGCGAGGCAGGCCGGCAACAGCAAATCGCCCCAACCCGTTGCAATATATCCGGTCCAGACCGGTGCACTGCCGGCCGCACCGACAATGCCCGCGGTCGTTCTCTTAAACACCGGCGCAACCTTTGAGGTTAAAAAGGGTGCCGTGAGACAGGCGACGACTATCCCCAAATAGGTGGCCCACTCAACAACCGTGGTGTGCCAACTTTCCACGCACGCGCCACCGACCATACTTTCACAACGACCATCCGCTAGCGTGACGACCCACATCGCTGAGAGGATACATATGCCCATGACGGCTATAAAAACGATTGGCACACTGAGCCAGCGTAAAATCAGAATCACCATAGGCAAGTGTCATTCTCCAAAATTGGTGGGTCACCGTAATTGCTGCAAACAGCTAAGCTTTCTGTCCCGAACACTTACATGATATATTGGGACTGTCAATCCCAATAGTTGTATGGTACATGCCCTATTCCAGCTTAAAGACCGCAGACCCGCCTAAAAAAGATGGGCGACGCTTGCGTGCGGACAAAAATCGAAAATTGGTGGCGCAAGCTTTACTTCAATTGTTGGAAGAAGGAGAAAGACAACCCACAGCGCAAATGATTTCACGGCGCTCTGGTGTATCAACAAGCACGTTGTTTAGACTTTATGAGGATTTGGAAGCACTCCATGCCACCGTGCTGCACAACCGCATCGAGCAACTACGTGAGTTTTTTGTGGATGTCCCCGCTCATCTTCCCTTGCAAGCGCGCGTGAGGCAGTTTGTGGATTTGCGATCCAGGTTTTATGAAAGAGTCACAACGGTGAGACGCCAGGCTGTCAGCCGCAGACCTTATTCGCCATTCATTGATCAGGCTCTGAGCATGAATGAACAATGGTTTTATGCCCAGATTCAGCGGCTGTTTGCCGCCGAAACAAATGAGCTAGAGCAAGCCGCGGATATGTTACTCGGGGTTGACAGCCTGACCAGCTGGGAAAGCTGGGATCGTTTGCGTACTGTACGGAAGCTATCGGTGAAGCGAGCAAAAGCGACGGTAGAAGCCACCGTGCTCAAATTATTGCAATAACACATCAACCCGTCTGACTCGTCGGACCCGAGCTTTGGTCTTCGCCAAGCCCGTTTCGCACAGCGTCAGCGTCAGCGTCAGCAAAAGTAATCGTTTAAACGTTGATTAATACAGCTATTGATTGAAGACCGGCTTGCGCTTTTCCATAAACGCCCGCATGCCTTCAGCAGAATCCGACGTGTCACGATTGGCAGCGACCGCTGCGATTTCATCTGCCAAGGATTCATCTAGCGTTTTAGTTTCATGGCCAACCACCACGTCGAGCATAGACTTGACTGCATTCCGGGGCTGCGCGGCAAGTTCTTCTGCCAACGCCTGAGCACGATCTTTGATCGTTTCAATCGACACCAGTTCGGTCACCAGACCGATTCGATAGGCCTCCTGCCCATCTATTTTTCTGCCCCTCAAAATCATGTCGAGGGCATAAGTACGTCCTATGGCTCTCGGCAATCGGGCGGAACCACCCCACGCAGGCACAGCGCCAAGATCCATTTCAGGCAAACCAATTTGAGCACCGGAAGACGCTGCAATCCTGAAGTGACACGCTAGTGGTAACTCCAGGCCGCCACCAAGACAGTAACCAAACAGCGTCGCAATGGCCGGCGTACCGCCCTTTTCGATCATATCCAGTACTTTATGGCGCTGACCGAAGAAGGCTTCGGCACCCCCGGCACGCTTCATGCCTTGTGGGATCTGCCTCAAATTCATCCCAGCAGAAAAGTGGTCCAGGCCTTCTCCGGTAAAGATCATTGCTCGGATATGATCATCAGCCAACACCTCAGGTAATTGCTCTTCGAGCCGATCAATATAGGCCAGGCTCATCAAATTCCACGGCGCATCGTTAATGCTGAACGTCGCTACATTATTGGTCACTGTATATAGGTAAGGGTCTGCCATGAGCACTCCATCCAAAGTTTAAAGATAATTCCTAACGGCCCGTTCATCAGAACACAGGGTTAACTGGGTACTTATCGCATCAAGAACAACGCCAGGGGCAAGGTAACCGGCAACCCAAGCATCATCGTGATGAGACCAAAAGAATAGATTAGACGCTGTGCCAAGCTCGCCGGTAATGGCTGGGGACGCCGGGGTTCAAAATCACCACCGGAGTATAGACGAGGATAATCACTGAATCGCTTGTGCAGGCATGCGATCCATCGTCGCATATTCGTCAGTCGCACATCGTGCATGAGGGACTCAAGCGGTGGGACTTTACGCGAAGAAACAGAACGAAGAGCGTACTCAAGGTCTTCATCATGCAGGCCGAGCATCGCCGCCCGAACCCACGGAGAGTGATCAGAGCCATAGAGTTCAACATTCATCGACGAAACGTCCCGACCTCCGAGAATACGCCCAAGGGTACAATGCTCCGAGCATACCGTCGCCGGCACCTACAAACAACGCAATTAATTGAATGCATTAAAACAAACACCTCCCGGTTTGGGCAGGTAGCCATTGCTCGCCGGAGCATGGCGGAGTCAGCGACGCTCAACCCCAGACCCAACAGTATCGCAACCATTGTTGCACACGCTACGCCACGCTGTTCATCCCCGTAGCGCCCTGTTAGATTCGATCGAGGCAAACAACACCGATGGCCATATGAGTTTAAAGATTATAGGCGCCGCGCCCGGACGCACAGGCACCGTCTCTCTAATGACCGCACTTGAACACCTCGGCTATGGGCCATGCCATCATATGAAGGCCTGCATCGAAAGCCCCCAGCAAACAAAATGGTTCTTGGAGGTCGCCAACGGCCAGGACGTGGATTGGCATGAAGTGTTCGAGCACTACAACGCTGCTGTCGACTGGCCCGCAGCGGCATACTACAAAAACCTGTTAGAGGCTTTTCCTGATGCCCTGGTCATCTTTAGCGATCGACCAGCAGAGGCCTGGTATGACAGTGTTGCAAGCACGATCTATCAAATTGTGCCGAGCCTGCCGAACTGGTTGCGAACACTCGTACCTCATCTTGACCGATGGGGTCAAATGGTCGAAAAAACCATCTGGCAAAATGAACTCTCAGGCCGCTTTGAGGATCGAGTCTTTGCGGTTGCGTTTTTTGAAGACCGGTTAGCAGAAGTCCGACGAGTTGTCCCCGCTGAGCAACTGCTCGTACATTCAGCCAAGGAGGGTTGGGCGCCACTCTGTCGATTTTTAGACGTGGAAATCCCCAGCATTCCCTACCCTCACGCCAATGAAGGGGCTCGTATCCAACGGGTCGTTAAAGTCTTGAAGACGCTGAACTATTTACCGCACGCCGTTGCCAGCGCCATTTTCTTATCAGCAGTCGCGTTTATGGCCATGTAAATCATCAAACCAAGTCCAGCAAACGCGATCCGACACCTCTCCGCCCTGGACGGCGTTGTGTTCAACCCAGGCCCGACAACGACAGCACCCCTGTCCCACACACCGCCGTTTTAGGGTGAATTGACCCATATCGGCGAAGACCACGCCCGATGTTGTACCGTTGTCGATACATCACTCGGGGGCTCAACGCCGGCTTCATTGGCTAACGCAGTTGTCCAACGACAGCTTGGATTCTCAAGCACCCGAATGTAGTAAAACGCGATCTGGTCTGGGGAATAGTCCGGGTCTTTAAATGTTGTTTGCAGCTCTGCGGCGCCTTCGCCACTCAGTGCACAGGTCGATAGATCAACCGATGCTTCTGTCTTTGGACATTTACCGTCATCTCCCGGCGCGCGATTGCCCGAGCACGCGACATCCCAGACTTTTTGCATCTCCTGACCGTTATCCACCCAGCCTTTAATGACCTGAACACGGTCTAGTGCCGGCGCGGCCGGGTCTTGGCTCGCCCATACCCAGAATGTTGGATCTTCAAGGCCCGGGAGGTCTGCACCCATTGGCACGCCATTGGCATAAGCGGTGCCCACGGCATCAGTGCCCATGTCTTCGTCATAGTCTCCCGCAAAAAAGCGGAGGGTGATCCGCGAACCGCTTGTGCCAAACGTCTCTCTGGCACGCATGGCGTCGAAAATATCCGCACGTGTATTTGACTCAGACCATACCCCAGCGAGGCCACCGGCAGAGACTTTGCGGATGGGTCCAATCACCACATGGTCCATTTCCATCGCTCTTTTCACCATAAATGAAAAGTCCAGACCGCTAAACTGAGCTGGAATCGTACGCGCAGTATTGCCCGGATCCGACAGGTGGGTATCGGTTGATCCAATAACGCCTAACTTGAAGGGGTTCTGGGCGCCTTCCAGGCCCATCGCGAGCCCCGTGAGTAGCGCATTGCGCAAGAACGAGGGTTCGGACGCGCACTGTGTACCCGTGCCGTCGTCACAAATAGGCCAGGTGTTTTCAAAGTCACAGTCCTCGTCGGCCATACCCACACCAATTTGGCACTCAGAGTTGCCTTTTTGTTGCGTAATTTCAAACAAGCGATCAATGCGTGCCCGTCGCTCGATGTCTTGCGGCGTATAGATATAGCCATCCTCATCGGTGCGGGAAAACGCTCGGCCCCATGAGAAATTTGTATTGTGGGGAATGGTGAGTACTTCGCATGGCGCATCGCAGGCGTCATCTAACTGTTTAAAAAAATCAGCCTGATTAATCACATTGTTGGACGAGATAGCGTGGGGAATAACGTCCGTCCCTCGGAAAATCACGTTGCGGTGCAGCATGCCAAAGTTCTCCAACAACGAAGAAAACTCATAACCGATCAACGTGGTGAAGGTACCCGGATCATCAAAGGCATTGGCCGCCTCTTGCACGCGCTGCCAGGTCGCCTTCTCGGTCGCAAGGCATCGATTCAAATCGTCATCACAGAGATTGCTGCGAGGCCCAGGGCGGTCCCCTGCGGTCTCAAAAACCTGCTCCAACATAGATTGTTGATCTAAGTCACCGGAACGGGTGTCGCGGCATTGATCTGTGTCAAACTCGGGTCCTCCCCCGATGGTGCACGGTAAATGAACTGCAAAGTTTTCGGCATGATCCGTGAGGGCGACAAAATCCAGGGGCACCTCCAGTTTTGTGATGAGTCCGTTGGGTAACTCAACCTCCTCGCCTCGAGCAAATCGATAGGCAGTGTTAGGTCCGAGCCGATTCCCGCCCGCATAAGCATCCGCAGACCAGCTCGTATGCACGTGCAAATCCCCAAACAGAGCAGTTTTAAGAGGGTAACGTTGAATCTCATCACCCGATGCTTGGGAGACGGGCGGTAGAGAGATATGTGATTCTGGTATGACGTCAGGGTCGGTACAAGCAATCAACATACCGACCAGCATGACCACCATGGCTT
>Ga0181559_10006918_pt1 | contig 10623 bp, 8 predicted proteins | sample 011ome_21_FD_133752 | JGI IMG/M metagenome (GOLD analysis project Ga0181559, IMG submission 133752) | Coastal salt marsh microbial communities from the Groves Creek Marsh, Skidaway Island, Georgia - 011508AT metaG (megahit assembly) | ecosystem: Environmental > Aquatic > Marine > Intertidal zone... | reverse complement strand
GGATTGAAAGCGAGGGGTGGGCGGAGAGAGACGCCGGGAGAGGAAGTCCTTAAGGATCGGCGTTCACCACGCCGACGCGGTCGTATGGGGACTAGTGTAACCAGAACGCACCTCCGTCGCCTGCGCCGCCTCGTCGAGGACGCAGAGGTCGAACGCGGGGAGCTTCTGGACGTTCGACGCGCCCGCGCCGATGGACGTCGCGAGGACGACGTGCGCGTTTTGAAGCACGTCGCGCTCCGCCCTCGCGCGGACCTTGCGGCCGGATTTCGCGAGGGACCTCTGCTCGGCGCGCAGCGCGTCCAACTTCGCCGCCACCCTCTTCGCCTCTTCGGCGTCGTTACTCGCGCCGCCGCCGCCCTTCTTTATAGGCCTACGTCGTTTACTATCCCCCTGGAGCTTTTCCTGTGCGGCCCAGCCGCGTTTGGTGAGCTCGACGATCTCCCGCCGCCGCGCGCGCTCGCGCTCGAAGAACGCGGACGTCGTCTCCTCCACCCTCGAGTCCAGGCTCGACGCCGTCGCCGCGGCGCTTATCCGCTCCGGCGCGCCGAGACGAACGAAATTAATCTCCTCGTCCGGGTCGTCCAGCTCCGCGAGGCGCTCGACGAGGTTATCCACCGCGGCGTTAGACGGCGCGCACGCGAGCACCCTTTGGCCCGATCGAACGGCGGCGCGAATGATCTCGACGACCACCTTGGTCTTCCCCGTCCCGGGCGGGCCTTGGATCCACACCGCGGGCGCGCTCTCCGTCAACGCGGCGCGCACCGCGAGCCTCTGCGCGTCGTCCAGGCCGTCGTCGACGTCGTCGTCGTCGTCGTCGATCGAAGAAGAAGCAGGGTCGCTCGAAGAATCCTCGGGGTTCGAACCCTTCGAGCGACCCCGCCCACCCCGGCGTTTCAGCGGCGGGAGCGCGTCGACGTCGACGCGGCGTATTTTTTTCTTCCCCCAGTCCGCGTCGTCGGCGACGGCGGCGGCGAAGAACCCGACGACGCCGGCGTTCGCGTTCATCGCGTCCATCGCGTCGACGTCGATCGCGGACGCCTCCTCCTCCTCCGAGGCGGCGGCGGTGGTCGCCTCCGTGCTGCCCTCGTCCCCCTGGGGGGCCGTCGCGAGCGGCGGACATCGGCGGCGAGCGAACAGCGCGCGAACGATGTTCAAGCTCGGCGCGTGCGGTTTGGTCCTCGAGCGCGGGACGTTCCGCAGCGTCTTGAGCGCCGCGAGCTGCCTCTCGTACGTCACCGCGTCCGGGATCCTCACCAGCCGCAGCACTTGCCCGGCGAGGGGCTCGTCTGAGGCGGTCGCCTTGTCGATCTCGATGGTGACTTTGCCGGCCGTCGATTCGATTTTGTAGACGACGGCTTCGATGAGCGGCCGGCGCTCGTCGTTCGGATTCGAACCGTCGTTTCCTGGATTCGAACCGTCGCCGATCGCGCACGCGTCCCCGGTCACGACGACGACCGCGACGCGGTCGCCGATGCCGATCGCGGACGGCGGCAGCGCCTTCCCGTCGATCGCCCTCAGGTTGAAAAACACGCTCTTGTTCCCCGGACCGGGCGACGTCGCGACGAGCTGCAATCCCTCCATCAGCGCGCCGGTTCTTCCCACGGACGTCCCCTCGCCCACAGCCGCGAGGACGTCGTAGGGCCCCTCCGCGGTCTCGACGCAGCTCTCTTGGATCAGCTTCGCCGCGGACGCGGCCTCCGCCTCGCGCTCGAGCGCGAGCAACGCCTCCGCGTGCGACGCGAACGCGTCGACGCGCATCGCGAGCTGCTCTTTGCTGCTCTTTCGCCATCCGTCGTCGTTCTCGCGCGCGACGTCGTCGGAGCGCGATGTCGAGGCGTTCGCGCTCGCTCCCCCGCCGCGGCCGCGTCGTCCTCGTCTCCCGCGCTTCGGTTTCGGTTTCGGTTTCGATCGCTCCTCCTCTCGCGCGCCGTCCTTCAGGGGACGAGGCGTCTTCGTCGTCGTCTTCGTCTTCGTCGTCGTCGTCGTCGTCTTCGTCGTCGCGTCGGAAGACGACGACGTCTTCTCGTCGTTCTTCCCCGATCGGCGCTTCTCGCCCGACGCCGACGCCGACGCCGCGGGCGTCTTCGCGGCGTCGCCCTCGCGCTTCTTCCCGCGGTCCGTCGAACGCGTCGCGGCGTCGTCGCGGCGTCGTCGCGGCGGCTCCTTCCCGCCGCCGAGCACGCGCAGCGCGTCCGCGAACGCGTCCGTGCCGACTTCTTCGCGGAGTCCGCGCGGGACGACGACGCCGTTTGTGACGCGTCTTCTTCGCGCGCTCGTCGTCGTCGGCGGCGACGCGCGACGCGGCCGCGCCGCGCGCGGCGCCGCGACGGGCGTCCACGCGACGCGCGACGCGACGTGCATGGCGACTCCGATTCGCGGGCGGGTCGCAGTGACCCGCGCGCGTCGCGAGATCGGCCTTATCTGCTCGCGATCGAAACACGTGCTCGGACGGGACGAGCGCGAGCGACGAGCGAGAAGAACTTTTTCGCCGTCAGATCAGTCGATCTCGCGCGGACTCCGCGACGGGAAGCCTCCGATGGGCGCTTCCGGGAAGCTGTCCGGATGCTGCCAGCCCGGGAAGCCGTGCATCCACCACGGCGGCCTGAAGTCCCAAACCCTAAGCGCGGACGTCAAGCCCGAGGCGGCGGCGGGATCGGGACGAACCGGGCGAGTCGTTCTGATGGACCCGTCGCGAACGCCCGCGGCGAATCCGCTGTTCGATCCGACGGAGAACGCCAAGTACGGCGTCGACGCGACCGCGGCGCTGAAGAACGTGGACATCGACGAGCTCCAGGCGGCCGCGGACGCGGCGACCGCGCGCGAGGACGCGGCGTTCGAGGCGCTCGTGCTGGAGAAGGAGCAGAGCGGGAGGATCGCGCGCGGGGCGTCGTTCCTCACCGCGAAGTTCGCGCTGCAGTCGGACCCGAGGTTTAAAGCGGCGAAGCGGCGCGCTGAGGCGCTGTACAAGGCGTTCGTCGCGCGGCGGAGGAGAGAGGAGGAGGAGGAGGCGCGCGCGGCGGCGGTGGCGGTGGCGGCGGCGTCGGCGGCAGAGGAGGAAGAGGCGCCGGAGGAGATTCCGTGCGAGTACGACGCGACGTTCACGGACGACGACGAAGAAGAAGCACCGGACGCCAAACGTCCTCGCGTCGACGACGAAGCCGACAGTGGACCCGAGTGAGCGAATCTCGTTAGTCTTACAAATCACCCTTAGCTATCTAGCTAGCCGTTTCTGATCGTACACCGGGCGGGGATGAGACGAATCCGAGCGAGCGAGCGGCGCGGCGCGGCGCATCTCGTCGGTCAGTCGTCTCATCGTCAGTCGAAGACGCGGCACTCGTCCGCGGAGGGATCGTCGTCGCAAAACGCGTCCATGTTTCCCTCGAAGTTGTCCTCGCCGTCGCCGCCCTCGTCCCGGTTCGACACGACGTTGTTGTTCTTGCTGCTCCACGCCGGCTCCTCGAGCGTCTCCCCGCGCGCGGCCGCGGCCTCGACGCGCAGGCGATACGCGCTCTTCGCGAGCGGCTGCGCGCCGCGTGATCCGCCGCTGTCGTCGGACTCAGACTCCTCCGTCTCCCAGTACCCGTCGATCATCCACTCCGCGCTGTCGGGACTCGCGTACTGATTATCCCAGCTGTTCTCGTCCAACCCTCTTCTCCCCGGGTTCGAAACCAGCCCCACGCCGTCGCCGCCGGACGACTCGCGCTCCCAGTCGTTCCACCGCGCGTCGTACGCATCCGCCGCCTCGTTTTCATCGTCGTCGGAAGTCTCCGCGATTATGTTCTGAAGTGAGACGGGCAGGTCGCTGTACTCGTCGTACAGCTGTATCCGCGTGATGATCTCCTCGGGGTACTCGCTTATCGCCTTCTTCGCGTCGCAGCTCGGCGCGATCTCCTCAAGGCGTCGCTTCGCCGCGTTGACTTCCGCGCGCACGTCCTCGCACAGGAGGAGCCGCGGCGCGCGCTCAATGACGCGCGTCACGTCGCGGCAGTGATCGCTCGAGCAGAGGAGGTCCTGGAGGTCTAAGATGCTTCTCGACGCGCGCACGAAGTCGATGCCGTCCGCGACGATGCCGGGCTCGCGCTGGATCATGATCGGGACGTGCGCGTCCGGGAGGAGCGCGCGGAGTTTCTTCGCGCCCGCCGCGACCGTCTCCGGCTTGGCGAACGCGGGGATCTCTCGCCCGAGCCTCACCATCCACACGATGTCGTTGTCGCGGATGCGGTGGCGCGCGTGCTCCTCGTTCCAGAGACGCCAGAACTTGACCATCTCTCGCTCCCACTCCTCGAAGAACTCGCCTCCCATGGTGTACGGATCGTCGTCCTCGTCCGCCCCGGCGGCGTCGCCGCCCGACGCTCGGCGCGCGACGAGACGAAGATGATGGAGATATATTTTTTTTCTCTCCGCGACGACGTTTGAACGCCCTTTAGAGGCGACGCCCCGCGGCCGAGACGCCCCGCGGTCGCGCGCCCCGCGCGCGGACGCGATCGCGACGCGCGCGACGGGCGCGATCGCGCGTCCCGGCTGGCACGTCATCGCGTGCATCGTGCGCGGGCGGTATGCCGCCGAGGGCCGCGGATCGCCGACGGAGAGCTCTAGCTCGGTCAGGTCGCGTCTCTTTTTTTTCGCGCGAACAGAAAAAGAAAGCGATATCCGACCGGACGGGCCTCGAGATCGCACTCCTCCCCGACGCCGGCGTCGATGCGCGGCGCCGCGGTCGTCTCCATCGCGCGCGCACGCGTCGTCCCCACCTCCATCGCATCCCTCCGGGACGCGTCGCGTCGACGGCACGCACCGCCCCGCGTCTCCCGAGCGTCGTCGTCGTCGTCGTCGTCGTCGTCGTCGTTCTCTTCTTCCGACGAAGAAACCAGAACGATGGCGACGACGACGGAACCCTCGTCGCGCGCCACCGCCGCGACGACGACGCACGTCTCCTCGTCCGAGGCGAAGCGGATCGACGAGGAGCTCATGTCCCCGAAGTACGGCTTCAGCATCGACCAGCTCATGGAGCTCGCGGGCCTGTCCGTCGCGAGCGCGATTCGCGAGACGTACCCGCCCGAGACCCACCCGCGCGTCCTCGTGATCGCCGGCCCGGGCAACAACGGCGGCGACGGCCTCGTCGCGGCGAGGCACCTGACGCACTTCGGGTACGACGTCTCCGTCTGTTACCCCAAGAGGTCGCCGGGGAAGGCGTTGTACGAAGGCCTCGTCACGCAGTGCGAGACCCTCGGGGTGACGTTCGTGAGCGCGGACGCGTTAGTTGGCGGCGGCGCGGCGCCGCCGCCGCCGCTGAGAGAGACGCACGACGTCGCGGTCGACGCGATGTTCGGTTTCAGCTTCGCCGGCGCGCCTCGCGCGCCGTTCGACGCGCTCCTCGCGCTGCTGCACCAGCGCGCGTCGCCGCCGCCGATCGTCGCGGTGGACATCCCGTCCGGGTGGGACGTCGACGACGGCGACGTATTCGGCGACGGGATGCGGCCGGAGACGTTGGTCTCGCTGACGGCGCCGAAGATTGGCGCGACGGCGTTCGCGGGCGCGCATCATTTTCTCGGCGGGCGGTTCGTGCCGCCGCGGATGAAGGAGGAGTTCGGGTTGCGCGCGCCGGAGTACGAGGGCGCGAAGCAGTGCGTGAGGATAGCGTAGCGGTGGTGCCTTGGTAGGATACGGTGCGGTACAGTAGTAGGAACGCGCGTCGAATGGATGCTACGTTTCCGTATCGCTACTCTTTCGTTTCGTTACGTTTCGTTCTTTTCAAACGTCGCCGCCGCCGCCGACGGACGACGACGACGACGACGACGACGACGACGGCGGCGGCGGCCGTTCGCTCTCCACGACGTCGAAGTACATGAAGTCCTTCAGAAACCGCATCGTCCCTTCCCCCCCCGGCGTGTGCGACGGCCCGTTCACGATGGCGTCCGCCACGCGTAAGCTCCACTCGTCCGTCACCTTACCCCACACCGTGTGCCCCGTCCCCCAGTGCGTCGCGGGTCGGTCGCCGAGGTAGACGAAGAAGTCCGGGCCGGCGCCCTCGCCGGCCCAGCCGATCTCGCCGCGTTCCATCACCTTCGGCCCGCGCTTCGTCTCTTCGTTCGGCCTCACCGAGAAGCTCTTCAGCGTGCCTTGCAACAGAAACCCGGGCTCCGCGCGATAGAGGTGGCAGCTGTTCTCGCACGAGCCGCGTTCGCGAGCGAGCCGCGCGACGTGCGCGACCGACGCCGCGTGCCAGCCCGGCATGAGCTCGATCTCGATCCGGCCCGCGGGGGTATCGAGCGCGACCGCGCCGGGGCTGGCGCCGGCGTCGTAATCTTTCATCAGCGCGCCCGACGTCCACCCGACGTCCTCGCCCTCCGCGCGCACGACCGGATGCTTCGGGTCGTGCGTGTGCTTCAGCCAGCACTTCATCCCCTCCGGCGTCCCGCGTCTGCCCTCGCCGCCGAACACGTAGAGGTTGCATCCTTTCGTCTTCGCGCACCGAATGCAGCACTCGGTGGGGGTTCTGATGATGTTTCCGGGCGCGGCCGCCGCGCTGACGTCCGGCGTCGCGACGACGTCGCCCCCGTACTCCACGTTCCACATGTCGTCCGCGGCGCCGCACATCAAGAACGCCGGGTCGCGGGGACGGCCGCGCGCGTCGAGGTTCGGATTTTTGTTGACGCCGCCGAGACCGCCGCCCGCGGGGCGCGCGATGTTGGCCGATCGCGCCGCGGATTCGCGCCCCGCGTCGAACATCGCGGCCACCTCGTGGTGCTCCCTCGCGCGCGTGTACGTCATTCGCGCGAGGATCAACACCATGGTGATCGCGGTGACGAGCGAGCAGAGGAGGCACACCGCGGGGCCTCTCGCCTCGCGCGACGTCCGAAGACGCCGGCTGTGCCGGGGACCGCGCGCGTGGGGGTGCATGACGATCTGGCGGCGTCATCGCGCGCATTCTTTTTTTCTGCGACGCGACGCGACTTCTGGAAACTTCGGTGAGGGTGTCCACATGAACACCCTTCGTCGTCCGCCGCGGCATTCCGCGCGCGCGACCCGCGACATGACGGATCAGGGCGGCGAACCGAGACCGGAATCGCCCTTGCAGCGCATGCCGTCGCTCGCGGCGTGGAACGGCGAGGAGGCGCGCGCGGCCCCCGCGGCCGCCGCGGACGCGCCCGAGCGCGAGGGGGGGAAACTTCCAGGTTCGGCGATCGAGCAACACCCACGCGGCGCGGCGGATCGCGCGACGGGCGCGGACGCGAGCGAAGGCGTGCGGACCGCCGACGCGACCACCGCGGTCACCGCGGAACCGCCGTCGATCGCGGAAAGAGCGACCGTCGCGCCGTCTCGCGAGCGCGCCGAGGCTGGGGTCGTAGGGGTTCCCGCCGGCGTCGGTGATGAAAATCCAGATCTCGTCGACGACGTCGCCGGCGCGCGCGCGAACGCGCCGGGCGTCGTCGCATCCGACTACGCGGGCGTGTTCGCCGGCGCGCGACGGCCCGCGGACGGGGAGAAGAAGCGCACGACGCTGAAGGAGACCCTGGGAAGCGCGTCGTCGTCGCTCGTCGCGCGCCACGACGGATCGGCGGCGGCGGACGACCCTTCGGCACCCGCGGCACCCTCGGCCGCGACGCACGGCGTCGTACACCCCCCGAGCCAGCTGCAGCAGCAGCAGCAGAATCGCGGTCGAGGTCATCAGCATCTCACCTCCGTCGGAGACCTGGACGCGGGCGCGATCGCCGCGGCCGCGGGCGCCGCCGCCGGCGCGGCGTCCGCGCGCGAGAACCTCGCGGCGTACGCCGCCGCGGCCGCCGCGAGCGGCGGCCTCGGCAGCCTCGGCAGCCTCGGCCTCGGCGGCGGCGGCGGCGCGGGCATCGGCGTCGGCGCGACGGCGGCGAGAAAAAACGCAAACGCCGCGTTTTTCGCGGCAGCGAACGCGGCGAACATCGTCGCCGCGAACGCCGCGACCGCGGCGGCGTCGTTCGCGTCCCACACCGCCCAGGGCATCCATAAACCAGGGCTATCGGCCGCGGGTGCGGGTAACATGTCCGCGGGGGGCCCGGGGTCCTCCATCGCCGGCTTGGGCGCCGCGGAGATGATGGCCGCCATGGGCGCGGCGGCGCAAAACGGCGGGCGCGTTCTATCTCACACTGGTTCCCATACGACCTCGTCGGCGTTGTGAACGCCGATCCTTAAGGACTTTTGCCACCGTCTCTCTCCGCCCACACCTCGGTTTCAATCCCGACACACCTCGACACCTTTCAACTCCGCTTCTGACGCCTTTCAACTCCACCCCGACGTTCGCTCGTATGGACAATTACTCTCAGCCTCAACCCCGCGGAGCTCATGGCGGCGCTCGGCGTCGGCGGTCAAAACGCGCTCGCGCAACTCGCCGCGAGCCTCGGGCGGCAAGCGCTCGAGCAGAATTTCGGGCTCGAGGAGCGCGTGAATCGCGAGCTCGTGAACGAGGAAGTGCGGCTGCGGGACGTCGTCCACGCCGCGCAGCTCACGGAGCTTCAGGCGCACCGCGTGGCCGAGGCGACGCTCATTGCGGCGCGCGACGACGAGCAGGCCGCGCTCGTCGCGCTGCTCAAGCCCGAGCTCGCGTCGTACGCGGCCAAGGCAAGAGCGGCGGAGCTGTCGCTGCAGAAACATCGCGCGGTGATGAGCGAGATCGAGAGCAGGGGGCTCGGGACCCGATCGGCGGCGGCGGCGGCGGCGGCGGACCCGGGGGCGCCCGCGGCGGCGGCGGCGGCGGCGGCGGCGGAGCGGGGGCACGCGGCGACGCTGAAGGAGCAGCTCGCCGCGTTCGAGGCGATGGGCGGCGATCGCGAGACGGTCATTCATCACGGGGGGTCAGCAGCGCAGTCTCAGTCTGCGGCGCTTTTGGCGGGTGCGGCGAACGACCACGTCGCCGCCACCGTGAGGGCGCGATTGGCCGCGGCGGCGTGGACTCCCGGCGGCGCCAGCCTCCACGGCCTCGGCGGGGCTGGGAACCTTTCAGGGCGCGTCCAGGGCGCGAACGACGCGATGAAACAGGCGGCGGCGCACGCGGCGGCGGCGCACCACGCTGCCACGGCCGCGGCGGCGAAGGCGGCGGCGCCCGGGGGCCTCCACGACATCCCCGTATCCGGTTACGTGGACGCGCAAGCGAGAAAGAAGGAACAAGACGCGATGAAGAGACGCGCCAACGACAGAGCGCGCGAGGAACGGCTCAAGTCCGAGCTCGCCGCGGAGGAGGCGGCGCGCTTGAAACGCAAAGCCGACACCGCGGCGAGGAGGAATGCCAAGTACAACGCGGACGGCAACGTCGTCGCGGACGACTACGACGGGTGGTCCGCGGCGAAGATGCGAAAGCGATTCAAGCCGGACGCGTGCGACGACGCGGACGCGGCGTCTGCGGCGGCGTCGTCGTGGGACGGGAAGAACGACTGGCGGATCACCGCGGAGGAGGTTCTCACGCGGCTTCTCAACGCGGACGAGGACGAGATCTTCCACAAGCCCGTGGATATCGTCGCGCTGAACATCCCGACGTACCCGGACGTCATCGCGACCCCGATGGACTTGGGGACGATTCGGAAGAAGCTCAAGGCGGGCGCGCGGACGAAGAACAAGCTCGGCCGGTACGAGAATGCGCGCGAGATGAAAGCGGACTTGGACCTCGTGTTCGACAACTGCGTCGCGTTCAACGGCGCGGAGAGCTACATCGGAAAGCTCGCGGCGGGATTGAAGAGCAGGGCGGAGGTGATGTGGGCGGCGTCGGTCGGGAAGATGACGACGACGGCGACGGCGACGGCGTCGGGAGAAGAAGAGAACGGCGGCGGCGGCGGCGCGGGGACGGGGGCGGAGACGGCAGAGCCCGCGGCGCCACAGGCGGAGGAAGCGCCCGCGGCGGCGGAGGAAGTGAACGCGGCGGAGGCGGCGGCCGAGGCGGAAGCACCCGCGGCGGCGGAGGAGGAAGCACCCGCGGCGGCGGAGGAGGCGGCGGCACCGGCGGCGGATTCGAAGCGCGACGACGAGGAGGACGCCGCGGCGCCGTCGGGCGGCGGCCGGTCGCGTTCGCGGAAGCCCGCGAAGGTGCGAAAGACGTGACCGCGCGTCCAGAGCGGCGATTCACGTATGATATCCTAGCTAGCGCGCGTATTTCCTGAATCGGACTGCGATTCGATCCCAACTGCGGGGAGCGCCGGGGGCGGCGGCGGCGAGAAAATACAACGTAGTCGTCGGTCCGATCGCGAGGCGTTTGAGAGTGGAGTCGTCGCGTCACGAACGAGAAAGTTTTGAATTCCCCCCCCCCTGTGCCAACCACATCGAGTCGCCCCGTCCCCCCTCGCGCGATATCGACGATGCCGCCGCCGCCGCCGCCGCCGCCGAAAAGCCGCCACGCCCCCGGCCTGGACTTCCACGTCCTCGGCGGGAAGTGCGGCGAGCTCTTCGAGGCCGTGGAGTACGACGGCGGGCGAAACGCAGTCGCCGCGATTTTGTTGTTGCCAGACGACGACGGCGCGCTCGGCCCCGGGGTGCTGCGCGCGCATCGCGCCAGCGGCCTGGACGCGCGCGGGAAGCCGCTCGCGTACGGCAGCCTTTTCGCGCGCCTCGGCGTGGAGCTCTCCTCCGGGGAGGACGTCGAGGACGGCCCGGGGGGTGGGGGAT
>Ga0181559_10006905_pt1 | contig 10632 bp, 7 predicted proteins | sample 011ome_21_FD_133752 | JGI IMG/M metagenome (GOLD analysis project Ga0181559, IMG submission 133752) | Coastal salt marsh microbial communities from the Groves Creek Marsh, Skidaway Island, Georgia - 011508AT metaG (megahit assembly) | ecosystem: Environmental > Aquatic > Marine > Intertidal zone... | reverse complement strand
ATAAAACGAGAGAGAAAAAAAAAACATCCCCGCGATTGCTCCCTCTCGGGGAAAAAGAACGACCAAACGCGGAGAAGATGACCACGCACAGACGTAAACGACGAGAGAAAAACTCGCGAACACAAACTACCGAAATCCAAACAGAGAAAGAGAGAGAGAGAGAGAGAGAGGCGCTCACTTGATCATGATGTACGTGCGCTCGTCCGGGAATCGTCCCGCGACGACAACAGTTGCCGCATGCTTCGGGTGACGAAGACAGCGGCGATTATTTTGGACTTTGTTCGGAGAGAGAGACGAAGAGGAGAAGCGCTTTTTATGCGCGGTGTTGAAAGCGTTCGTCGCGGTGGTAGCGGTCGCAGTTGCGGTGCGAGTCATAGTCATCATCGTCCCCCTTTTTTTGTGTGTAAAGTGTGTTTGTGCGCGCAAAAAAGTGTGAAGTTTGCGTTTGTTTCTTTTTGTTTTTGTCTGACGACGGGCGACGACGACATTGACAGACCGCGAAGAAAGAAATTATTCCAAAATTCTCTCTCGGCTGCTCGAGATCTCTCTTTCTCTCTCTTTCTCTTTTTTTTTTTTGGTTTTTGTTTGTTTGTTTGCTCGTCTTTTCGTCGTCGTCGTCGTCGTCGTGTGTGTGCCGCATTGTGCACAAAAAAAAAACGCGCGCGCACGCCCAAACAAACAAGAGACGGAGAGAGAGAGAGAGAGACGGAGAGAGAGACGGAGAGAGACGAAGAGAGAGACGGAGAGAGAGAGAGAGATTTGAAAGGAAGTTTAAAGAGAGAGGGAGGTGTCGCGCGCGCGCTCGAAGAAGAAGAAGATATGAAGGCTGACAAATTGGAGAAGAAGGAAAATGTTGCGGCGTCGCCACCGCCAAAAGGAGGGAAAAACGCAACGACTTCAATCACGCCGGCGGGAACTTTGAGAGGGTACTGGCAAGCCGAAGAAGAGACGGCTTTACGCGCTGCGGTGCAAAAGCACGGCATTGGCGCCTGGGAGAAGATGAGAACAGATCCTGATTTCAAAGCGTTGAGGTGCGTTTTATTTCAATCCAATATTTTTTTTAATAGATGTTTGCGCGCGGGGATAGAGAGAGACGGACGCAAAACGCGCGCAATTCGCGCCGTCTCTCCGGCGGTTCTCGTCGTTTACGTTTTTTTTTGAGTGCTTTTTCTCTCTTTTTTTTTCAAAAAGGGGGGGGGAGTCGCTTTTTTTTTTAGTGGCTTTTTGCCTTTGCTTCTTTTGGGCTTTTCTCTCAACAGAAAGAGAGAGAAGCGTACAAATCTCCACGAGTACAGCGACTAACGAACGAAAACATTTCAAACGACGACGTTTCTTACTTTCTTCACATTTCCAAAACGCAGGGGAAGAACTGGAGTGCAGCTGAAAGATAAGTGGAGAAATCTCATCAAGTTTCAGCACTTGCGACGAGGAGAGATTGAGTCGGCGCCGTATAAAGCGACGGTTCGCGCGAAACAAAATGCAGCGGCGGCGGCGGCGGCTAAAGGAAATGCCGGTGCTGCAAAGGCAGCAAAGAATGGCGGAGCGAGCGCAAAAACAGCCAACGTTGGTAAGAAACGAAACGCTGCTGATCAAGGTGGAAGCTCCGCAAAGAAGAAAGGGAAGACGAACGCTTCCAAGGGTACGAATAGCGGCGACTTGATGGATACGTTTCAAAAAGGTCCGAAAGGGAAGAGGAGTAAGATATCGAAAGGAGGGAGATTTGGTGGAGGCGCAGATGACGCTGATGCGGGGAATATTATCGATAGGAATACGAATTTTGATTATTTGACAAACGGAGGCGAAGGTATCGGTCGATCAATTTCTCCGGCGTTACCGCCAAAGAAACAAGCTTTTAAGCAACAGAAAAAGAAAATGAAGCTTTTAGCGGAAGCGCGTAAGAAAGCGGGAACTCCGGACGCAAAAGAGAGAGCGCTGCATGCGCCCTCGAACGCTCCACCAAGAAAGCGGGTCGCCGCCGCGTGGGCCGCGGGTATATCTGATGTGAACCGAATAGGGAGCGGAGGACTTTTGAATTCGCACATAAATAATTTAGATGAAGATGAACATGATATTTTAGGAGCACATTTAGGACACGTGACGTTTGATCTCGATGGAGATGAAGATGCTCATCACTTAGCTACAACTTCTGGAAGAGGTCAGAACAACAAGAAGGGCGGCGCTTCTTCGACGAGCATGGCCCGATTTACAGAGGAGATGGAAAGGGAAATTGAGCAGACGAAAGAGCGTCGGGCGCAAATGGTCAGAGACGTCGAATATTCTGAGAGAGAGTTGGCTCGGTTAAAGTCCCTCGTCGAGGAAGCAGAAAAAGTGTATTCGCAAGCTCGTCTGAAAGCGCACGAGACGTTGCAACAGGCACAGAAAGAAATAGCAGAAAAGCGTAGAAAACAATCCATGGAGATTTTGGAAGAGCAGAAAAAAGCAGCGGGATCCGATGAAGAAGTTCTGAATGATGACAAGAAAGATAACAACAAGAGCAACAACAAGAGTGATGATAAGAATGACACTGACGATAACGATGGAAAAGATGGTCACAAATCAAAGGGGGCTACGACGAGAAAATCACTCGAGGCATCTAAACAAAAAACCCCGCCACCCGAAGATGCAAAGGTTGATGATGATGAGCCATCGAACGAGGATGTGAGCCCCAAATCTGTTCCTAATTTGAATGAAGCTGAAGATGTTGAAGTTGACGATGCGGAGTGGGATAAGTATTTGGCGTTTGGAGGAGATAATACTGATGAAGAAGATGACGAAGATATGTCCGAGATGCAACGGGCCGCGCAGATCGCTTCTGATGAAAAGAGAAGAAAAAACTATGCGACCGACTCTGAGATGAATAAGTCACCTAGATCTCCCAGACTTAGAAGCCAAGCCAATAGTGGGGGTAACTCGGACAAGGATAATGCCGCAAAAACTACTACACCGACGATGGCTATTACGACTGCGCTAGAACAAAATCGACGACAGCAACAACAACAATATCAATTCATTCCGTCAGATCCGAATGGACATTACGATACGGACGATTCGGACGATGATCTCAGCAGCGATGAGGAAGATGAGGAAGAGCTCGATGAGGAGCAACTTGTTTCAAAGGCGGCATGGGAGAAGGCACAAACTGCTTTAGCAAGAGCGGGTTTGCCGCCGATGCAAGAGATAGAGAATGTGTTGTTGCAAGAACTAAAGAGACTCGAACAAGCGAATACAAAATTAGTTCACGCTCGACTTGCTTTGGAAGCTTGTGATTCTGAACTTTCTGAACTCTTCGCCAGAGCTGAAGCTAGGAAGGCTGGCGTTTATAACGACGACGACGACGACGATTTGCGTGAGCAAACAACAAATACGGGATCTTTACCGAGCGATCTTCAGAACATCCACACAGATGACGAAGAAGAAGACGATTTGCAAGTTGTTGGCAAGAAGAGGAAGAATTCGCATGATGGAGATGATGATGACGACGACGACGATGACGACGACGACGACGACGATGATGACGACGATGACGACGATGAAGACGATGATGAAGACGACGATGGAGAAGTGGAGAAAATCAAAAAATCGACTCGGTCTGGTGGCGTCAAAAGCTCCGTGGAACGAGACAACGCGAACGCGAAAAAGATGTTGAAAACAAAAGATGGAAGCGGGAAGAAAGATCAAAGCGATGCCGGTGGGAAAAAGGGTGGGAAAAAAGACGACGACGATGAAGATGAAGAAAACGAGGAGGAGAAAAATGTCGGAAAACAAAAAGCGACGGCTGGCAAGAATAAGAACGCGAATAATAGCAAAAGCAAGCAACAACCGGATCAGAAAGACTCGAAAAAGAAAAGCGGCGGTAGTGGCCAAAAGAATGCCGGTGGTAGTGGATCCGGCCGAGGTGGATCCGGCTTTCGGTCTGTTTCGGAAGATAGACGTTTCGGAATATACGATGCTCGACGTTATCGTTCTGTCGAAGAAAACGATAGAGATGCGCAAATGAACGGAGGGAAAATCGACTTTGCACTCGGCGGCTCCAACGCTGCGGCACCCGCTGCTACACAGAACAACGCTAATGTTAGCAATAACGATGAATCTGGCGAGAAGAATCGAAATTCTGGCAAAGGGAAGGGAAAAGGCAGCGGTGGCGGCCAACAGCAAAAAAAGCAAGGCGGAGCCGCGAATGCTGGGCGAGGAAGTGGAAGTGCTAACGCCAGAGCGAGTTCTTACAAGGAGAGCGCGATGGCGTTTGCCGCGACGCATTGGCCGCAACAACTGAAGAAACGTAGAGACAATAAAGCTAGAAAAAAGCGCGTCAAAGTGGGGAAATCTTTATGGGAGTAACTAGAAAGAAAAGCGAGAACCAAACGCAAAATATTTTAATTTCATCCTAATTGTACATTTTTTATATAGTAGTTAGTATTTAAAACGGTAACGGTGTGGTTTAGTACTTCCTCTAAGCGGCCCATTTACTTCGATTCGCGGAATGTGCCTCTGCGTTTTACGCTGGATCCCCTTTCTTAGGAGGAAGTACGATTTTCCGTGGCGCTGGAATGTCACGAAGCGATGATCCTTTCTCCCTTCCGCCGGGAAGGTTTTTTCTATTTCCCAATGCTTTACCATTATCACGATCGCCCAATTTAGTTTTGTTCTGCCGCGCGTTACTAACATTGTGATGATTGCTGTGTCTATCTCTACCACCTCCATCGACATCATCGGCATCACCGGCGTTTTTATTGTTATCGTTGTCTTCATCAACTTCGATATTGCTATTGAACCTTTTGCTGTTCTTTCTCTGATGATTGTTGAGCCTCAGGTTTTCGAGCCTGTTTTTATTCGCAGTGTTTACCGCGGAAACGCTGTCTTTACTTCTATTGCTCTTGAAATTCGAGCTCCCTCCTTTGAACATGGCTTTCTTCTTTTTCTCTCTGTAAGACGCTAGCATTTCCTCTTTCGTGAAAGAATCCTCCTTTTCTCCGACGACGTGAAGATATAAACATTCTGGGTTTCCGCATGGAAAATTGCGTAGAAACGCGTTACAATATTTTGTCGTCCCATGACATGCTCGAAGGGGTCGTCCTGTACCGTCTGGGTTCGCGGGGACACCGTCAATGCATTGAATACATGTCTCTGCGTCCGCTTCGGTTTCAAATGTTACGTAAGCGCATCCCGCCAAATTTCCCGCATTACTCACATCATTTCCGCTACCACTAGCCGGTGCTGGCGGACAAGACACTTGCAACTTGATGATACTCCCATACTTTCCAAAATACTCTGCTTTCTTCAGTATCTCTTCCTTGCACATAGCAGTCGGAATGCCGACAACGTAGACTAAGTTTCGCTGAATGACGCGCACGTTGACGAGATGCTTACGACTGCTGTCAATCGGTGCGTTTGGATCGTACGATGAGTATCCATTACCGCCGAAATTCCCGTCAAAATCACCACCTCCTCTCCCTCGACCTCTCCCTCGTCCTCCTCCTGCGAAGAGAACCCCTCCTCGTCTTCCGCCTTGGCCCCGTCCCCTGCCTCTGCCGGCACCAAATACGACGCTGTTGTCGCCCTCACCACTGGTACCGTCGTAATTTTCGGAGTACCTTCCGTGGGGATAGTTTTGATATCGGTACGATCGACTACCGTGCTGATGATGATGATGATGTTGTTGCAAAGATGAAAGCGACGACGAAGAGGAAGAATAATTGCCTCCTCCTCCTCCGCCTCCTCCTCCTCCTCTTTCCCTCCGTTGTTGTGCGCTACTCGCATCCGTTAAAGAAGCTACTTGTTCCGCGTCAAACTCCAGCAGATCTTGGTCGTAGTCCTGTCGACACGCCGGACACTTTCCCACCGTCTCGCCAAACCCAACTTCCATAATTTGATGCCAACACCACGCGCATAATTGATAGCCGCACTTGCACGGTTTAAAGGCTAAATCGGTCGCATCCATATCGTTACAGCAAAGCGGGCACGTCTCCACGTCCTCCTCCTCTTCTTCCTCCTCTGCCTCGTCTCTTCCTCCTTGTCTGTTGTGGAAGTTCCCGCCGTCGCCGTACGTCCCTCTCCCTCGCGTTTCGACGAAGCCTCTCATCTTTTCTATGTCAAATCTATATAAAATCTCTTCCCTTTTCTACTCGCGACGTCTCTCTGCTCTCTCTCTCTTTCTCTCACGTCTCTGCTCCGCTTTTCGTGGAGGCGTTTTTTTTTTATTTTTTTTGCTCTCTCTCTTCCTTCGTCTTCGTTTGTTTGGATGATGATGATGTGAGTGAGCAAAGAGAGAGAGGAGAGAGAGAGAGCTCTTTTTCGTTTGTTTTGCTCGCGTGTTTCCAATCCTTTTATTCGGGGGCGTTCTTTTTCAATATTATTTATTACACAACTTTGTTTTAAAAAAGGAAAATAAACTACTACTGCTATTGCGCTAACTGTGGTATACATACATCAATGCTACTGCTACGATTCACTTCGCGAGGAGGATGCGTCGTCGTCGTCCTCGTCGTCCTCGTCGTCGTCCTCGTCGCGAAGGCGAAAGTGAACGGAGAAGTAAGAGTTCTTGTTGTTCGTCTTCTTATCCCGGCGGTTCGGTTTTGGCACGGCGTTCGCGACGTTCTTCGCTTTTTTCTCGCACACCCAAAAAGCTATTTTTGGCGAAATTTTCGTGAGAACGATGGAAAGACCACACGCTTGCAAACACTCGTTGAAAATATCGGTAGAACAAAACGGGTTGTTTTCCACGCATCTTCTCGGAATCGTGATGAAGAGGACCCCTGTTTCTTTTCTCAACATTTTTGCCATTCGAAGCAACATTTCACCTCGATCTTCCGGTTCCGCCACGCAGTTTAACACCATAGAATTGAGAATGACGTCGAACTCGTCTTCGCGAACTTTGAGAGAGAAGAAGTCTCTCTTTTCAATCTTTGGATGTTGCGAGTTCAAATCGATCGAGCGAAACCGTATCCAACTCGGCGACTGGCAGCAAAACTCCGTAGTCACCGCTCCAACTTCTAACCCGTTCAAAACTTTCCTCTCGTCGCCTTTTTTCGGTCTCTTGTTCAACGTCGTCAGCGTGGAATAAACGAATTTCCGCACGTGAGAGGTTCTCTGAAGCGCAGCTTGCGACGCTTTCTGGTACAAGTCTCTGTTTATTCTTGAATCGGTTTTATTTTCCTCCTCCTCTTCCTCTTCTTCTTTTTTTCCTCCTCCTTTTCCTCCTTCTTCTCTCCCCGAGGATGCAGAAACCCTCGCCGCCGACTTTGACGACTTTGACGACGATAACAACACCGTCCTGTGAAACTCCGCGGTGATTCGTTTCGCCACCTTTAAAGATTTCACGACGCCACCGTTAAGAATCGGTCGTTTCAACTTTTTCTTCCTCTTCATTTTTAATTAGTGTTACTCTCTCTCTCTCTCTCTCTCTCTTTCCCGCGTTGTTCACTTTGACACCGCGCGACTTCTCACTTCTTCTTCTTCTTCTTCTTCTTCTTCTCCTTTCCCTGCTCCTCTACGCCTCGCATTCTTTTCTCTTGTCTCTCTTTCGCGTTGTTTGGAAAAAAAAAATATGGATGTGTTTGTGATGTCATGGATGTGTAAATAAAACTCGTATACGTATTAATAAATAATGGATTGATTGTGTGTGTATAAACCCTAAACCCTAAACACTACTTGTTTGGAGCTTTTTTTTCCTCTTCGTTCGTTCGTTCGTTCGTTCGTTCGTTCGTTCGTTCGTTCGTTCGTTCGACGCGCTTATCTGCCACAAAGACGAACCGCGCGGGGAGAGAGTCCGCGGCACGCGCAAAACGCGCACAAAAACGCACGGATGAAGTAAAGCGACACACCTCCTCTTCTTCTTCTTTTTCGAGACGATTTTAAGCGCGCGCGATATATAATGTACAACAAATTACACACTAACACAAATATGAAAGAGAAACAAAAACTCGAGAATCTCCTTCTTTTGATGGAAGCGCGCCTGCCGCGGAGTCAGCGACACGTGCTGGAACACCACGCGAAAAAGTCGTCGTCGTCGTCGTCGAGAGAGACGACGACGACGCGCGAGGAGGAGGAGGAGGAGGAGGAGAAGGGGGAAGAGGAAGAGGAGGCGACGGCGAGAGCGAGAGCGAAAGTGTACGCGCAACTGGAAGGGAGTTTGGGCGATGACTTGGAGTATTTCTGCGACGCGTTTCATCGCGCGATGAAAGTTTCGAAGAAGGGGCCGTGGGAACCGAAGAAGAAGAAGAAGAAGGAGAGCAACGACGACGAGGAGGAGGAGGGGGACAAGGAAGAGGAGGACGCGAGCGCGGCGGAACGGAAGAAAAGGACGAGAATCGAACCAATCGTCCCCGACGTCGTGGCCGCAGAAGCGAGCGAAGAGGAAAGGAAAGCGTGGCGAGAAGAAGGATACGCGCTGATTCGTGCCGGAAAGGTTGGTGCTATTGTCATGGCGGGAGGACAAGGCACGCGATTAGGAAGCGCTTTGCCAAAAGGGACGTTTGATATCGGTCTGCCGAGCAAAAAGTCGCTTTTTCAACTGCAAGCGGAAAGGATTAGAAAAGTGATTGAGCTCGCCACCGACGCCGCGAAGGCTGTGACGGGGGCAAACAAAGGCACAGAATCCGCATTGATGCCTTCTCTGCCTTGGTACATCATGACCTCTCCACAAACGCACGAACAAACGGTCGATTTTTTTCGTGAAAACGCATATTTTAATCTCCCAGAGAAGGACGTCGTGTTCTTTCAGCAACAAGAAGCGCCGGTCTTTGACCTTGAAGGAAAGATTATTTTAGCGCCGGACGGTTCGATTCAAACGGCACCAGATGGAAACGGCAGCATATATCGTGCTTTGCTTAAATCGAACGCGTTAGCGGACATGAAGAAGCGCGGCGTGCGACATCTGCATTGCTATTCGGTAGATAATGCGCTCATTCTCCCTGGAGATTGCGAGTTTATTGGGTACTGCGCTTTACGAGGTAAACAGTCGGGCGCAAAAGTGATAAAAAAAATATCCCCGGATGAAAAAGTCGGCGTGTTTGTGCGAGAAGTATCGTATTCAAATAGCGGTGATGGTGATGATGATGATGATGCCTGTGACAGAGGCGAGGTAGAAACGGATGCCGTGAGAAGAAAGAGTCCGTCGTTACCTTCTTCTTCTTCTTCTTCTTCTTCGTCGTCGTCAAGAATACGCGTCCTAGAATACTCGGAGATAGAACCGAGCATGCGCGACGAGAGAGAGGAAGTGGATTACGATGAATTTCTTCCAGATAACATGCGAACCGGCGACAGCGATGATCCCTCTTCATTCGTCAAAATTCAAAAGTACAACAGACCGCCCTGGGACCACTTTAATCCCGATAATCGTCCGTTACGATTTCGGTGCGCGAACATAGCGATTCACTATTTTAGCTTAGATTTTTTATACAAAGTAGCGGAAATTGCAAACGCGAGGAGCTGTAGCGATAAAGACATGGTCAACGACGATGGCAATCTCGACTCGTTTGCGATGGAGTATCACGTGGCAGAAAAAGACGTGCCTTGTTACGTCGAGAGCGAAACCGAGGAGCGAAGAACGAAAAAAGCAATCAAGCTTGAAAGTTTTATATTCGACGCGTACCAGTTCTCCAGCGACGGCGTCACTATTTTTGAAGGAGAACGGAAGCACGACTTTGCGCCCGTTAAGCAAGCCACCGGCGATGATTCCCCGGAATCAGCGAGACGCATGATTTCTTTCTTGCATTCGACATGGATTTCAAAGAACCGAGGTCGCATTCAGTGGGGCGGGTACGGAGGACTCGTCGAGGTGAGTCCTCTCGTCAGCTTACGCGGCGAAAACCTCGAACTCGTTAACGATTGCGACGTGCAGAGGAATACTAGCATCGAACTTGGATGGGAACCACCGACTGAGAGGCAAACTCCTTGGCATCGGTACTACGGAAAGCACTCGTCGCTTCCGTAATGATCGAACGAAAGATGTTTTTAAACGAACGCGTAGTGTAGTATACGTAATCGTCGACAACGAAAAGGTATTCTATATGGTTCAATTTTTAAAAATACAAAGTGGTTTACAAACATGCAAAAGCGTGTGCTTTTCCACACACGTGCTCCTCCTATTCAAGCCTGCTTAAACTCCCAATCGCCTCGACAGATGGGACATTTTTGTTCCGAGTTTCTTCCGTCCAACCACTTCGTTATGCATCGCAAGTGAAACGCGTGCGAACAAACGCCCCACACGACGGGTGAATCGTCCCCGGGATATTTACAGTCTGGCGCGCACCCATCGTACGGCGAGTGGCAAATCCCGCACACGTCCGACGCATCGTTCCACGTCCACGTCGCCACGCCTTGCCACGTCTTAAATTTGAGTTTGAGCGGTATCTCCTTCTTCGTTTCTCCTTCTTTGTCTTCTTTGTTGTCTGTGTTGTTCGGCGCGTTTTCTTTCATCTTTCGCGTCTTTTTCTCAATCGTCGTCGTCTCTCAAGTCATCAAGTGCGTCAAGTCGTCTTCCCGCGAAAAAAAGCGCGCGCGCGCGAAGAAATAGAAAAAAACAAACCGAGCTGTGTGACGCGCGCGCGTGAGAGAAGAGAGACAGACGACAGAGAGAAGAGACAGAGAGAAGACGAAGTCGAAATCTTCTAGAAAAACAGAGAGGCCTTTATT
>Ga0181559_10006904_pt1 | contig 10632 bp, 4 predicted proteins | sample 011ome_21_FD_133752 | JGI IMG/M metagenome (GOLD analysis project Ga0181559, IMG submission 133752) | Coastal salt marsh microbial communities from the Groves Creek Marsh, Skidaway Island, Georgia - 011508AT metaG (megahit assembly) | ecosystem: Environmental > Aquatic > Marine > Intertidal zone... | reverse complement strand
GCGGCGCCGCCCCACGGCGGCGCCGCGCTCGGCATGACGATCTGGTTCCGCTGCACCGTGACCGTGCGCGCTTGCGCTTGGAGCTCCACGCGGACGGTCGTCTCCGTCGCGTCCACGACCTTGCCCTTGTACCCTTTGTACACCCCCGCGCTGACTTTGATCGTCGTCCCGACAAGCGAGTTGTCGCGCCTCCCGACGGGGCCGCCGCCGAACCGCCCGGCGCGCGGCGCGTCCTGCATCTGCATCGGTTGCTGGCGCGCCGCGGGCGAGCGGAGCAGCGCGGCGCCGGGGGACTGCGGCGCCGCGGCGAACCCGCCGGCTCTGTTGGCGTCGTTTCCGCCGTCTTTGCTCTTGGAGCCGTCGACGCGGCAGCTCCGCGCCTTGACCGCGACGATGCCGCCGAAATCTGCGACATCGCCGCGAACCTTCCCCCACAGCGTCCCTCGGTTGATGTGCTTCACCGTGAGCCGCATCCCTTTCCCCGGGCCGTCGACGATCCTCACCATCGACCCGTTCTCGATCGTCTCCATCCCGGCGTCCGAGGCGGTGACCCTCCTATCCATGAGCTTCCGACGCATGTCGTGGAGCTTAACCGGGCGGACGTCCGGTCGATCCGCGGTGCTGCTCGCCATCATCACCATCGCGGCGTCCTTCTCCACTCTGACGATCATCCCGACGGCGGAAGATTCGAGCTGGACGAGGTCGTGGATCGTGAAAACCCCGATGCTCTCGACTCTTCTGGTGACCTCTTTGCTGTCCGCGAGGTCTTGCGAGAACACGAGGAACTCCTCCTGCTTGACGTCGGAGAACACCGTCGTGACTTGCCCCTCCACTTTCACGACGAGACCAGACTCGCCGTCGTGCACGCCGTGCACGCACCGCACGTGCGACCCAACCTTGAAGTACTTCCTCAACGTCTGCTTGTCCACGTCGATGTCTTCGTGGATGTCGTCGTGCGTCGGCGTGATCTTCACGGAGCCGTCCGCGTTGTCGTGCACGACGACGCCGGTGAGGTTGACGAGGTCTCCGTCGACGCAGATGACGTGATCGCCGGGGAGGAAGTTCTGCTCCCTCTTCGCGGCGCCCTCCAGGGAGCTCGCGAGCGCCTCCAAGTTCGCCGCCGCGTTCGCTCTGCCGCCGTCGCTCGTCTTCGCCTCCGTCGCCTCCTCGCCCGTGGAGAATCGCTGGAGCTCGTCCAACGCCGGCGCGTCCGCCAGCTTGCACGACGCGAGAGAGATCGTCTTGACGTAGTACCCGTCCATGAGCTTATGCTGGCCGCACAGGACGTCCACGTTCGCGCGCATGCGACGGTCGTGCCTCGAGCGCTCCAACGGGAGGTTGTACTTCGCGGACATCGCCTCGGTGAACAGACGCGCGGGCGGCCGCAAGTTGGCCTTCTTTCGACCCTGGTGCGTCCCCTCCTCTTTCGCCTGAAGGTGCGCGTAGTCAAAGCGAGGGACGAGCTTTACCGTGCACTGGTTGTCCGCGAAGTTCACGTCCACGATCTTCGCGAGGTCGCCCTTGTACGCACCGCCGCGCATGCGCACCCACGACCCCATCTTGATGTTCGACACCTTCTTCTTCGTCACGGTGACGGACTCCACCATCTCCGCGATGGGCACGAGCTTGATCGGTTTCGAGTGGTACACGTGCCGTAGTCCCGCCAGCGCCTTCTTGACGTGGTCCTCGCGCTCGGCTTCGACGTACACGTAGGACTTGAGGTGATCCTGAACGACCGCGGACTTGATCGCCATGGCGCCCTTCCCGGATCTGTGCAGGTTGATCGCCTTCTGCATGAGGCACACGACCACCTCGCGTTCCTTGCCCTGCTTCACCGTGACCAGCCACAGCTTCGGGTCCCGCACCGTCGGGTGCAGCGCTTGCTGGTCCACCTCCGTGCCGATCCCGACGTCGCCGTAGTCCGCGGCGGCGCGGTGCGCGGCGTACCGCTCCTTGAGCGCCGCCTCGAGCTCCTCCTCGTTCTCCATGCGTTCCATCCGTTCGAGGTTTTCGTACCTCGCGTGCACGCGTTGTTCCGCCTCGCGCATCACCGCCTCCCGCTCCTCCTCGCCGAGGTCCTCGTCGATGTCGTCGCCCTCGTCGTCCTCTTCCTCGTCGTCGTCCTCGACGTCCGCCATGTCGTCGATGAACATGTTCCCGCCGGGCCTGCCGTCTTTGCCGGACTTCTTGCCCTTCTTTTTCTTCCTCTTCCTCGCGCCGTCGTCGTCGTCGTCGTCCGCGACGTCGTCCACGAACTGGTTCCGCGATCGCTTCTTCTCCTTCTCCTTTTTCTTCGCCGCCTTCTGCGCCTTCGCTTTCGCCGCGGTCATGATCTCGCCGTCGTCGGAGCCGTCGCCGTCGTCGTCGCCCGCGGGCTCCGCCTTGACTTCGCCGTCCTCGTCGTCGTCGGACGCGGCGGCGGGCTTCTTCGGCTTCGCGGGCTTCTCGTCCTCGTCTTCCTCGTCCTCGTCCTCCTCCTCCTCCTCCTCGTCGTCATCCTCGTCGTCGTCCGAGGCGTCGTCGTCGGACCCGGACTCGTCTTCGGACCCGACGTTCGCGTCGTCGTCGTCGTCGTCGCCGGATTCGCCGCCCGATTCCCCCGCCTCCTCGGATTTCTTCTTCTCCTCGGCGTCGTCCTCCTTCACGCGCGGCTTCTCCTCGGCCGCGGTCTCCGCTTCGGCGTCGCTCATTTTGTTTCAAAAAACGAAACGCCGCGGATCGATCGTCCTCGTTGCCCGCGTCGCGACCGTTGATGTCCTCCGCCGGCGCGCAGATCGGCTCTGATCGCGACCCTCGTAGATCGCCTTGTGCTGCCGGCAGAGTCTGGTCCGCCGGAAAAATTTGGTCGCGCGGCGCGGCTCGACCGATGAGATTTTCGGTTTGAACGCTTTCGAACGTCACGTATGAAACGCCCGCGGTTGAAAGGGCCGTCGGTTCTAACGAAATCTGGTTCATTCGACGACGCACGGGATGCCGACGGTCCTGTGCGTCGCGGAGAAGCCGAGCCTCGCGGCGTCGATCGCGGGGTTCCTCTCCGACGGGACGCACAAGACGCGCAGGGGCGGGCAGGACGTCCACGAGTTCGTCCGCGTCTACGACGGCCAGCGATGCGACTTCAAGGTGACCGCGGTGTGCGGGCACGTCCTCTCCATCGACTTCCCCGACAAGTACCAAGACTGGGACGTCGACCCGGGCGCGCTCTTCGACGCGCCCGTGGTGAAGAAAGAGGCGAGCCCGGGAGCGCGCGTGGTGTCGCACTTGGAGCAAGAGGCGAAGGGCGCGACGCATCTCGTGCTGTGGCTCGACTGCGACCGCGAGGGCGAGAACATCTGCTACGAGGTCGTCGACGCGTGCGTCCCGCGCATGCGCCCGCCCCCGGGCGCGGCGAGGGACGACTACGTCAAGCGCGCCAAATTCAGCGCGGTGAGCAAGGAGTCCATCGAGCGCGCGATGGCGACGCTCGGGACGCCGAATCGACACGAGGCGATGGCGGTCGACGCGCGACAGGAGCTCGACCTCAAACTCGGCGTGGCGTTCACGCGGTTCCAGACGCGCTACTTCCGAGGCAAGTACGCCGCGTTGGACGCGTCCGTGGTGTCGTACGGGCCGTGCCAGACGCCCACGCTGAACTTCGCGGTGGAGCGTCACCTCGACATCGCGAAGCACGTCCCGGAAGACTATTGGGTGCTGTGCGTGACCGCGCGGTCGACGGAGACGGACGAAGTCGTCGCGTTGCGTTGGAACCGCGAGAGGGTGTTCGACCGAGACGCCGCTGAGCTGTTCAAGAGACTGGTCGTCGACGACGCGGGCGCGAACGGCGTCGCGCTCACCGCGTTCACGCGCACGGAGGAGAAACGCCCGAGGCCGAGCGGTTTAAACACCGTGGAGATGTTGAAAGCCGCGTCCGCCGGTTTAGGCATGGGCGCGCACGCCGCGATGCAGGTCGCGGAGCGGCTGTACATCTCCGGGTTCATCTCGTACCCGCGGACGGAGAGCACCGCGTACCCGCCCGGTTTCGATCTGAGAGGGACGCTGAGCGCGCAGGTACACCACCCGGCGTGGGGCGAGCACGTCGCGGAGCTTCTCGACGGCGGCGCGATGACGCGGCCGCGCGGCGGGAAGGACGAGGGCGACCACCCGCCGATCGCGCCGACGCGCTCCGCGACTTCGGAGCGCGTCGGCGGCGGCGACGCGTGGCGTCTGTACGACTTCATCGCGCGGCACTTCATCGCGTCGTTGTCCCCGGACTGCGCGTACGACGTCCAGCGCGCGTCGTTCGCGTGCGGCGGCGAGGGGTTCGCGGTCGTCGGGCAGAGCGTGATCGAGCCCGGGTGGACGAAGATGATGCCGTGGCGCGCGATCGAGGAGGACCCTCTCCCGGAGCTTACCCCCGGCGCGAAGCTCGCGATCGCGGGCGTGGAGTTGACGACGTCGCAGACGTCGCCGCCACCGTACCTCTCCGAGAGCGATCTGATATCGCTCATGGAGAAGAACGGCATCGGGACGGACGCGTCGATACCCGCGCACATCAACAACGTGGAGAAGCGGGGGTACGTGAAGATCGGCGCCGGTCGGAGGGTCGTGCCGACGGATCTGGGCGTCACGCTGACGCGCGGGTACCACGCGATCGACCCGGACCTCGCGCTTCCGTCCATGCGCGCGAGCGTGGAGAAGCAGCTGGATTTGATCGCGAGCGGGGAGGCGACGCACGCCGCGGTCGTCGCGCACGCGTTGAAGCAGTTCGCCGCGAAATTTCACAACTTCGTCGCCAACGTCGACAGGATGGACTCCCTGTTCGAGGCGCACTTCTCCCCGAGCGCGAGCACGGAACGACCGTTTAGCAAGTGCGGGTCGTGCTGCCGGTACTTAAAGCTCGTCACGACGACGCCGCAGCGGCTGTACTGCGCGACGCAGGAGGCGGTCTACGACCTCCCCCCGGGGGTCGTGAAGTTGTACCACGGCCGCGAGTGCGTCCTGTGCGGGTTCGAGCTCTTGTTGCTCACGTCCGGGGACCGCACGTACCCGCTGTGCCCGTACTGCTTCAACCACCCACCGACGGGGATGGGTCACGGCGCGCGCGCGCCGCGACGTCTCGTGAGCGGGTGCCCGCACCCGAGCGCGCACCCGATCGTCGCCGAGCTCAGCACGGGGCCGTGCCCCGAGTGCGACCCCGACGACGACGCGGTCCTCCTCGTCGAGCCCGTCGGCGGCGCGCGCCACAAGCTCGTCTGCTCCGAGTGCACGCTGCTCGTGAAGTTTTCGGAGGAGCTCACGCACAAGGTGTGCGCGACGGAGTACGAGTGCGGCGGATGCGGCGGTCCGTGCGTGGAGGTGACGTACAAGAGAGAGAAGACGCCGTTGGCGGGCGGGGAGACGAGACACGTCGCGTGCGTCGCGTGCGACGACCTTCTGCGCTCGCAGATCACGCTCTCGAGAGGACGCGGAGGGGGCGGGAGAGGGAGAGGGAGGGGGCGGGGTGGGAGGGGCGGACGAGGCGGGCGCGGGGGGAGGAAACCCGCGAGCGAGCGCGACCAAAAGATGAGCTTCAAGGAGTTTTGAGTCGGTAGATAGACGGGTAGGAGGACATAAGTCGCGTCGTCTCTAGCCGGCGACCGCGCGTTCGATTTTAGTTTTAGGGGGTGGTACACGAGACACGCGCGCGCGAATGAGGCGCGCGCGACGACGCGAGGTCCTGTTCGTCTGACGTCGTATTTAGACGCCGCTCTCGAGCGGGCTCCAGGCGAGGCGATCTAGTATCGCTTCGCTCTCGAGCCGGTCGACTACCGCCCACATCACGCCGCCGCCTGACGAATAACCCCCAACCCAACCTCGAGGCGAACTCACTTGAGCGCCTTCTTGATGAGGGCGCTGCGCTTCACGCGCGCCACCATCACCTTGTACCGGTCAAAGTCCGTGAGGTTCTTGCGCGCGGCTTGTTTCGCGATCTTCTTACCCCACGCGCTCGCCGCCCACTGACCTTCCACGTCCGCGGTCTTCATCGCCGCCGCCAGAGTTTCCTTGCTGGGGGACTTCTCTTCGTTGAGGTCGACGACGAGGGACGTGAGCGCGAGGCGTCGGAGAGACATCACGCGGCGGTCCACGCCCGGGGCGTCGACGAGAACCTGGATCGAGAGAGAGGGGAGGGCGGGGGACGGGTCGCGCGTCAGTCCGGGCGGTCTCCAGGGGACGAGCGGAGCGCGGGATCGGGCGCGGCGTGGGGCGACCGCGCGCGCGGAGAACGCTCCGCGAAGCGCCCACCGCCGCGCGCGCCGCCGAGGAAGCGCGCGATCGCGCGGAGGCGAGCGTCTCCCCCCGCGCGAGGAGGAATCGCGCGCCCACGCCGACGGCTTAGGGTTTTCCGCATCCGACGCGCGGACGGGCGCGACGACGGCGGACACGCGACGCGATTTCGAGGGCGCCGAGCGCGGTAACGTACCCGGTTCATGTCGACGAAGTCGACGATGACGACGAGCTTGCCGTACAGCGCATCCGCGGCGAGGTTCACCAGCGCGACGCGCCCGAGCTCGATGTTGCGCTGCGGGATGAGACGGAGGCGGAGGAGGGAAAAGATTCGTCAGAACGCGCGTCGGACGAGGCGGCGTGGCGTTCGACGCGAGACGCGATCGCGCGGGAAACGACGCGGGCACGGGGCGTGGACGCACAGTGAAAGGCATGGTGACGTCCTGTTACGAGGAAGCGTCGACTGCGCTTGTCTAAGAGGGATGGCGAGCGCAGCACCGCGTGGTTTTATAGCGAGCTCGGGAAGAAGAGCGGCGCGACCGAGCGAAAATACGGTAGGTTATGGGACGAAAGTCGTTTTTCACCCACCGGAGCATCAACATTTTGTTACGCGCGGGCTCACTCCTCTCGCACCGCGGGACGCGTCGCGCGTCATGCGGCGTCGCGGCGCGGCGTCGCTCGCGGCGACCGTCCTGCTGACGCTCCTCGCGTCCGTCTCCGCCGCGGCGTCGGACGGCGTCGGCGTCGGCGTCGGCGTCGCGTCGTCTTCCGCCGCCTCCGTCGCGCGCGGCGAGTCGAGATCGAGATCGACGTCCAACCCGCGCGTCGACGCGGCCTCCTCGTCCGCCGCGCCGACGCCGACGCCGACGAACCACCGCGCGGCGGGCGCGAGCGGGCTCTCGCCCCTCGGCGGCGCGACCGCGACGCCCCCGACGCGGTTCACGTCCGACGACGAGGCGCACTTCAGCGAGCGCCTCGTCGCGATGATGCGGAGGCCGTGCGAGGCGTACGCGCGGAACGTGCTGGACGAGCCCGCGCTGCACATGCAACACGCGACGATCATCTTCCTTCGTAACAAGTGCGCGAAATCGCCGCCTCACGCGCGAACGCGGCCGTCGAGCGCGTGCGCGGAGCTCGCGAACGCCGTGGGGATCGACATGACGCACGCGGAGGCGTCGAGCGCGCTGAAGCAGCTCCTGCACGAGCGGTGCCAGCACGAGGCGATATTGCTCTCGAAAGCCGACGACGCCAACGGCGCGGACGCGGCGACGTTCTTAGTCAAAGACACCGTCCGAAGGGTCGCGGAGGAGGAGCAAGAGTTGCGGGACTTCAGCGGCGCGCCGACTGACCGCGAGGAGATGGAAAAACGCCCGAGGGTGCCCACGGACGCGACGGGAGAGCCGATGATATTAGGAGAAGCCGCGGGCGCCGCTCGCGACGACGACGACGACGACGCGCGGTGCGACGCGGGTGACGGCGGCGACGACGCGCGGCGGTGCCGAGCGAAGCGCGGCGAGAACGCGCGCGACGACGACGACGGCGACGTCGGCGGCGACGCGTCGCGCCGGAACGCTCGCGGCGGCGCGGCGGGAGCGACGGGGACGGGGACGGGGACGGGGACGGGGACGGGAGGCGCTCGCGCGAAACCCGCGATGTGGGGCTGGGACGGCCCCGACGACGAGGACCTCGCGTTCGACGTCGACGCGTTCGACGTCGACCAAGTCGCGGAGACGAGACGCGTCGAGCGCATGGTGCTGACGGACTTGTATCGAACCACGGAGGGGAGCCGGTGGTACCGCCAGCGCGGGTGGCTCTCGCGAGAGACGCACTGCGCGTGGGAGGGGGTGACGTGCTTGCGAAGGAGCGACCCGTTCGGGGTGCTTTCGTTGGAGCTTCGCGACAACGGCCTCGCCGGGCCGCTGCCGCAGACGCTCGCGCGTTTGCACAAGCTCAGGAATTTGGACTTGCGGGATAACGCTCTTCGAGGGAGCGTTTCTTCCGCATTCGGGTCGATGACGAAGCTGAAAGTCCTCCTACTTAAAGGAAACGCCGTGAACGGGAAGCTCCCGAAAGAACTCGGCGGCGCGGCGGGCTTGACGCAGGCTGACCTGAGCGCCAACGCGTTCATCGGCGCGTTGCCAGCGGACCTCGGCCGTCTGAGCAACCTCCGCATGCTTAACGTGTCGCACAACGGGCTCAGCGGCGAACTCCCGCACCGTCTCTGCGGCGCGCCGTCCCTCGAGGTGTTATCCGCGTCCAAGAACCGCATCCGCGGCGGTCTCGAGCGGTGCGGCGCGGCGCTGGACGCTCGCGGCGCCGCGTCGACGATGCGTCTGTTCGACGCGTCCGAGAACAATTTCGACGGCGAGCCTCCCGCGGCGCCGTCGCGGTCGGGCTCGCTCGCGATATGGGACGTGTCCGGGAACGCGCTGACGGGGACGATCCCGAATCGCGCGCCGCCGCGGAGCTTGAGGTGCGTCCTATACACTGGTCCCCATACGACCGCGTCGGCGAGGTGAACGCCGATCCTTAAGGACTTTGCCCGGCGTGTCTCTCCGCCCACCCCTCGCTTTCAAACCCCACCCTCGACGCCTTTGAACTTCAACTGACGCCTTTCAACTCCACCCCGACATCGCTTCGTATGGAACGACCCTGAGGGTGCTGTCGTACGCGCGTAACAAACTGACGGGTGCGATTCCCGACGCGTTGTTCCCGAGAGACAGCGGCCTCCGGCGCGTCGACTTGAGCGGGAACGCGCTCAACGGCACCCTCCCGGACGGCCTCATGGGTCTCACGAAAGTGCGGGTCGTGAACGTGAGCGGGAACGCGCTGAGCGGGGCGATACCGAGCGAGGGGGACGTCGACGTTCGAGCGATGGCGTCGTTGACGGATTTCGACGCGAGCAACAACGCGCTCGTCGGCGCCGTCCCGCCGTCGCTCGCGGGGCTGAAACACCTCCGAACGCTCTCTTTGCGCGGGAACAAGCTCACCGGGACGATCCCTTGCGATCAGCTCGCGCACTCGCGCTCGCTCCGGGAGTTAGACCTGAGCGACAACGACCTCAGCGGCGAGCTCTCCGGCGACGTCGCCGCGCTCGGGGAGCGGCTGACGCGTCTGGACCTCTCTCGGAACCGGCTCTCGGGGCCCGTGCCCGTGGGATTGATCACGGGGAGGGCGCTGACGCACCTGGACATCTCGGGGAACGAAGATCTGGATTGGACGAGCTTAGGGGTGCGCGAGGGTGCGTGACGTGCGCGCGCGGAAGGAGGGCGGCGCGGAGATCGGGCGTTTGGTCCTCGTCGCCGACGGCGTCTGCGGGGAGGCATCTTGAAATAACTGTTTTTTCCGGTCCGAGATAGTTACACGTGGAGGCGGCTCGGTGAGTTCGGTGAAAAAAATTAGATTCTCGAAAAATCAGATTCTCGCGACCCCTCCTCTGAAAAATCGTATGGCGACCAGTCTGCTTTTGACAGCGCTGCTCGCGAGACCTGCTATTAGGTTTTTCGTCCCCGTCAGGTCAAGACAAACACGTCGCGCGTCGCGTGACCGCGTCACACCCGGTCGCGCAGCGCGCACGGCGGCGGAATCTGTGCGACGAACGCGCGCACGTCGGCCGTTTCGAGTCTTCGAGACGTGAACCGAAGACGACGCCCCGCGGGCGGTGTGCCGCGTTGACGTCGAAGCGCTTTGTCGGAGAGAAAATCATCTTCTTCACGCGCTTTAACAACCGGGCGGATCTGCGGCGCGCGCGGACGTGAGAACGCGCGCGCTTCTCCGCGACGGTCGTGATGACGTACGATGACGCGCTGGTGCGCGGATGCCCGCCTCCTCGTGCCAAATCCCGCGCGAAGCGCGCGCGGCGGCGCGATCTCGCTCGCCGCGCCGCACCTCGCATAAATTGCGGCGGACACGACCGATCCCCGTCCCCCCTCGCCCGCCTTGTCGCTGACGCCGCCCCCTCCTCGCGCCCCTCTCTCGACTCAGGACACGATGTTCATCATCTACGGCGCCTCCCTCGTGTTTTTCATGCAAGCGGGGTTCTCCTTGCTCGAGGTCGGAAGCGGTGCGTCCTCGAACCCGCGTTCTCCGCGCCTCGCGCCGCGCGCGACGGCCGCACCCGCGACTTCGCCGCAACTTCCCCGAAAGAATTTCGCTCGTCGTCTCGCTTTTGGTTTCCCCCCCGCCCGGCCGCGCGCCCCCCCACCCCCTCCTCCCCGTAACCTCGTTTCCTTAGCCCCCGTGAAGGGACGCGGTCAATGCTGAAATCGCATTCACCACCTCGTGCGCCGCAGGCCTCTTGCCCGTCTCCTCTTGCATGCACGCCCTCTGAAGCTCCTCCAGACCCTCGAGCGCCTGCTCCTCCTTGCCGCTCGAAGGCTTGTCACACCGCTC
>Ga0181559_10006902_pt1 | contig 10634 bp, 8 predicted proteins | sample 011ome_21_FD_133752 | JGI IMG/M metagenome (GOLD analysis project Ga0181559, IMG submission 133752) | Coastal salt marsh microbial communities from the Groves Creek Marsh, Skidaway Island, Georgia - 011508AT metaG (megahit assembly) | ecosystem: Environmental > Aquatic > Marine > Intertidal zone... | reverse complement strand
GGGTCAGACCATGACGCCGTCGCCCGCCGGTGGCCCAGACTTGCCGGTAGAGGACGCGCTCCATGAGCACGTTCGGTACGGTGAAAAAACGCTGGGGACGACTGCGGATCAGGATCTCAGCATCGCTGAAATGCAGCAAAAAGGGCTGGGTTCAGCGGGCTACCAGGGATACTGGATGCCCAACCAAGAGCGTCGGGTACAGGCTTTTCATGAGTATCTCAACGACTTGATGGCAAACTAAAGTGCCGACGCTGAAGACTCGATCCGGCTTCCCAATGTTCAACGTTTTGAGCGCTCGTCACTGATGAATGCACCACAGAGTCAGGAGTTGGATAAAGCAACGCCCCTCTGGCGGGCCTGGTCCGCGATACAGATTCGTAAGCGCCTTGCGCAACATGCCCGTGGCATTGACCGTGCCGACGAGACGCTATTGCGCGAGTCTTATCATGACAGTGGCACGGTCGATTACGGTTCCATGCAGGGGACAGCGGCGGAATTTGCCAGCGGCATTGCTGCAATGCACGAGGGCGCACCGATGTCCTCACACCGCACCAGCAATATGTGGGTTGAGGTCCGCGGTGAGCAAGCGGTCAGCGAAAGCTACGTGATGGCGTGGGTGACGCTGCCAACCGACGGTGATCCTCAGCCGCATCTGGTGGGCGGAAGATATCTCGACCAGCACCGTTACTGTAACGGCGAGTGGCGGATGCAGCATCGGCATTATGTGCTGGATTGGATCCGGCAGTTCGATGGCGTGGTCGGTTCTGCATCCCAAGACACATTTTCGCTGGGCTCAGGCTGCCCCAGAGGCGCCCACTATTTACAGGACTCGGGTAACGCGCTGCTGATTGCGCATGCGAGTCGCAACAGCAACAAGACTGAGGCATTGGATATGAATGCATCACAGGCATTGGGTGACGTGGTTTCACATCAGGCGATTATTGAGTTGGGGTGCCGCTACGTGCGCGGTGTCGACCGCGGTGACCCCGAGATGATCATGACGGCGTTTCATGACGACGCGGCAATCGTGTCCGGTGCCTTCAACGGCAGCGCCCAAGACTTTTCTGTAGAGATCGGCAAGCTGCTTGATGAGATATCCCCGCGGGTTGCACATACCGTAACCAACCACTGGATCGATATCTCGGGCGATGTCGGCGTCGGTGAGAGCTACGTTATTGCGTATCAGAATACGCTCGGCGACGACCCCCAGGATGTCATGACGGGCGGTCGCTATGTGGATCGCTATGAGCGTCGCAACGGTGAGTGGAAAATCAGTCATCGCACGTTTGTTCTTGACTGGACCACGTCCAGTCCCTCAAAAGATCTGATGGGGCTGGGCATGTTTGAGGAAATGGTCAAGGGAGAGCGCGGTCAGCGAGATCCGGTCTATGCCCTGTGGGCGACCCTGGATGAGTAGTAACGCGCGGATGAGTTGATGCGTCCGCTCGATCATTAAAATAAAAGGGGTAACCCGTGTTAGTACAGCACCGAATTTCTATTGCGATCGCCTGGACGGCCGGTCTGGGCAGTCTGTTGCTGGCGAGTCTGGCCAGTGCTGATGCCGGGCAGGCCAATTCCGACACTTTCGAAGAGGTGTACCTAAACCTCGATGCCGAAACTGAGAAATTGGGCGGAGCGCTCTACCAAAATCATTGTGCCTCTTGCCACGACGGTAACGTGGTTCGCGCGCCCCAGCGCTACATTCTGCAGCAGGGGTCGCCCGAAACTATTCTGACGGCGATGACCGATGGTCCGATGCGCGAGATTGCCAAGGGGCTGTCCCTAGAGGAAAAGACTGCGATTGCCGAATACATCACGTTGCGCAAGATCGACCCGCGAGATGTCGCGCTGGCCGGTGTAGCCTGCGAGGGCCCCGCCGCTGTCTTTGATCCCGCGCAGCCGGTGGTGTTTGAGCACTGGGGCTTGGAGCCGGGTGGCAGCCATTTTATTCCCAGTTCTGTGGCGTCAGTGGGTGCTGAGGATCTCGATACGCTGGCGCTCGACTGGGCGTTTGCCTACCCCGCAGCGAACCGCGCGCGCTCTCAGCCAGCGATTGGCGGCGGCGCCCTATTTGTGGGCAGTCAGAGTGGCCTTGTGTATGCCTTTGATCTTGCAACGGGCTGTACCCGATGGCAGTTCAAAGCGGCCGCCGAAGTGCGCAATGGCGTCACGCTGGAGCCGTGGGTCGCGGGCGACCCAGACGCCGACCCACTATTATTCTTTGGCGATCTGAGCGGCAATCAATACGCGGTTTCTGCCCTGACGGGTGAGCTCCAATGGCGCAAGCGGATGGACGAACATGGTGCCACGACGCTCACCTCCACCGCCGAATTGTCCGATGGCGTGCTATACGTCGCTGTGTCGTCGCTGGAAGAGGGCGCCGCTATTGCCGCGGATTATCAATGCTGCACCTTCAGGGGATCCATCGTGGCGCTTGAAGCCCACACCGGACGAGAATTGTGGCGTCGGCATTTTCTGCCCGAGGCCAAACAAATCGGCGAGAACGACGCCGGTACGCCACACTATGGTCCCTCGGGTGTGCCGATTTGGGCGGGCATGGCGATGGATGATGGGCGGCTGTATATCGCCACGGGTGACGATTATTCCGGCGAGGGCTCCACTACCAGTGATGCCATCATCGCCCTCGATAAAAAATCCGGCGACACCATCTGGGTGCGCCAGGCCCGCTTCGGTGATGTCTGGAATGGCTCTTGCGAAGATGTCGACCCCATCAACTGCCCTGAGGACAGTGGACCTGATTGGGATTATGGCGCGGGCCCGGTGCTGTCCACTGACTCTCAAGGCAGGCGCGTGGTGTTGGCGGGCGACAAGGGCGGCGTTGTCGCTGCGCTCGATGCCAACGACGGTAGCGTGATCTGGAAGAACAAAGTGGGTCGCGGCGGCGTCGTCGCGGGGATCAATTTTGGTCTGGCGGCGCACGACGGCAAGGTATTTGTGCCCGTGAGTGATGTCCCCGATGGCCGCGAGTATGAAGAGCCCGCGAAGCCTGGGTTGTATGCGCTTGATATTGATACGGGTGATTATGTTTGGAAGGTGCCTGCGGCGCAGGGGCTGTGCAAAGAGCGCCCAGGGTGTTACCCCGGCTACTCAGCAGCGATCTCTGTGACTGAGGAATATGTGTTAGCCGGGTCCAACGACGGCTGGCTACGGGCCTTCGATTTGCAAACGGGCGAGCGACTTTGGGAGCTCGATACAACGGATGCATTTGTGGCGGTTGATGGCGCAGAGGCGCGAGGTGGCTCGATCGGTGGAGGTCAGTCACCGCTGGTCGTGGGAGACCGCATTATCCTTAACTCCGGTTACGCGTTTGCGGGCAAGATGCCCGGGAATGCACTCATCGTGCTGAAAAGATAGCCCAAATCCTGATCGCGATAGCGCAACTAGTTGAGGAGAAATTCATGATTCAGGCCGCAGCCCCGATCGAGGAGCGTATGGCGCTCCAGGACATCATGACCGAATATTGTTATCGCGTGGATGCGCTGGATGATATCCCGGCCGTGCTCGACCTGTTTACCGACGATGCCGTGCTCGATTTTTCATTTATTGGGCTGCCAGCGATGGACGGAAAGCCCGCCTTCCAGGCGTTCTATGAGGGTGTTTTTGCGGATATGTCGCATCACAATCACACCATCAGTAACTTTCGCCTCGACGCCTATGATGGCGATACCGCAACCATGCGGGCTTATGCCAGGGGTATGGGACGCTCCAACGATGGTGGCATGGTTGATGTGGATGTACGCTACCGCATGAATTTTGTGCGCACGCCGCAGGGCTGGAAGGTGACCCGTTACGAAATTCACCCGGCAATGCCGATGCCGGCTTCGTTGGAAGAAATTCACGGTCATCGCTAGAGTAAAGGCAGTGTGGCTGCGCCAATGTTCCTTGCGGTCAGCGTTTCAATTTTGACTTCAACTACCCGCAAGCATTGCCTTTCGCGCCAGTCAGCTGGTGCAAGGTCACATTGTCCTTAGAGCGCAGTCCAGCCGCCATCGACTGACAATAGCGCGCCCGTCATAAAGCTCGAGGCGTCACTTGCCAGAAACACTGCACAGTTGGCAATTTCTTCGACTTCGCCGAGGCGTTTCATGGGATGCGCCGCGGCGAGTTGCGCTTGAATTTCCTCGCTCACCGATTGCTCCAATAATGGCGTTAGGATATTCCCTGGGCAGATAGCGTTGATGCGGATCCCTTTATCGGCATATTCCACCGCGGTATTGCGCGTCATGCCGGCAACGGCGAACTTACTGGTGGTATAGAAGCCGGAACCCGGATAGCTTTTTTTGCTCATGGCAGAGGCCATATTGATGATGTTTCCACGGCCTCTGGGCTGCATGCGCTGCAGGCTCTCGCGCATCCCTAACCAAGTCCCCTTGAGGTTAATGCCCATCACGCGCTCAAAGTCTTCCTCGGTGGTATCGGCCAGTAGGGTGAGTGGTGCGGCGACGCCCGCGTTGTTTAGGGTGATATCGATAGGGCCTAGGGCCTCTTCGGCACGGTCGAAAAGGGCCCTGACCGAGCTGGCGTCACTGACATCACATCGTATGCCGATCGAGGAGACCCCCTCTTGCTCGATCGCTTCTACCGATTGGGCAAGGGTTTCCTCGTTGACATCACAAATCGCGACCTTTGCTCCGGCTCTGGCAAAAGCCAGCGCGCAGGCCTTACCCAGTCCCGCGCCACCGCCAGTGACCAGCGCGACTTTATTCTTGAGCGAGAGTTCCATAGGTTGCATCCTTAACGGGTACGGCGGTTGAGCACCGTGCAGAGATAAAAAAAAGACGGTGGCACTTTCGTGCGCACCGCCCAAGCCACAAGGGGTTACTACTTATTAAAGGCTGAGTCGAAGTTGAAGCTCAACGGTGCGACCGGGTCCACCGTAACCAATCAGGTCTGCCTGTGAGCGCCCAGCGATGGCGCCCGAGTTCGCACCCTCGAGAGCGCCCGAGATGACCATCTCATCAGATAGGTTCTTGCCCAGTAGCTTCAGCATCCAGTTACCTGAGCCAACGTAGGCCATCGCGTTGACCATCGTGTAGGAGTCGCGCCAGGCGTAGGGGTGGCCCATCGCCGATGCGTTGTACTCATCGCTGTAGAGCACGTCACCACCGATACCAAACATCCAGCCGTTGGCGAGCTCGCCGTCATAGCTGAATCCAGCGGTCGCAGACATTTCCGGCGCCATTCCGGTTGCTTGGCCGCTGATGTCATAACCGGGCTTTCCGGGGTACCCGGGCAGGTCCGTGCTGCAGCCTTCCGCCACTGATTGCCCGTCGAAACACGGCGCGATGAACTGGTCATATTCGGCCTTGTTGTAAGCAACGGTGCCGCGCAAGGTGAGCCCGGCCACGGAGTAGGGCGCGTATTCCAAATCGACCTCGAAGCCCTCGGAGGTGGCTTTGCCGGCGTTGATAGTCAGGAACACGATCGCGGCAGAGTCGAAGTAATCCAGCTGCAGGTCTTCGAACTCATAGCTGTATGCCGTTGCGTTGAAGCGGAGTTGGTTATCGAGCAGGGTTGACTTCATGCCAATTTCAAAGCCGGATGCTGTCTCTGGGTCGAAAGTAAAGTCTTTCTCCTGGCTGACCGCGGCAAAAACGGCGCCATTGGAAAAGCCGCCAGATTTATAGGCGGTCTTGTACGCGGCGTAGAGGGTAACGTCGTCACTGAGGTCGTAGCTCATGGTGGCTTCGGGCTGCCACTCTTGGAAGCTCTGATCCGCGGTCAGGCCGCCGGCCTCCCAGCCGAGCGCGGCGATGCCAACGGGATGCACGTAGGGCTGAACGAATGAGGAGTCTTTACTCTCATCGATGTAGCGTACGCCGGCAGTGGCCTCAAGGCGGTCCGTTAGCGCCAGCTGCACCTCACCAAACACACTGAAGGTTTCGCCGTCGGTAAAGCTTTCTTTATTGTAGGTGACATGCTCGAGACCCGCAGGTGCCGCCGAATTCCAGTTGAGGAAGCCGCCACCGCCGAACGTCACCCACTGAAAGAACTCCCGTGTGGTCTCTTGGTAGAGTCCGCCCAGCATAAAGTTGAACATGCCGTCAAAGTCGCTCTGTATGCGGAGCTCTTCGGACCAGGCTTCCCACACAGCGTGCTCAGTCGCAAAAATGCCATCGTTGGTATCGGCGAAGTCTCCGGGTAACGCCCAGTCATTCTCGTTCTCTTGAATGTTGGTGATGGAACTGAGCGTGAAGTTACCAAATTCGTATTCGATTTCAGCATTCAGTGACCAGCTTTCGTAAGCGTTATACAAATCCTGTCCATCTGCATAGGGCAGGTTGTCGGCCAGTGTCTGCGGCAGTTTGTTGTGAGCGATGGTGTAGTTATCGCCACAAGGCACGCCCCAGGCGCTGGTGGGGCCGTCGCAGCTGAACGGGATGTGGTTGTAAGCAGAGTCTAGAACGTACACGTCGCTGTATTGAGCGGTGAACGTCATGCTGAGCGCGTCGCTGGGATCGATAGTCAGCGTAGCGCGTGCCAGCGTTTCCTCTTCTTGGGGCGCGTCCCGGTCGTCTCCCGGTGCTGCCTCAGTGAAGCCGTTGGCGAAGCCAGAGGCAACATCCAAGTAAGTATAGGTATTGTGGTTTGAGTTATTTTTGTACCAGCCGCCGTCCATCTCGGATTCGCGGATGGCCAGGCGTATACCGACCGTATCCGAGATCGGTCCCGACATGATGCCCTCGACGCGAGTTTGCTCGGTCTCGAATTCGTAGCCCAGATTCAAATCAAACTCCCACTCTTCGGTGGGCTTGGCGGTGGTCAGAGAGATCACGCCCGCGGTCGCGTTTTTGCCAAAGAATAATGACTGGGGTCCTTTGAGAATTTCTATTTGCCCTAAATCGAACATCCCCTCGTTCAGGACGCGGCCCTGTCCGTAATACGCGCCATTCATCACCACAGCGACGGACTGCTCGATACCAATACTGGTCGCGGCAGAGGCGCCGATACCACGCATCGTGATTTGTGCACCTGAGCCGTTGGATACTCGCCCCACGTATAGCTGCGGGGTCACCTGCTGGATGCGCTCGAGGCTGGTAATGTCATACTCGGCGATGCGCTTTGCGTTGTAGGCCATCACCGTCAGCGGTGCATCCTGCAGACTCTCCTCTCGCTTACGAGCGGTTACCACGACTTCTTCCAGGCCGCCTGAGGCGCCTTCTTGCGCGAGAGTGGGAAAGGCGACGGGAAGGGCAAGCGTCAGGGCGGTACCCAATAACAGCTTTCTTGAAACGTGAGACATGGATCGACTCCTTGGCAGGTAAGTAGGTAAATTAATTTTTTATATAAATATATTACTTTCCCTATTAAAACAAACATTCTTGTTTGTTTCTAGGGGTGATGGCGGAAGTTATGACTACGGGTGATGCCTTGGCGACTGCTGCTGCGCTTTGTCGAACCCGCTTGAAGCCCTTGCTGGCCGAAATGTTCGGGTGGGCGGAGCCAAGGCGCATCTTTTTCCTGGCGATCACGCGGGTTCGATGTCCGAGGGCGCTCGCCTTGCCCAGAATTGATGGGCCGAAGGTACACTTCGATCTACGCTGCGCTCGCGAGCGCGTCGGCGGCGCTAGTAAGTCGGTGGGCGGCGCACGCGGGTGTTTAGCGAGCAGTGGTTAGAAAGTAGCTCTTTGAGGCGGCGATGACCTTGGGTGCCAGCAGGATCGAGCTCACCATGGTGGGTATCGCCATCAGTCCGTAACTGGCAGAGATCAAGTTAAAGACAATGTCGATACTGACGGTTGCGCCAAAGACAACCGCCACAATAAAAAACCATCTGAAATGGGGCTGCCACTGTGCGCCGACTAAAAATCCAAAGCACTTTGCCCCGTAATACCATCCGGTGAACATGGTCGTGGTGCTCAGGATGAGCGCCACGAAACCCAGTAGGCCGAGACCCAAGCTACCCATCTCCCCTCTGAAGGCGTCGGCCGTCAGTGTAATTCCCGAAAACTCTCCCGGGGTTTGCCACTCTGCAGCCAATAAGATCACCACCGCGGTGCAGGAGCACACGATGAGCGTATCGAAGACGGGGCCCAGCGTGGCTAGCATTCCTTCTCTTATCGGTTCCCGGGTTCGCGCTGCACCGTGAGCCATGACTTCGGTGCCCACGCCGGCCTCGTTGGAAAAAGCCCCACGGCTGATGCCTACCAGCATGACGCCCAGTGCGCCACCGCCGACAGCCGATGGCGATACCGCCTCGCTAACGATACTGGCGAAAACCCCGGGAACAGCGGCGGCATGGTGCGCCATCACCCAGAGGGTCATCAGCAGGTACACGACCATCATGGTGGGCAACAGTGCCACTGCCGTATTGGCAACTCTGGGTAGGCCGCCATGAATGACCACGCCGACCACGCCCGCGAGTGCAAGGCCAATGACAAGGCTTGCGCCTGCTGGGGCGCTTCCCGTAAACATCGCGTCCTCGATTAACGCGGTGAGTTGGTTGGCCTGGAACATGGGGAGCGTGCCAATCAATCCCGCCAGCGCGAACAGCACCGCGAGAGGGTAGAAAGGCTTAGGGAGCGCCTCTCTGATGACATACATGGGCCCACCCTGAAGTTCGCCCAATGAGTCCTTGCCCCGATACATGACCCCCAGCGAGCAGGTGAAAAATTTGGTGGCGATGCCGACAAGCGCCGACACCCACATCCAGAAAACTGCGCCAGGCCCGCCCGCAACTATCGCGAGCGCTACCCCGGCAATGTTGCCAAGTCCCATGGTGTTGGAAAGGGCGGCAGCCAGCGCCTGTCTATGGGAGATTTCCCCCGGGGCGTCGGGTGTGTCATGTCGCCCCATGAGAATCGCTACCGCGTGACCCATGTGCCGGTAGGGCATCGCGCGGGATGCAATGACAAAGAAGCAGCCGCCGCCGAGTAGCAGCACTACCAGGGGGGTGCCCCACACGGCATCGGCAAACTGTTGGGCGAGGCGGGCGAGGGCGTCCATGGCAGATCCGGTAATCGTCGAAGCGCCAGTATCGCACAGCGATGAGGGGGCTATTTTTGATGGTTCAGGCGAGTCGCCGTCTGGATCAATTAGCCTGTGTCGGCGAGCCTGTTGGCTGTCTTCCTGGTGACGCCCGGGGTGTATAGAAGCCATCCCAGGTGCCGCGAGCCTGAGCCGCGCCATTGCGCGCCATCAGCCCCATCAAGAGCGCCGCCCGCAAGAGACGGTGCTGACGGGCATTACGCCTGCGGTGAAAGGCGTGTGCCTGTCTTGTGAGCGCGATACCATGGGTTCAAGGCGTGGGTCCGCGTCCATAACTGCCGGCGCGCTACCGGCATTGATACGAGGGGATTCGGATGGAATTTGAACGGCTTACCGGCACACTCGGTGCTGAAGTGCTCGGCGCCGATTTGACGCGCCCACTGACCGATACCGCCGCCGAGGAGCTTTATGACGGACTGATGGCGCATCAGGTATTGGTGTTTAGAGCGCAGGCGCTCTCGCCCGAGGCGCACTTGGGGTTGGCTGGTGCGTTGGGCGAGGTGGATGGCGGACACCCTGTTTATCCTCACGTGGACGGATTCCAAAGCATCGTCGAACTGATCGCCGACGGGGATCACCCACCGGATACCGACGATTGGCACAAAGACCTGACGTTTAAAGCCAATCCTCCCTTTGCCAGTATTCTGCGCGCCGTTACCGTGCCGGATAAGGGTGGCGATACGCTTTGGGCGAGCATGAGCGCGGTCTATGAGGGGTTGTCGCCCGGCTGGCAGTCCGATCTTGAGGCGCTATATGCGGTCCACGACATGGGCACGTTTCGCAACGATTACTTCAGACAGGGAGGGGTGCCTGCCATCAATAAGGCGCTGGCAGAGGTGGGGTCTGCGGTTCATAAAGTGATTGAGACCCATCCGATTACCGGCCTCAAGTACCTCAATGTGAACCAATCTTTTACTCGGCACATTCTCAATATGAATCAGGGTCCCAGTGACGAGATGCTGCAGTATTTATTTCAGCAGGTACGAAAACCCGAAGTGCAGGTGCGCTTGCGGTGGCAAAAGGATACGGTGGCGATATGGGACAATCGCGTGACCCAACATTATGCGGTTTGCGATTACTTACCCCAGCGACGCCACATGCAGCGCGTAACGGTGATCAACGACAAGCGGGACAGCGAATGAACTCGGATAGCAAAACCCAGCAGCAAAACATGCGCCGCGTCGCCCTGACGTCGCTGGCGGGTACGAGCATCGAGTGGTACGACTTTTTCCTCTATGGCACGGCGGCCGCCGTAATTTTCCCTAAGGCGTTTTTCCCTCAAGACTTGCCGCCTATGGTTTTGCTGATTATCTCATTCAGTACCTTTGCCGTCGGTTTCATTGCGCGCCCGCTCGGAGGCGTCGTGTTTGGGCATTTCGGTGATCAGGTGGGCAGAAAGCGCACCTTGGTGATCGCGCTGATGATGATGGGTGTTGCCACAACGCTGATCGGACTCCTGCCAACCTACCAATCGATCGGAATCGCTGCGCCTCTATGCCTGGTGTTTCTGCGCTTTGTGCAGGGGCTTGCCGTTGGGGGGGCAATGGGGCGGTGCCATGCTGTTGGTGACCGAAAGCGCGCCTGCTAGTCGCCGGGGTTGGTATGGGGCGTACGCGCAGTCGGGG
>Ga0181559_10006900_pt1 | contig 10637 bp, 7 predicted proteins | sample 011ome_21_FD_133752 | JGI IMG/M metagenome (GOLD analysis project Ga0181559, IMG submission 133752) | Coastal salt marsh microbial communities from the Groves Creek Marsh, Skidaway Island, Georgia - 011508AT metaG (megahit assembly) | ecosystem: Environmental > Aquatic > Marine > Intertidal zone... | reverse complement strand
TTTTTTTTTTAGTTTTTCTTTTTTTTGTGAGATTTTGTTGCTCTTCATTTTTTTTTTTCGGACACACATCAAGGGAAGAGAAAAGGAGCGAACACCATCGCAAAAGGAAACGTGATGGAATTAGAGAGCGAAGATGACGACGATAAAGAAGAAGAAACAGATGCGCGAGCAGAGGTGGAGGAAAAGAGACGCCGTATGTTCGTGGCGATTTGTTTTGAGATTGAAGACGACGACGACGAGAGGAAGACGTGGTGTCTTCGTCGTCGTCTTCAAGGAGAAGACAAAGATGAAGACGTTTTTGAGTTGAAGTGGAAGCGAAGACGGTTGAAAGCGCACGAGTGGAGAATAGTGAGAGATGAGCGCGGAGCTCGATTGGAAGAAGAAGAAGAAGAAGAAGCAAAGGAGAAAAAGGAAATTAAGACGTATTTTGACATCCTCGTGTCGTTTTTAGCGACGTCTGGGGACGAGTCGCTTCTGTTGAGAAAGATGTGGAAACGAGTGAGACGTAACGAGAATGTGCTCGAGTTTGTGCGAGGGATGAAAATAAAAGCGAAGGACGCGGACGTGTTGATGTCGGCACCGTGCCGGTTCCCGTTTTTAAAAGACGACGACGACGACGACGACGGAGAATGTGGGTTCGATAGGTATAGTTACGATAGATGTAGGATAAACGACGAGAGTTTGAGAGAAAACTTCCAAACGAACGGATATTTAATCGCCGCGGACAGAAGCGAAAGTCGAGTGTCGAAAACGCTCGTAGACTCGTTTCGAACGAAAACAAACGAGAGAATCGAGGCGATATTGAACGCCATGCGAAAGAATCATTCGCACGTTAACGTAGGAACCGATGTGTTTGCTTATAAAGAAATCGGGAGCAGAGGAAAGTATCGATTCGACGCGTTATTCGATAAAGAAAAAGAGGAAGAAGACGCGCTTTTTCGCTTCGCCAAATCGGAAGCGCCTTGGGTGCACCCGGTGAAGGAAATTTTACGGGACGACGAGGATATCGACATCAACATATCCATCGTTTGGACGGAACCGAATTGCATGGACCAAGAGTGGCACTGCGACGGTGCACATCGAGGCGACCAGGAAACGTACGACGAACAAACGGGCGCTTTACTCAAAGCGCACGCTAAGCCGTACGCCGTCTGCGTGTTCATGACCTTGGTCGATTTGGACGATACGGTTGGCTACACAGAGTTTTGGCCGACATCGCATAAAAATGGCGGTTTACTCGGATTTGGTCCAGCTGCGCTCTCTTTAGGTGGCGTCCAATCGAATCAAAACGCTAAAGCAGGAGATTGGGTCATGTACGATTATCGTCTGATGCACAGAGGCATCGGAAATAAGAGTAAAGATGTGCGACGCCCGATATTGCAGTTCCTGTACGCCATCGATGGGTACAAAGAAAGGAAAAATTACGGCACAGAGAGCGTGTTCACTCCCAGCAGTGGTGGTGACGCGAAATAGCATGCATTTGTTTTAAAGTAGGCACATAGAAAGCGCGCGTCGTAGTAAATATTCACCTAATCATAAAAACTAATACCCGCGATGTCGCTCGCTCAAACGGCGCCGCTACTGTTGCTACTATTATCACTACTCCTGCTGCTGCTACTACTACTACTACTACTATTTTCCAAACTCTCCGACATCCGTCTCCTCTTCTCCCTCGCTCGCCTTCTCGCCTCTTCCCCCGACACATTCTTCGGCAAACCGACGCTTTGGAAACTCCCAACTTCCTCTCGTAACCCCTCGTGAATAATTTTCACATCACCACCTCCCGAACTCGCCACGTTCGCCATCCTCTCGTACGCGATGCCGTAATTCTCAGCCATGTATATCCTCATCTTCGCGTAATCAATCGCCGATTGAATGTGCGCTCGTTCTTTCAAAAATCGGTTCTGTCGAAATCTATTCCGGGACTCCGTCTTGATGTACTCCGCTTGTCTCGCGATATCCTCTTTTGCGGCTGTCGTTGTCGTTGCTCCTGATGTTTTTTGGGTCATTTTCAACGCCACGCGGAAACACTGGCGAAACAAAGAGAACACTTCCGCGCGGTTGCGCTGGAGGACGGAGGAGGAGGTAGAGGACATTATTTTAAGTGAAGCGAGAATATGTGACTTTGAGAGGTACAACTGTGTTAATATTAGGGAAAAAAATTTTCAAATCTTATTTAAAAACTATTACGTTCACTCTTCGTCCTCTGACTCGTCGTCCAAGTTCGCCGCCGCGTACATTTGCTTCGTAAACACCGGCCTGGTCGATCGAGTGGACCTGCCACCGGGAATGATGAGCGAAGCGTCGACTTCATCGCCGGATAAATCGTCGATGACGTCTGAGTTTTCCGAATCCGAATCAGCTTTTTTCTTCTTTGACTTTTTGTCTTTCTTTTGCTTCTTTTTCTTTGGTTGTTCGTCTTCTTCTTCTTCTTCGTCCGTGCTTTCGGCTTCCTCCTGGACGATATCGAGAGAGAGAAAGAGCGCGTCAGAGAGAGAGAGAGTGTGTGTGTGTGTGTGTGTGTGTGTGTGTGTGTGTGCGAACGCGACGTTTTCAAAAGTGTCCTCCCCGCGCAGCAGCAAGAGCAGCGGCAAAGATGTGATGATGTTAACAAAGCGGAGAGTAAAACAGGGTAAAAAGTAAAAACAGAGCGGGGGGCAAAGCGAGCGCACCTCGGACTCCTCCTCTTCCTTCTCGACAATCTTCTTCGTCTCCTTCTTCTCCTCGTCGTCGGAATCGCTCTCTAATACCACTCCCATGTTTGAATGATTATTATTATAAATAAGCGCGCGTGTTTCTTTTTTGGGGAAATTTGAAAACGCGAATTCCGCAGAAGTTACCCAGAGAAGAGAGAGAAAGAGGAAGAGATGACATCGATCCAAGCGCAAATGGCGAAGATTTTCGCCTCGATTTTCCTCTCCTGCTTCATCCTCGGACGATTTTTAACCCCCGTCGCTGTCGTCGCGAAGAAGAAGAGGAGCAGCGGCACGAGGAAAAGCACCACGACTTCGTCGTCGTCGTCGTCGTCGTCTTTTTCTACCTCTTCGTTCGAGTGCGAAACGAACCCTTCGAAGAAAAGCGCGGAGAGGTTTATATTTATCGTCTCCTTTTGCTGGATATTCTCGGTGGTGATAATCATCGCGTTTCAACTGTACGAACAATTCACGCGATGGCATTATTTATCGTACTGCGCGGCGTGCGCGCTGCCGTATATTCTGTACCCGATTTGGAAACCGTTCGAGGCGGATAAAGGCGTACCGGTTTTGGAACGGTACGTCGTGAAAGCGAACGCGTGGATTGCAATTTTATCCTTCGTCGGGAATTACATATGGACGCACTACTTTTATTCCGTGTTGAACGCGAAGTACACTTTTGACGCGCACAGGTTGAACGACGTGCCGATTTCGATGTATCTCATGACGCACGCGTATTTCATGTTTTATCACGCGGTTACGAATTCGATTTTACGGAAGATTAAGACGAGTTACGAGAAGGATGTGTTTCGCGATGTGTTTTATGCGGCAGTAGTGGCAACGTTAGCGTATACGACGGCGTTTATGGAAACGTTGACTATTTGCGCGTTTCCGTATTGGGAGTTTACGGATAGGAACATGGCGTATACGCTCGGGAGCGCGTTTTACGGGATTTATTTCATAGTCAGTTTTCCAATGTTTTTAATGGTGGATGAAGACGTAACCTCACCGAAAGGGAAAAAGAACGTGTATTCTATGTGGCGAGTGGTTTGGGAGAGTTTAGGTAGTTGCATGCTGGTGACATTGCTGTTGGATTTTGTGAGAATTGGGCTGACTGACGTCAGTTTCACGATGAAATGATATTACGTCGTCATTTTCGGAAGAGGGGATTTACACGATCAAAAAGGCATGTAACACCATAATTTACTACTCGTTTAATCTACAAAAAGTCTATGCTATGTGCAATGTACATTACGCCATTTTCTTTTTCTCCTTGAGCTCTAACAAGCGCGGTGATTGACGTACCGCCGGTGAAGCGATGGATACTATTTTTTTCTTTGATGTCGGCGATTTCGCGTGAGCAACGCTAGGTTTCTTTTGCGGAGAGGCTTTCTGCGGCGACGACATTTGCGGAAAGGAAGGTTGCCGCTGTTCCTGCTGCTGCGCGTCCCAAACGCTCTTTTTCTTCTTCTTTGGAGTTTGCGCGTACTCCCAAATCGAAGGTTGTGCGTCTCTTAAGCATTCCAACACAACGTTCAATTTATCCGCGTGTTTCCTGCACTGCTCGGCAGACGCTCGCAATTCGTTCAAAATAATCTTGTCTTCGTCGTTGACCTCGTCTTCATCGTTTCCGACAACTGCGTTCTTCCTTTTAATAGCCGATGCTAACACGTTCGCCCGATTTTCGTTCGTCAAGGAAAGATACATAGTCGTATCCTTAATTTTTCGACATCTCGCAACGTCTCGAGAGTATTGGTGCGATCGCATGATTGACTCGCAAAATTTGGCGTTTTTGTAAACGCAAATGGAGTGGAGGACATCGCACGCCAACAGGAATGGATTTTCGAGATCTGATGCGCTCTCGTAATCTCTACACATTTGCAAGGTTTCCACGAGAATAGTCACAGAATCTGGACACCGCAGGTAACAATCCTCGATCGCAAAGTGACCAAAGAGTTTCGACCGGCATATTTTCGCAATGGACGCGTAGTTCGCGATCAACGTTTTCACATCTTTGCGCCCACACGCTCGGGAGGATTTGAACAAGGCATTCATTCTCCGTTCGTTGTGCTTTCGTAAACGACGACGATGCAAGAAACCGCGGACGTGGCGTTGCATTGTCATAGCCGCGAGATGGTATTTTTCATCCTTCTCTTTTTGCGCCGCTGCGAAAGCTTTACGCGCCAAAACTCCTCGAACGCGCGCCTGGAACTTTACCAGTTTCATCGCTGCGTTTTTGTCTCGACGGTATTTGCGGAACTTTAACAACTCCTTCGCGAAATACATCCTGTAACAGCTTTGGATCATTATCGCAGCTTTGACTCGTTCCTCTTCCTTTCGATTCCTCTCGTCAATTTCTTTCAACGCTCGTCGCTCCTGGTTCGCCCTTCGTCGCTCTCTTCGCTCTCGATGGATTCTGTAAATATTTTGAACACTCTCGGTGGCTGCACGTTTGACTACGAACTCATTTCGTAACTTGAAAGTTCGAAACGCGCTTTGAATAGCAATCGCAGCCGTTTCCAAAACGAGCGCTTTCCGTCGCATTTCTTCTTCAATCAACCGTTCTAGCTTTTCCCTTTCCTCTCGCTTCTCCATTTCCTCGCGCTCTGTTTGCTTCCTCCTCGCCTCTACAACCTCCTTTACGCGTTTGCGGCCTAAATACCCTCGAAAGCATTTCTGGATCTCAATTATCGCTGCTTTTTGTACGCGCAGTTTGCGTCTTACTTGCCATCCTCTGACTGACGCTTGAATCACCATCGCCATGTTGTACTTGACGTTCGCTTCCAACGTCGCTCGTCTAGCGCGGTAGAAGGATTGCATTCGAATAACATTCTCGCGATATCTCACGTATCCTTTCTTCGCAACGAAGCCCCGCGCGTGTTTTTCTATGACAACTGCGGCAACGTGTTTCTTCTGGATCTCCTTTCGGACGGCTCGTCCTCTGTATATTTTTTGAAGCGTCACCACCGCGTCCAACGAGCGCTTGAACTCTTTCCTGGCTAAATATCCTCTCAAATGTTTACTAATCACCGTTTGCGCTCGAGACCACATGCGAGCAACGTCTGCTACTTTCGGTCTGTTCGGTCGTTTCAATCGCCACCAGCGCTGAATTTTTTTCGCTGAGTCGACTCGTTCCACGTGCTGAATCACTCGCGAACACAAACACAAGAGGTAGGTAGCCACGTCTCCAGTTAGCGGAATCGGAATATCCTTCTCTAAATTGAAACTGCCGCTGATGTTATTAGAGGACGGCAATGCCGAAGCGGACGTGTAGAAGCGGACATCGAATCCAGGAATTGGGACACCGCCGATGGCTTTCAAACATTCGGATACTTGCAAAAAGTTCTTTGCCGCAATTTCTCTCGCGCGTTTGCGTTCGTCCATATCAATCGGATTATTCAAATCGAGATTTTCTCGCGATAAACGCCTCAAACCGGTAAGGCTCGGTGCGTACTTACGGAGAATGGCAAGTAGCACCCGTCCATCGGCAAAATCGCTTCCTAAATTGGAACATTTGATTGAGTAGGAAGAAGAGAGAGATAACTCGGAACAACACGCTTTTGCCCACGTCAAGAGAAGCGCCTCGAGGCTACATCTCGGCATGCCGTTCGGGCGAGACGCGAGTGCACCTTTGTTGTTGCGCATCTCGCGTTCTAACGCCTGAATCGTGCTCGTAGGTATCGTCGCGTTTGGAAACTTACAAATTTCTTTCGTCAACATGTTTTTCGGTGCCGCGAGCGCGTTACGGCTCATATTTTTCGTGTGCTCGTGCGTCATCATCGCCCAGAGAATACCACACGTCGCCTCGCGATGGCCATCAACAATATCTGACGGCGCTATTTTCGACCACGCACCGGGAAACGCGACTCCCAAAACATCTTTCGCAGCATTTAAAGCTACTCGGACGTTGTTTAGTTTATCCTCTCTCGTTTTCACCGGAAACGCGCACTCCGAGAGCAACGAGTGATGTTCGACTACTTTTTGCGTCTTCTTATCGATGGAGGCAAAGGTCACGTCCGGCGCTAGCATTTCGATGAGTTTGCACAACCGAATGCCGTCTCTGAGATCGCTGGCTAAGTTTGTGACCGTGAAATCGTACTCGCTCGCGGCAGTTTGTTCGTAAGGCACAATAAAACCGGCTTTCTTCAAGTTGCGCAAAATGTCACCTTCGCCGTAACAGGACGCCGTGAGCAATTTTTGCGCTAATTCTCTCGTCGACTTGATCGAGGCATCTAAGTTGAACAGTTTCGGTGCTTTTGGATGAGCCTTGTGGTTTTGCGCGCGGTCGAGCAACAAGACGAGCAATAAGATTCTTTGCAACACGACGTCGTTCAACGCGTTCTCGTAGCCGTCCGCAAATGGCGGTTGACCCGGGAATTCGTCACCTAATCCGTATTTGATCTCCATCTCGTGCGAACGAAACAACTTTTCGCAGCATTCTTTCGCGCATTCTCTGGGATTTTGCGGTTGCCATCTCATGGTGTCCCCCAATACGGCATCAACGCCGAGTTTCAACCAAAATGCATTCACCGAGCTGAGCGTTTTAATGAAATCTTGCTTCATGCGCAAGTCGCGAAGGAAAATACCGCCGTCGCTTTTCAAGCGTATGAGCTTACTCGTGTTTCTGTATTCCACCTCGCGCATAATGACGCCAACTTCCGCGTCTTGTGAGTACAGATATGCCATGACTCGCCGCGATGCGGCTCGTGCGTCTCGCAACTCGCGCGCTCGCAACTGTTCGGATTTCATTTTCATAGAGTAAGACGTCGACGCTACTTCTTCAGAGGTATCGCGAGGCGATATCGTTCGGTTCAACCAAGACACAAACTCGGCTTCCTGTTGACTCGCAAACTCTCTCGCACTTTCAAACCCGTCTGAGGTAACAGACGACGCGCTGCATGTTTTTACTTCTGTTCTTTTCTCCGTTGTCGGTTCGGACGCCACCCTATCATTAGCTTTTAAAGATGATTTTGTTGATGCATTTTTAGAGTTGAGCAAACGCAACGAAGTCATCATCGGCACCGACGCGTCTTCTTCCTCTTCGCGTTCCGACTCCTTCGCGAGTTTTTCTTTCGCTTTCGTAGCGGCTGCGTGCTTCGCCAAAGTTTCCTGGTTCGACTGTCTTCGCCACGAAGCCGCCGCCGCGTACGCGCTCGGCAACCCTTTATAACCTTCGTACGCTTCGTCAAACGCGTCGTCTTCGATGACGTTCTCCTTGTTCGCGCCAAACGCGTCTTCTTCCTCTTCTTCTTCACTCTCTTCTTCGTTATTTGCATTCATTTTATAATCCTTTTTTTCTTGCCCGTGCTTTTGCTCGGACACTTTTTCTTCCTTCTTCATCACGGTCACTCCTCTCAATCTCACCGTAAACGTCTTCGCCTCTCCTTCGTCGAACACCTCCGTCGCGCACGTCTTACACACAAGTTTCAACGCTCCCACCGCCGTCGCTTTCTTCGAAATAACTTTCGGCGTCCATTTCAACGACAGCGTCAACTCTTCATCTCTTCGCACGATTCTCGGTAACTTCTCTTTCGCGAATCCGAGCGCTTCGTATTCGCTCTCGCCGCCGCCGTCGCTTTCCTCCTCTTCAACGCTCTCAAACCGATACTCGCAAATTTTCCAATTCCGGTTCGTATCGTTGACTATTTTCACTCTCTCTTCCGCAGATTTCGTAATCTCAACGACGCCAAACCTCACCACCGGTACCACGCTCATCGAGCGCAAGGAGACGTCTCTCGCCTCTTTTTTCCCGTCAAAGTTGTTATTCTTCTTATTCTTATTCGCTTCAACGGCATTCTTCTTTTTCCTCGACGACGTTCCTAACGAGCGCATTTGCTGTCGTCGCGATTTTATCATCACGAAAGCGTCGTCGCTCGCGTTCTCGTCGCGAGAACTCAGCGCGTTCCACAGCGCGTTTTCGTCGTCTCCCCGAGAAGGAGGAGCACCACCGGCGACGGTTTTAGCAGAGGACGACGACACCAACGACGCGCGCATCGTTTTTCTTCGGTTTTCCCCTAAAAACTTATATATATATAATCTTAACTCTCTCTCTCTCTCTCTGTGTGTGTGTGTGTGTATGCGCTATAATGATAAAAGAATACGCCAGTTCCAAGCCTATATGCTATATATGTATCGTATATATGCTTGCGTGCGCGTGCGTATCTCTTCCTTGCGTGTGTGTGCGCGCGTGTGTTTTCGCGTGTCTCTCTCTCTCTTTTTTTCTGTCTTTCCCCCTTTTGAAATTTTCTGTACTCATTGTTTAGGGTTTCAGATTTTTGGAAAACACCTACACAAAATCATCAGAAACGCGTTCGCGCGCGCGGACAGACAGACAGACAGAAAGAAAGACCAACGTCATGCCACCACCACCATCGGCAAAACAACGCGGAAGAAATGTTTCTTCTAAACCTGTATCCGCCCGAAACGCGAGAGGTCAACAGAGAGCGTCCATGCGAAAGCTGCGCGAAAAGGATCCGATGGAGTATTACTCGAAAAAAATCGACAAGTGGTTGGACGCGCATCCGTACAAGGCGTTCGTTTTGAACGTCTTTTTCCTCCTGCTGACGACGTGCATCGCGTGGATGATTTTCGGGAAGCGAATAGAAAAGTTACACTTTGAATACGTGAAACCGTATCTGAGAGAAACCGGGTGGCCGAAACTTTTGGAGTTTTGGAAGGAGAAGATGCCGGAGAAGATGCAACCGAGCGAAAGTTTGGTGGAGAAGGTGTGGGCGAATTTAGGGGAGAAGAGCGTCGTCGCCGACGCGGCGGAGGAAGTCGCGAAGAATAGTTTGTAAAAAGTATAATAACGATAATAATAATAGTGTTTCTTTCTCTCTGTCTCTGCATCTCCCTTTTCTCTCCAAAATCATCTCTGTGCGAGCAACCGGTTCGTTGGTTGGTTGGTTGGTTGGTTACGCGCAAATATTCGTTCTTTCGCAAACGAGCGAAGCGCGGAGAGTGTGCTCGCGAGCGCGCGCGCTCATCACGCCGAGATGCCATTAAACTGCATCTCTCGCAAAGACATGTTTCCAATCGCCATGTCTAATTCTCGCTGTTCCTTTTCCGCCACTTGCACCTCCAAACTCTCGCGCCACTTCAAATCGTTCAGTCGTCTCGTTTCCTTCTCTCTTCTCTCTCGTTCCTCGAGCGCTTCGATTTTCTTCCTCGCCTCTAATCGGAACCTTTCCTCTTCCATCTCGAGAAATTCCACTCGTCTCTTCTCGATGCCTTCACCGTCACCTTGTGCCATCTTTGCCTCGACCAGCATCAACCGTCTCTTCTTCTCCTCCGCGCGTTTCGCGTCCAACATCTCCTGCGCTTCTTCCGCTTTCCTCACAAACTCCGCCGCGCGTTCCACCTCTTGTTTTTTACGCAACGCCTTCTCCTCTCTCGCTTTGCGCATCTCAAACTCCGCCTCTCTCGCTCGCTCTTGATCCAACTGCCTCTTCTCTTTCTCTTTCCTGTTTCTTTCCTCGTCGAGTTTTTCCGCCGTGCGTCTCTGTTGCGTGTCCAACATCCTCTCGACCATTTTTTCCTTCTCTCTCGCGAGTCGTTTTTGCTCCTGTTGCGAATCGAGCGTTTGGCGTATGTGCGCTTGCGTCTCGCGTTTTTTACGCAGCGCCTCTTCCGCGTCTCTCTTCGCCTTCTCGTCCGCTTCTTTCGCGAGCGCGTGGAACAACGACGCGCGTTTCAGTTGCAACGTCATCGCGCGTTTGTTCGTGTCGTTCTTTTCCATCGAAAACAAGTCAACACCTTCTTCTTCTTCTTGTTTCTGCTCTTCCTCCTCTTCCGAGCATCGAGTAAACTCGCGCTGTTGCTGCTGCTGCTGCTGCTGCTGCTGCTGCACGTCGTGCTCCTCGTTGCGATGATGAAGATGATCTTCTTCTCCTTCGAAAAGCTCCGAAGATGCCGGCGTCGATGGTGGCGTCGTCGTGATCATGT
>Ga0181559_10006898_pt1 | contig 10640 bp, 2 predicted proteins | sample 011ome_21_FD_133752 | JGI IMG/M metagenome (GOLD analysis project Ga0181559, IMG submission 133752) | Coastal salt marsh microbial communities from the Groves Creek Marsh, Skidaway Island, Georgia - 011508AT metaG (megahit assembly) | ecosystem: Environmental > Aquatic > Marine > Intertidal zone... | reverse complement strand
GTTCCGGTTGCTGTTCGACCGCGAAGGCCGAGGCTGGGTCGACCGCGCATCGCTGGCCGACGCGCTACACAGGTTCAACATCCCCGCGAGCGATTTGGAGGTGGATGCGCTCGTCGCGCGTTACGACGGCGCGGGCGACGGCGCGAGGATCGGCGCGGCGGATTTCTGCGAGCGGCTCCTGGCGCCCGACTTCCCCACCGCCGCCGAGAAGGCGAAGCGGCGCGCGGATGGCGTGGTTTCGGCGTTCCGCCGCGCGTTCAAAGACGAGGTGTCGCGAAGACGAGGTGTCGGCGACGGTATCGACGAAGACGACGACGCGGCGACGGTATCGACGCGCGACGCGCTCTCCGCCGCCGCTCGCGCGGCGAAGGCGGCGAAGTGCCGGACGCTCGGCGCGTCCGCCGCGCGCGCGGCGGCGGCGACGTCCCTGACCGATTCCGGTCACGTGCGCGTCGAGGCTTTCGTCGCGGCGTGCCAGCGGAGCATACGCGAGGCGGAGGCTCTGGCTCTGAAACACGCGCCGTTTCGCGAGCCCACCGGGTTCGAAGCGCTGGGGGGCGAGCACTACGCGCCTGTCTCCGCGCGGACGCCGCCCCCCTTCCCGGCCAAACCGGACGTCGCGCGGTTCCTGCGGATGGCGCGGGACAAATTCGCGGAGCGCGTGCCTCTCAAGGGCGCCTCCGAGACCACGAAGTGCGCGCGTCTGTTCGACCCGGACCGGCTCGGGTACGTCACGCCGGCCAGCTTCCGCCGCGCGATGGCGACGCTCGGCCTGGACGCGATCGATGAGGAAACGTTCGCGAAAACGTACGCGCGCGTCGCCGAGGATTCCGAAACCGTCTCGCGCAACGCCGCCTCCGCCGTCTGCGGTACGTCGGCGTTCGTGCGCGCGTTCCTTCCCGCGCGCGTCGCCGTGGACCGCCCCGCGAGAAACGCCGTGCTCGCCGCGCTCGAGCAGTCGGAAGCGGCGACGGAGGCGGAGGTGCGCGCCGTGCTGGAGGCGTGCGACGTGGACGTGGAGGACCCCGCGCGCGTCGCGCGCCTGGTGCGGCTCAGTCGGCGAAACGGGAAAAACGAAAACGAAAACGAAAAACGAAAACTCGACTACGCCAAGCTCGCGGGCATGGTCTCACAGCCGGAGCCGCGAGTCAGGAAAGCGACGTCGCCGACACCAGTGGTGGACCACTGCGCGACGGATTTGTTGGAAATATGGGACGCGTCCCCTCCGTCCACGCCCTCGTTCCCGCCGACGCCGCCGTTCGCGACGGACTGACAATACTTTCAAGTCAGAAAGAAACGCGCCGCCGGCGCGTACCGATACCGCGGGCCGTAGTATGTAGCTACGTCTGTGATAGTCTATGATAGCTACTTTCAAAGTAGTATTACTATATATCGTCTACGTTCAAAGCACCCACGGCGCGTCGTCGTCCGAGTCGTAGCCGAGGCTCGCGATTAGGTCCGCCTCCGGCGCTTTTCTTTTCGTCGTTCCGCGTTCGCTCGCCGAGTCCGGGTGATCCGGGTCGAACGACGCCGCGCCCGCGAACGCGGGAACGCGGATTTCGCTTTTTCCACCGAAAACCGCCTTCGCGAACGTCAGCCCGCGGACGCGTTCCCGCCGGTCGCGCGCCGCGCCGTCGTCGTCCGACGCCGTTCGCGAAAGGGGCTCCGTCTCGGGAATCGGCTCGGAATCCGAAACCGACCTCTTCGCGACGTCCCCACCGCCCGCGCGGACGTCGCGAAGAACGCCTTCGCGCGCCGACGCCTCCTCCGCCTCCTCGTCCGTGGTCGCGAGCTGAGAGTCCGGCGCGTATCCTCCGACGTCGTCGGAGCCTCCGTCGCGAGCGTCCGTCGTCGGAATCGTCCGTCCGTCCGACCGCGCCGCCGTCCGAACGCGAACGGCCGTCTCCCGCGACGGCGACGCGTCATCATCGAGGGACTCGTCTCTCAGGGACTCGTCTCTCCCGTCGACGCCCTCCTCGCGAGTCACTCGCGCGTTTTCTGCGTTTTTTTTTGTCGCGAAAAACCTCCCCCGCTTCCAAGCGTCTTCCTGAGGAGCGTCTTCCTCATCAGCGTCGTCCTCCGCGCCGTCTCCCGCGCGAAAAAGCTTTTTTTTCTTCGCCGCGCGCCGCGCCTCCGCGCGCGCCTTGGCCTGCGCCGCCGTGCGCGCCTTGTGGCACAGGACGCACAGCGTCTGGCCGTTTTCCACCGAGCACTCCCCTCCGCCCTCGTACACCGCCACGATGTGGTCGAAGTGCCACGCGTGGCCCTCCCACGCCGTGCGCACGAGCTGCTCGAGCAGCTTCGCGTTCCCGCGCGCGCCGAACCGCGGGTTGGAGGAGAGGATGTGCTTCCGCCGCGCGCCGCGCGAGCGCATCACCGCGACGCGACGCGCGCACGCCGATGCGTCCCAGCGGCACGCGCGGCACACGCCGCGCTCGCGCGCGTACAGGAGCTTACGGAGCTCGGAAGCGCTGTTCGCCTGCTTGTCCAGCGACGCGCACCGCGCCGAGCAGAACAGGTCCGCCTTACAGTCCAACACGAAAAGAAACGCCGGCGGCGCCGACGCGACGGCGCCGACGTTTTCGTCAACTTTGTTTTCGTGAACATTCTCGTGAGGCTCGTGAGGCTCGTGAGGCTCGTGAGGCTCGGCGTCTTCGTGAGGCTCTGCGAAACGGTCCGCCCGCTTCCTCGCCTCGTCTAAACGCTTCGTCGCGAGTTTCGTGCGTGAAACCGCCTGCGCGATCTGGATCCGGCGCGAGACGTTCTGCGCGGCGCTCAGCGCGCCGCCGCCGCCGTCGCGCGCGCGTCGCGACGCGGACTCCGCCGCCGCCGCCGCGCGCAGCGAAGCCTCCGCCGCCGCCACCGCCGCGCGAGCCTTCGCGGAGGCAGCGCGCGGGGACGCTAATCGGTAATCGTCCGACACGGAACTATTTAATCGCGTCGGTTGCGTCTCCGCGTCTCCGCGAGTCGACGTCGCCCCCGGAGGCTCGCCCTCCGCCGGCGGCGGGTTTAGGGACGTCGCAGCCGCGCGTACCCGCGCGCCGCCCGTCCGGCGCCGCGCGGACATGCACAGCAGGCACAGCGGCGCGCCGTCCTCGCGGCGATAGGGCTCCAGGTACTCCCTGTCCCGCGCGATGCCGTTGTTGGTATTGCGGAGGGGGTCCCGTACCAGCACGGGGCGCCACGCCGCGCCCGACGGGAGCGCGCGGCGGCGCCCAAAGCCGTGGCGCGTCGTGGACGTTTCCTGGACGCAGGCGGAAACGCCGGCGGCGTCGCCCCGCAGGGCGCGCAGCGTCTCCGCCACCGGCGAGCGCGCCGGGTGGCGGGCCAGCGCGTTCCGGTCGCGCGCGGTGAGCGCGTCCAGCTCGTCCGCGAACGTCGCGGCGGCGAGGATCGCGCCGACGTCACCGCGGAGACGCGCGCACAGAGCGTCGTCGTCCGCGGCGGCTGACGTTGCGAAAACGTCGCTTTTTTTGGCGGCGCGGCGCACCGCCGCGGCGGCGCGGCGCAGGTCGTTCGGCGCGACGCTCTGGCCGAGCGGCTCGGCGCCGTCCGCGCGCGCGTGCAGGTGCAGGCGCCCCGTGTTCGCGCTCAGCTCGAACCACAGGTTCGTCGGGTGCGGGGCCAGGAGCGGAATCGGAGCGCGATCGGATCCCGCGACGGATCCGATCCCGCACGGCGCGTCGAAATCGGCGCGACGCGCGTCGTCCTCGTCGTCGCTTTTTTGCGCTTTTTTTTTTGAATCGCCGAGCCAGCGATCGGTGAAGTCCGAGTCCGCCGCCGTCTCCTTCTCGGCGGCGCTGTTCCTCTCCTGTTCCTGCCTCTCCGAGCCGTGCTGAAACGCCACGCCCACGCCGTCCAGCGCGATCCCGCGCTCGTCCACGGCGTCCTCGCCGTCCACCGCGCGTCGCACGCGGTTCAGCTGGCGCTCGATCGAGGCCCAGCGTCTCTGCTCGACTCGGCCGGCGGCGCCGCCGTGCGCGAGCAGGAAGTAGACGTTGACCGCGTTTTTGACGCCGCGACGGTGCACGCGGTCCTCCGCCTGCTCCACCATGGACGCGTCCGGCGGGAGCTCCACAAACACCACGGACGAGGATGCGGAGAGGTCTACGCCCACGCCGCCCGCGGTGACGCTCACCAGCGCCACGCGGCAGCCCGGGTCGTCGCGGAACCGGTCCACGGCTTCGCCGCGCTCCGCGGGGGGCGTCGCGCCTTCCAGCCGGACGAAGCCCTCCACGTAACGACGCGCGCGTTTTTTCGCGTTTTCGTTTTCGTCACGCGTTTCGTCACCGGCGGGTCCGATTTTCAGTTGTCCGGGGAAACCCACGTGCGCGGCCGCCCCGCGCGCGGGAACGCGGGGCAGGCGGTGCAGGACCTGGTTCGCGATGCTGTCCATGACGTCCTTGTGGTGCGCGAAGATGACCATCTTGGGCGGCGCCGCCGCCTCCTCCGCCTCCGCCGCGTCCCCGTCGGCGGCGGCGCTCGCCTCCGGTCCGCCGTCCTCCACGAGGAGCACCTCCTTGAGCCACTTGATCGCGCCGGGCAGCTTCACGAGCGCGGCGTTGCGATGGCGCGACACAGACGCGCCTCGAGACGCGCCTCGAGATGCCTCCTCCAGCGCGCGCTCGGCGCGCGCGCGCGATCGACGCTCGCGCGCGCGCTCGTCGTCGCTCTCGCCGCTCGACTCGCCGCTCGTCTCGCTCGTCTCGCTCGCCTCGCCGTCGCCGTCGCCGTCGCCGCCCCGTTGCGCTGTGTCGACGGGCACCACCTGCCTCCGCTTCGGGGGTAGGTCCGCCAGGACCTGCGTCTTCAGACGCCGAATCATCACCTCCTTCGTGAGCAGCGCGTGGAGCTCCTGCAGCCTGCTCCCCCCCGTCCGGTCGTACGCGGGGGCGGCCCCCGCGCCGCGCGCGCGCGCCGCCAGCCGCAAGTCGCAGTAGGTCTCGGCGAAGGCGCGCTTCGAGGCGCCAAGCAGGCCCGGGCGCAGCGCGTCCACCTGGTTGAACAGGTCGAACGGCTTCGTGAGCGAGGGCGTGCCCGTGCACAGCACCGCGCGCGCGCAGCGGCGCACGAGCCCGAGCACCGCGGACGTCTGCGCGGTGTCCCCGCCGTCGCGCCACGCCGTGCGCAGCGCGTGCGACTCATCCACGACCAGCGCACCCCAACGCGCGGCGCGCAGTCTGCGCCGCAACCGTGCCGCCATCTGGAACGAAATCACCACCACCCGCGGCCGCTCAGCCTCGCGACGAGCGTGCCGCGCGCGCCGCATATTAATAAACGCCGACCGCGCCGCGCGCGCGCGCGGAGAGTCGTCGTCATCTTCGCGAGCGTCGTCGTCGTCGTCGTCGTCGTCGTCTCGCGCGCCCTGGCCGGCGCGGTCGCCGGCCAGGGCGCGCGTCTCCTCCTCCGCCCGGGTCTCCTCCTCGCGCGCCTTCTTCCGCGCCTCCGCCACAAGCCGCACGTCGTCCAGCGCGAACGCATCCGCGCTCCCGTTGACCACGACGAGGTTCGCGGGCCTGAGCTCGGGCAACCATCGCTCGGCTTCGCGCGCCCAGGTGAGGCGCATGGACGCCGGGCAAATCACCAGCATCGGGCCGTCGCTCAGGTAGCACGACGCGATGGCCAACGCCTGGATGGTCTTCCCGACGCCCATCTCGTCCGCGATCAGGCACCGCCCGTTCCGCTCGAGCCCGAAACGCACGCCGCGTTCCTGGAAAGGGTGCAGCGCGTCGCGAAGCGAGCGAGGCACGCGGTCCAGTCGGTCGGAAGCGCCGCGATGGCCAACGTCTTCGCCACCGCGACGGACCGCGTCGCCCTCGAGCGCGCTCGAGGCCACGGCGAGGAACGTGCTGGAGGGTAGCATCGCGCGGCGCGTCTGGGGGCCGCCGTCCGCCTCCGCGTTGTAGTTGGGGTGCACGAGTTTCTGACGTTTCAGCGCCTTCACGACGCGCGCGTACGCTTCCAGCCGTGTCTCGAACGAAAACACGGGCGCGTCGTGGAACTCGGAGCACGCCATCGCCGCCGCGCAGTTGGCCACGGGCGGGAGCTGCGCGTCGGAGCCGGCACTCGGCGGACCCGACGCCGCCGCGCCCGCCGACGCGCGGCGGTGCCTGCGACGCCGCGCCTCGTGGAGACTCGAGTGGTGGAACCGGTCGAGCGGGCCGTCTCGCCTCGTGTCCACCCCCGCGCTCTTCAGCGCATCGAGCACGGGCCGCACCGCATCCGGCGCGCACCAGAGCACGAACCTGTCCCCCGGAGCGATGAGCTCCGCGCCAACGAGCGGAGGCGCGGCCGGACGGGGCGCGGGCTCCAGCCCCCGGCCGGAGGGGCCCGCGTCCGGGGGGCCGCGCGCGCTCTGCATTCTGAACGAGGGGTGCCAAGTTTCTGGGAAATTGAGTCGGAAGTGCCCATGAGATGGGACCCGCCGCCGTCAGTCTGCATTTGTCGTCTAGACGACGGACGATGTCGTCAAGACGGTCTTCACGCAGTTAACGCTCGGCGCTCGCCGCGCAGAACGGCTCGCGCCGGGTGGAATCGCGAGCGGCGCGATTTCAGGCCGACGAGTATCGGGACCGGACGTGTAGGCTCGGGATCTGTCCGGGCTCGAGCGGCTCGCCTCGGGCGGGTGTGGGTTTGGCGTTCTGTCTCGGATCCGACGTCGTTCAGCGCTTCGGCCGAACATGACACACACCGACCGAAACCTGAATGCCACGAGCGTCGTGGCATCCACGCCTGTGCTGCTCAGCACCGAGCCGAGCGACGTGCAATGGCCGCACGCGCTCGTCTCCCAGGCGACGCTGATGTTCCGCACGCAGTCGTCCTCGGACGGGGAGTGGTCCACCTGGTCGCCGTGTCCCCCGCGCCGGTCGCTGTTCGGCTCGGCGCGAACCCTCGCGCGCCTACCCGCGACGCACATCGACGGCCGGCTCGAGGTCCGGCCCTTCCTGCGGCCGCGGGAGTTCGTCGATGGCGACGAGGGCGATTCCGGGAACACTCTGGAACCGGCGGGGGGGACGATGTTCTTCATCCTGTTCAGCGACCCGGTCGCCGTGGAGGAGGCGAAGATGTTCCTCGACGAGACCGGCAAAGTCCCGGGCGGGGGAAACGGGCGCCGTCGCGCGGCGGCCGACGGCGCGACCGACCGCGCCGGTCTGCTCCGGTCGATCTTTTCCTTCGCGCGCGGAAGGGATGGTGTGGAGGGCGCGGCGCCGGAGACGAGCCGAGACGCGTGGAGCGCCAGCACCACCTCGGAAGGCAGCGGAAGGCGGCGATCGGAGAGGCTGGCGCGCCGCGCGAGCCGAGGGACGGCTTCGCGCGAGGACAACTCCCAGGGCGGCGACGCGCGGCGCGCGGCTGAGTGGGACGCCGAGCTCAAGCGTGTGGCGCAGCTGATGTTCGACGACACGTGCACCGTGGAACAATTGCGCGGGGGCTGCGAGGATGCTGCCGCTTCTGGGCTGCTGCACCTGCTCCGGCGCTTCGGGAATAAGGCGATTGCCGCGACGCGCGCGCCCGGGTTCGACCTGACCGCGCTGGAGTTTTTGCCTCCGGCGCAGTGCGTAGAGAACATCGCGGCGTGCGGGTGTCCGGACACGCTGCGCACGCTGGTGGGGCTCATCGGTATCGCGGAGGACCGCGCGAGCGGCCTGGGCGACATCCTCTTCGGGAGCCCCGAGCTGAGCGCCGATAACTCCGCCTGGCTCCCGCTGCACACCGCCGCCGTGACTTCGGTGAGCATCTCGCGCTGGGACTCCGTCGCAGCGGTGGAGTTCGTGTGCATGATGGTGGGATCCTGCCAGAACGTGCGGCTCTGGATGGGCGGTGGGAGCGCGGGCGCGGCGCGCGCGCAGGACGACGACAGCTCCGCGCCGCAGAGCGAGGCGAGCTTCGTCAGCTCCATCGGCGGCGTCGGGTTTGGGGAGAGGAGGCTCGGCGGCGGCGTCGCCGGCTCCGAATTCGGCAGCGAGGAGCCGAGCCTCGTGAACCTGAATCGGCTGAAGAACAAGCCCCCGCGCGAGCCGGACCCGTTCAGGTCCCGTTTAGGAGCGCACGGCGACCGACGAACGCACAGTCACGAGGACGTTGGGTTTCCGGCGGAGTACGCGCCGCCTTGCGTACGCAGCGGCGTGAAGGATTTCTACGAGGCGGCGGCGACGGTGGCGGTGGTGCACACGGACTACGCCGCGATGGACGCGGTGGCCTCCATGACCGCGAGCCTCGTGGAGCAGGTGCAGCACAGCAACGGCGGCGCCACCGTGGGCGGCGTGGAGTACCTCGCGCAACTGGGCGCGCTCGTGAAGCCGCCCCTGAGCCTCAACGAGGTGATCCAGCGCTGCATGTCGTCGTCGCTCTCCGACTCGCGGCTGTCGTGGATGGCGTGCAACGTGCTGAGCGACGAGGTGTGCCGCGCCGCGCTGCAGCTCATCTACGAGGACGGCGCCGCCACGGCGGTCTGGAGGCCGTTCCCGCAGCACGTCACCGTCAGGGCACTCATGCACTGCCTGGGATGGCTGGACGAGGCGGTGCTGGCGGAGAAGCGGGAGAAACGGAGGCTCGGCGTCGACGCCTCGGGCGAGCGCGAACATAGCTCCCGCGGCGCCTCGAGTCTGCACTCGGGCGATTCCTTCTTCGGGAGCGACACCGCGGCGTTCCGGGGGCGCGCCTTCTCCAGCCGCCACCGCGCGCACGAGCGCCGCGGAGGCGCGCCTCGGACCGCGGACAGACCGCGGTCCATCGACGAGCGCGCGCGGATGTTCGACGCCGAGCATCGAGGCGGGGACGCCCCGACGGGGATCGCGTCGGCGTGCGCGGACCTCGCCGAGCGCACGCGGATTTTCGGCGAAACCGTCGCGCGCCCGCTGCTCCAGCAGACGCCCTGGAACACGCAGAAGGTGGGTCTGCTGACCTTCGCGGACGCGGAGGTGGAGACGCAGTGGCTCGAGGCGCGCGAGCGAAGCACACTGCGGCGCGAGCGCGTCTGCGCGCTGCTCATTTTGGTCGTTTTCGGTTTCGCGCTCCCCGCCGACGCGGGCGCGGCGCCTGCGTCGGCGACTTGGCCGTATTCGCCGGCGCGGCTCGGGCCCGCGCTTTTCGCGCTCGCGTTTTTGGCGGGCACCCAAAACGGCGGCGGTCTTTTCGGGTTCGCGCCTCTTCGCCTGAGCCCGGCGACGAGGCAGCTGTTGGTGTGCGCGTTCCGCGTCGCGTACGCCGCGGCGAGCGCGCCGGCGTCGTTTTCCTTCGCGAGCCCGCGAGCGAGGCTCGCCGCGCCGCTCTTCGCGGAGCTGTTCCTGCCGTCGGCGTTTTCCGCGCGGTTCTCGAGGGCGCTGCCTACGTGCGTCGCGTGCCTGGTGACGACGCGGCTCTCGTTCGGGGCGTGGACGCGAACGAACGACGTCGCCGGCTTCGACGCGCCGGCGGAGGTCATCCTCCGGTACGGCGCGCTCGCGGCGCTCGCGGCGGCGAGGTACGTGCGCGAGTACCACGACCGATTCTCTTTCCTCATGCGCTTCTTCAACCCGGGAAAGAGGAAGGTGGCGTGAAGGCGCTTCTTTAACTGTTCTTCTCTGCCGTTGAAAATAATGCCTTCGTGATACTCTATAGCACCGAGTTGCGAGGGGAAAAATCAGTGGTCACCTTTCTCAACAGTTCCTCCGAATTTGAGAATCATCCGTAGCGGCCGCCCCCTCCGGCGAAGAGGAAATTTCGGGGAGAACGCGGGCGGCTGGTGCGGGACACGGAAAATCGCGCGAAGTCGAAGTCGAACCAAATTTGGCTGGCGAAAATGACTGGCGAAAATGGAAAGGCGTTTTATTAGTCGGACGTTTTTGAAATAAATCTACACGTTCATCGGCACGATCGATCGCGAGTAAACGATAAACGATGTTAAAAGAAACTGGATTTTGATCGGGGAGATCGGTCAACTTCGACGTCCACCACGAAAAATCCCCTTTTTTGAGTAACAGACCGCCAAACTCGTCTCGACTCCGATTCCGAAGGTTTCTATGGCTCTACGTAGAGATATTTACCCCCGTACTTGGACTAATAAATACGCGCGCGGCTCGTTCCGCGCAGCTGATTGGCTCACGAGACGGATGTAGAACACAAAACTATGTTTGTCATATCTAACACCGACCCCTTCGACGCGCGCCACAACCACGGGCGCACACTCGTCGTTTCACCACACTCGTCGCGCGAGATGCTTCGCTCCGCCACCATCCTCGCCCTCGTGGGCACCGCCGCCGCGGCGGGCACGTACCCCACCGACGCTGTGGGGTGCGCCAATCTCGGACATCAATTGGACTGCATGATTCTTCGAGATGAAGCCAGCTGCAAAGCGAACACCAACTGCCAGTACTACGACGGCAGTGGGGAAAACCAGCAGACAGGTTGCGGCACTTCTGACGCCATCGACACAGTGGTTACTGCTGCTCAGGAAGCCGCTACGACCGCGCTCGAGAGCCAGATGGAAATCTGCGCAGCGTTCACTGCTGAGGCTGACTGCGTCGGCGCTTGCACTTGGGCGATCGACCCCAATGCAGACGAACCTACTCCTGCCTGCATACCCTCTGCTTCGAAGCTTCAGTCGATTCTCATCGCAGACGGTGCTGATCCCCTCACGAAAGGTATTATGTACGACATGG
>Ga0181559_10006894_pt1 | contig 10642 bp, 6 predicted proteins | sample 011ome_21_FD_133752 | JGI IMG/M metagenome (GOLD analysis project Ga0181559, IMG submission 133752) | Coastal salt marsh microbial communities from the Groves Creek Marsh, Skidaway Island, Georgia - 011508AT metaG (megahit assembly) | ecosystem: Environmental > Aquatic > Marine > Intertidal zone... | reverse complement strand
TTTCGGCGGCGCGGGGGCCGCCTTCTCCCGCGCCGCCGCGTTCGCCGCGTTCGACGCTGCCGCGACGGCTTTCTCCGCCGGAATCGCGGGTGACGCGGTCCGCGACGGCGCCTCGCTCGTCTGGTCCGACCCCCCGCCCTCCGACGACGGCTTCGACGGCGGCTCGCGCGCGATGATATCCAGCGGCGCGTACCCTCTCGGCCCCCACTTCGGCGCGCACGCCGCCGGCGTCGGCGCCGGCGAACGCGTCCTCTTCGGCGGCGCGGGAGGGCGCGACGTCGCCGTCGCCGCTCCGACCGGCGGCGGGCCCGGCGGAAGCGGCGGAGCGTCCACCGCAGTCTTCACGAGCTTGCTCCAGTTCCCGATCCGGTCCTCGCTGCGCCGTCCCCCTCCCCCGCGCTCCGCCGCGGACGACGAATCCGACGCGTCCGATCGATCCGAACGGCTCCCCCATGAGTCCCGTCGCTCGTGCCGCGGCTTCCCGCCCTTCCCGCCGTGCTGATGCTGGTGCCGTCGCGCGGGCGGCGGGCCCGGAGGCGGGCCCGGCGGTGGCGGCGGCTGCCCTGGAAGATGGAACGACGCGCCCCCGTTCCACGACCCGGTGCGGTGATGCCCCGGCCGCACGCGCGGCGGCGGCGGCGGCGGCGGCGGCGCGTGCTTCGCGAACCCCGCGTGCGCCCGCCCGCGAGGATCTCGCCCGCCGCCGCCGTGCGGCGCGGTTCCGGACATCTGCGTGAACCGCCGCTGCATCGCGAGGTGGTGGTAGTGCCTGCCAAACTCCAGGTGACGCCAGATGCTCTCGAGATCTCCGGTGAAGACGTCTCTCGGGGCGTCTTCTTCCTCCTCCTCCGCCGCCGCCGCGATCGTCGCCGTCTTCGTCTTGACCCTCGGACCCGCCTTACGCTTCGGCGTCACCGCGGGCGGCGGCATCGCCGGCGCGGGCGGCCGCGGCATCGGCGCGGGCGGCTCCGGGAAGAACGTCGGGCAGCTCATCTCGCGCCGCATGCGCTCTGGATTGTGCCGCCACGGCGGCGGCGGCGGCGGCGGCGGCGGCGGCGGCGGCGGCGGCGGCGGCGGGCGCTTCACCATCGCCGCGACTTGCTCCACGCCGGCGACGCGCGTCGAGTCCGTGTCCACCTCGGACGATCGCCGGGGTTTATGATCACTCTGGGAAGGGAGTCCCGCGGCGCCGTGGCCCATCGGGCACCCCCCGCGCTGGCCCGCGCGCGCCGCCGCCTCCGCGCGTCGCATCGCCTCGATCTCCCCGCTCGGGAGCGAGTCCCACCGCCCCCAGAACGGCCCTCGCTCTTCCTCGTGCAGGTCCTGCGTCTGCACGACGGGACACCGGCTTCCGACCGCGGTGCCGCGCTCCGGCGACGACGGGCCGAGGTGCGGCCACGACTCCGCGGCGGCGGCGCCGTCGGAGGAGGACCCTCCGTTCCCGCCGGCGCCGCCCCTCAGGGACTTATCGAGCCGCCGCGGCTCGATGACGCCGTCCTCCTCGCCGTTCGTTCCGATCCCGCCGTCGCTCTTCTTGGACTTCCCGCTCGCGTTCGATCTCCCGCCCGCCGCCGCCGCCGCCTGCCGCGCGCGCGGCGACGACGAATGATTCAGCGGCGAATACGCCGCCGAATACGCCGCGCCGCCGCCGCCGCGTCGCCCGGGCGACGGCGACGGCGACGGCGACGCGAGCACGCTCACCGCGCCGCTCCTCAAGAACCCGCGCGTCCCCATCGGCGTCAGCGACGTCTCGTCTGGGTGCAAGCACCCGCCCGGGGTCGCCGGCGCGGACGGCAGCGGCACGTCGCGGCGATGCCGGATCGTGCACCCGAAAAAGTGCTCCAGCACGCGCACCGCGTTGAGCTCGCACGACACCCCGTCTCGCATCGCGTTCCGTAGGCTCGTCAGCTTCGCCGCGCCCAAACGCAACGCTTTCTGTATCCGCTTCGCGTTTCCCTGCGACACGGAGCGCCCGAGGTTGTTCGACGGAAGAAGAGGGTCGATCACGTTGAGGTGCTTGGGCTGCATCGCTCGGCGGTTTCCGCCGCCGCCGGGACCCGCCTGACCCTTCTCCGCGTTGATGATGGCGTCGTTGCCGTATTTATCCAGCACACGCTTCGTAAACGCGGGCGTGAGCAGCGGCCCGCGCGCGGGCGCGTCCGCGTCGCGCACGCCCTTCTCGAGCGCGTCCAGACGCACCGGCCCGTGGATGCTCACGGCGTACGCGTCCCACTCGAAGTCGGCAAAGTACGTCAAAAACTTGTGCAAAACCTCCAGGGGCGTGGACAGCTCCTCGTGATACGCGTTTAAGACGTACAGCACCAACGTCTCGAGCGCGTACGTGGATATCAACGCGTGGTGAGCGCCGAGAACCCTCCCCTCGTAGAACCCCCACGCCTTGATGAGAATGATCGACCGCTTGAAGATTCCGTCGCGCGCGATGAACGCGTCCACCTCCTCCAGAAACCCGAGCGTCGCCAGCCCTCCGAATTGATTCGCGCTGATGTCCACGACGACGCCGTCCGCGATGCACTTCATCAGCTTCACCTCCGCGTGTATGACGTGTATCTCGCTCACCGCGAACTCGGTGTCCGATCCCGACGCGTGGCTCGCGTCCGAGCTAGCTGACGCGCGCGACGACGACGACGACGACGACGCGTCGTCCCCCGAACCCGAGCCCGAGGATCGATCGTCGGACGCGTAACCTTCGTCGCGTTCCGACGCGCGGCGGCGTCGGCGCGCCGCCGCCTCCGCCTCGGCGCGTTCGATGTGCGTCCGCAGTCTGTGCGTCCAGTCCTCCTTCCCCGGGTGCTTCAGCGGCCCGCTGCTCAGGACGTCGTGCGGACCGAGCAAACAGACGTCGATGTCGCCGTCCGGGAGGTAGGTCCGCAGCGGCACGGAACCGAACGCCGTGACGAGGACGTTTTCGTCGCGGAAGCATCCGTTCACGAGCGACGCGACGTGCGCGAAAACCGCGCGTCGTCGTCGCTCGCTCTGCCGCGTCGGCTGCAGGGAGTCGATGAGCTCGTTCACGAGCCTCGCGACGGGGCCGCGCGAGCCCCATCCCTCGCGGTCCGCGCGCGCGGAGGAGGAGGCGGAGGACGACGACGACGACGACGCCGGCGCGGGCGCGCGGCCCGCCACCGGGCAACGTCCGCCGGTGCCGCCGCCCGCGCGCGAGGTCGGCCGCCCGGGCATGCCGCCGGGGTCGACGGACGCGACGGGGGCGCTCGCGCGCGCTTCGAGCGTCTCGCGGGCGCGTCCGATGGCGCGCTCGACGCCGCCGCGCGCCCCCGCCGCGACCTCGCCGCCGCGACCTCGCCGCCGTCTCCCGCGCGAGATCTAGCTCGCGCCTTCTCTCGCGTTCTCTCCGCCCGTGCTGGCGCGAGCGCTTGAAAAGATGCGCTCCCCGCCGCGCGTCGCCGCCTCCCTCGCCGCCGCCTCTCCGCCGTCCGCGCCGCGTGCGGTCCGCGCGCGCGCTCTCGACCTCTCGCGGAGCGACCTCGCGCGTCCGACCGACGCCTCAGCGCGCTCGCGCGACCTCTGGCGTCCGCGGCGCGACGCGAAGGGTTCTCGTTATCCTCGCAGCGCTTTGAAAGATCTCAACGAGCCAGCGTCAGCGCTACGGATTTTTCCGTCTCATCGCCTCAGGATCGTTTTTCACCCACCGCTCGGTTTCAACATTTGATCGCGTCCCCTTTCAACTGACCGATGAACTTTTTTCTTACGGAATAATATCGCCGGAAAATGAGCGCGGGAAAGCGGTGGCTCTTTTGCGACTGGAGGGAAGAGGGCGCGGGGCGAGCGCCTCGAGGCACACCGGATGCTGCGCGTCGGCGAGGGCGGCGGGGGTCGGGGCGCCGGGACCCGCCCCAAACGCCTCGCCCCCCGCATCACCCTGCTCCTCCTCGTCTTCCTCCTCGATGAGCTCGCGCGGCGTCGCGGCGGCGTCGCGGTGGACGCGCAGGCGGTGGACGGCGACCAGGGCTTCAATCCGGACACGGAGATCTCATCCTACGACCAGGACTTCGGCCGCGAGGGCCCGTACCCGTACCAGCAGTGCTCCTCGCTCCCGGGCGAGATCGAGGACGGAGAGCAGCGCGGGGAGAACGACGCGATCGTCCGCACCGCGCGCTGCATCCCGATCGAGGCTGGCGAGCTCGAGTTCTGCGGCGACGTCGAGTACGACGCGTGCATGCGCGTCATCTCGCCGATACAGGCGCGTTCTATACACTGGTCCCCATACGACCCCGTTCGCGAGGAGGACGCCGATCCTTAAGGACTTTCCCCGGCGCATCTCTCCGCCCACACCTCGCTTTCAATCCCCGCCCGCGTTGCCTTTCAACTCCATCTGACGCCTTTCAACTCCACCCCGACATTCGCATTTGCATGCGCGTCATCTCGCCGATACAGTACGACGAGGAGCTCGCGCTCGCGCACGATAAGCGCATCGCGCTGCAGATGTTGGAGTTCCCGTCGCTGGCGTCTCCGAAGTGCGTCGCCGCGTTCGCGTCGTACTTCTGCTACCTCGGCTTCCCGCAGTGCGAGGAGGACCTGGACAACCCGGGTACGTTCATCGAGTTGCCGCTGTGCTTCGACTACTGCGTCGCGTCGCACCAGGCCTGCATCGGGGACATGGAGAAGTCGATCGCGGCGTGCGATAAGGCGGTGTTCACGGGGAGGGTGGCGCCGAACCGGCCGGACGTGACGTGCGTCGCCGCGGGGATGAGGGTCACGGTCGGGTTGTTGTGCGCGGCGATGACGGCGTTGAGTCTGATCTTCGGACACAGAGGCGGCGAAGAGGAACGGCGGTACGCGTACGAGTACTTGGGGGGGTGAAGCGCGTCGCGTCGCCGTCGCGCGACGCGACGCGACGGACGGCGGCGACAGCGCGCGAGGTTAGCTCTGCGTTCGTCGTCGGTCGGTCGTCTTACAAATCAAATGGTAGTCAGTCGTTCAAACGAAAAGCTCGTCCGCCGTCAGGTCGTCTCCGTTCCCGCGTCTCGTTCGCGTCGTCCGCAGGTCGTCGTACTGTACGGTACCCTTCATCAATCACCGCCGCCGCTGCGCGTGGAGTTTCTGCGCGCGCGTCACCGACGCCGCGATGTTCTTCAGCGACACCGTCAGCCCCTGGTTCACCTCGCAGCACTTGTCCCACACCCACTGCGCCTCCTCTTTCATGTCCAGCCTTAGAAACACCTCGAACAGCCACGGCGCGGCGCGACATTCGTTCTCGTCGTGCGCCATCGCGTCGGTGAGCGGCGCCACCGCCGCCTTGAGGTGCCCCTGCCGCCACAAGATCCCGCCGTGGACCATGAGCAGCAGCGACTCCGTGGGATACCTCGCCGCGTGCCTCGCCGCGGTCTGCCGCGCGGCGGTCCAGTTCCCGGCGTCGCCCGCCATGGCCATGACGAGCTGAGCGTCGTTCCAACATTCAAAGCGACGTCGGGGTGGAGTTGAAAGGCGTCAGTTGAAGTCGAAATGATGGCGTCGCGGTGTGTCTTTCGGGATTGAAACCGAGGGACCCTGGGAGGAGAGATGCGCTCGCGGCAAAAGTCCTCAAGAAACGCTCGCGGCAAAAGTCCTCAAGAAACGGCGTTCACCACGCCGACGCGGTCGTACGGGGCCCGGCGTGAATAGGAGAACGAACGCGCCTGAAACACCAAGCCCACCGCGCCGGACGCGTCCGACGACGCGCCGATCGCCTTCGTCGGCAGCGGCCGCGCGTGGCCGTACGCGCCGCTCTGCGCTGTTCCGCCCGAACCGCCGCCCAAGATTTGCCCGGTCGAGTCGCCGTGCCCAGAGACGCGCCCGTGCGACGCCGCGCCCGGACCCCCCGCGGCGCTCACGCGGTCGTCCTGTCGGGGTGGAGTTGAAAGGCGTCAGATGGAGTTGAAAGGCGCCGAGGGCGGGTATTGAAAGCGAGGGTTGGGCGTAGAGAGACGGCGGCAAAAGTCCTTAAGGAACGGCGTCCACCACGCCAACGCGGTCGTATGGGAACCAGTGTATAGAACGCACCTCTTCCTGCTCCTGCGCGTGCTTGCCCATCAGCGAAGCCGCCTCCGATCGGCCTGTCATCTTGTAGCAGTACTCCAAGATGCGGTAGCTCCACGCGTCCTTCGCGCCCTCCGATAGGTCGTGCACGACGCGCTCCGCGAAGTCGTAGTTTTTCTCCTCGAGCGCGGCGAGGCACACGGCGAACCGCTGCCGCGTCAGCGTGTCGCGCGTCATGTGCGACGCGAGCAACCGAAGGATCCACGACGTCGGCCGACCCCCGACGAAGACGTCCGAGATGGGCGGCTCCGCGAACGACGCCGCCGCCGTGGGCGGGTTCGAGGGCGTCGACCGAGCCCCGACCGATGCGTGACCGTGCCCGACCGCGGTGGTCTCCGTCTCTTCGCTGCTTCCGCCGCCGCCGGAGATTCGCCGCCGGTGAGCGGGTTCGGGTTCTTCTTCTTCTTCGTTCGTCGGCGGCGCCGCCGCTCGCGAGGAGGGCGCGGGCGCGGACGGCGGCGGCGCGATCGCGCGCTGCTGCTGCTGCTGTTGCTGCTGCGCGACGCCGTTGCCGGTGCCGCGGGCGCCGCCGTCGGCCGTCTTCTCCTTCTCCTTGTCGGTCCCCCACTCGCCCTCCTTGTTCCGTTTCGCGATCGAAGCGGCGGCTTTCTTGAGCTGATCCATGCGCTCCTTGCCGAGCATCGCCTCCGCCGTCGCGGTGGCGCGGCGTTCGCGTTCTCCAGGAGACGCCGCCGTCGCCGCCTCCGCCGGCGTCGGCCGCGCGCCGCCGCCTCCGCCGCCTCCGTCGTTCCCCTCCTCCAGAAGCGACACCCTCTGAAGCGACGTCGTCTTGTGCTTCCGTCGCTTGGGCAGCCCGAGGTCGCCGCGCGACGCCGCGAGAAGAATCGCCGCCGCCGCGTCCTCGAGACGCGGGCGGCCGCGCTTCTTCCGCGGGAGGTTCTCGTCGTCGTCGTCCCACCCGGACGCGGTCGCGGACTGCAGGAGCTCCTCTTCGACGCTGTACGTCGGCGGCGCGGCGGGGGCGGCGGCGGTCTTCTTCTTCGTCGTCGCCGACTTCGCCGCCGCCGCCCTCGACGAAGCCTTCGACGCCGCCGCCGCGGGCGGTCGTCGCGCCGCGCCGCCGCCGCCGCCGCCGCCGCCGCCGCTCCGCGGTTTCTTCGGGACGACCACCTGCGGGCGCGCCGCCGCCGGCGCCTTCTTCGCCGCCGCCGCTTTGGCGGCAGCCTCGGCTCTGAGCCGCGCGTCCCTCTCGACGCTCTCGCGGAATTTTTTCGGCAACGGGTCGGAGCACTTTTCGAGGTCGAACGTCCCGGGATCGTCCTCCTTGTCCGTGAACTCCAGCAAACCCTTCGCGATGAGCTCGTCGAACTTGTACGGGATCGTGTCCGAGGAGAACTGCGATGCGATGCGGGGCGATGCGGGGGAGGACGCGTGAGCGCGGCGGGGCGCGATCGACGATCGCGCGCGCGAGATCGTTCGTTCGAAATACAGGCTAAGCAGAAAAGAAGGGAAGAGAAGAAGGGGGTGGAACACCGCCCGTCCTCGGTCCACCGATCGCGCGACGCACCTTCGATCGCTTGCGCTTCTGCTTCCTCGCGAGCTCGACGCGCTCGAACATCCCCCACTGGAGCTGGTACCCCCCGTTCGGTCGCTCCACGCGTCGCATCACGCCGTCGCCGTAGTAGTCCTCCAGATGCCAGTCCGTGAACGCGAAGCACACGACCGCGTGCGACCACGGCTCGGACGCGCTGTGCCTGACCTTGACGAGGCGACCGACGTGAGACGGGGTGTCGTCCGGGTCGAACGGGACCTCCATGTCGGGGTCGTCCGGGTCCTCGACGTCGACGCGCATCGCTCTCCGCGCGCGGCGCGAGGCGATACCGCGGCGGCGGGGCGGTTTGTTCGTTCAACTTCTCGTCGTCCATTTTTATTCTGTTTTTATTTGTCGTGTACGTACCTGGTACGTACGCGTGCTCGCCTCACCAAAATCTCATACGATCCGGCGTACAGTACGTTGTACTTTCGTACAAAAGTTCGCACAGCTGTGTGCCGAGTGCAACGGCACGGTCGCGCGGTCGGCGACCCCGATAACCCAGGGCGGTGTCTGGGGTCACTTCATTAATTCACGGCACCACCGGCGCACGCGGGAGGTCTCGTCCGTCATGGACGATTCCCTCGCCGCGCTCGCGCTCGGGTCGCCGTCGCGACGGACCCTGAACCCGAGGGAGACGAAGACCGCGGCGGCGCGGAACCCGCGCGCGATGCCGACGAAGGGCACGCACGTTCGATTCTCGGCTTCGTCGGAATCTGACGGCGATTCGAGCGGGGACGACGACGAGCGGTCGGGGCACGACGCGCGCGCGCGCGCGAACGCGAACGCGTCGTCGTCCTCGGACGATCCCGTCCCGACGCCGACGCCGCACACGCCGTCGCCCGCGGCGACGGCGAACGCGAACGCCGACGCCGACGGCGACGGCGAGAATCGAGAGGAGGAGGGAATTCCGAGAACACCCCGTCCGACGACGACGGAACCAGCGCGCACGTCCGCGAGCGGCATGCGCGCGTGGCTCAACGAGCTCGAAGACCTCAGGCGCGCGTTAAAGAAGGACAGGATCAACGACGAGCGCGCGCGACGCGCGACGGACGACGCGATAACGGTCCACCTCGCGCGCGCGGACGAGGTGCTCCGAGAGATGATCGATCGACGGAATCGCCTCCAAAACGAGGCGTCGTCGGCGGCGGCGGCGAGAGGCGGCGACCACGAGATGCGACGTTTGCAGCTCTTCGACGCGGACGCGTTCGTGATCTTGTCCGAGATCTTGGAGTACCAGACGCGCAAGTTTTTCGACCCGCTCTGCGTCGTGTCCGCGGGGATGGTGGCGAGATACGTCGCGGCGAAATTTCCAGGAAACGCCCCCCAACGCGGCGGCGACGTCCTGGGAGACGCGAGAGAAGACGTGGACTGGGACGCCATGGGCGCGAAGCTCTGGAACATCGGCGCGCACTTGGGCGGCGGCGTGCGGTTGCGCGCGCTCGGGAACTCCATGGTCGGGAGCGGGGCCTTCGCGGGCGGCGTCGATCGTCGAATCGCGGAGGAGAGAGGTCCCGGAGGCAAAGTCGGCAGGGTCGGCGGCGGCGGCGGGTGGCGGACTAACGACCACGACCGCGGCCGCGCGAGGAACAAGAAAGGCGCGACCGCGCCCGTGTCGCGGCCGGCGACGTTGAAGAACGCCGCGGACGCGACGGAGGGTCAGCCCGGGGGCGCGCGAAGCGAGGCGAACGAGCGGCTGGAGAGACTCGCGAGGACGCTAGAGACGGACGGCGCCGCGGATCTCGCGAAGCACTTCTTCGACGCGACGTCGTTCTCGAAGAGCGTGGAGAAACTTCTCGACGTCGCGACGCTCGTCGCGGGCGGCAACGCGGCGATCGCGCCCGTCCACGAGAAGGAGGAGGGGGAGGGGGGGGAGGACGACGACGAGGACGAGGACGAGGACGACGCCGGCGCTCGACTGAAGACCGGGTGCGAGCTGTCCATCGCGGAGGCGACGCCGCGGCTCGACGACAACCCGGACGACAACCACGCGTTCGTGTTCCAGTTCGACCTCAAGACGTGGCGCGCGATGGGCGGCTGCGAGGACGACGACGCGAACCGCGACGCCGACGCCGCCGCCGCCGACGGCGGCGGCGCGAAGAAATCGAAGTACTACGGCAACGGCCTCTTCGGCGGCGGACTCCCGGAAGACGCGTACGTCATGCCCGTGAACGCGGACCCGTACGAAGCCATGCTCGACGGTGACCCCGCGCGATCGCGCGCCGCGCTCGATACGCTGCGCCTCAGCGACCGCGACCGCGTCGTGTGCGCCGGCATCGCGTACATCTACCGCGAGGCGTTTCTCGGCGAGACGTTCTTCAGAGCCTGGGGCAGCGACGTCGTCGGCGTGTTCCACGCGTTCAGCGTCGCCGCGCCGGGCGGGCCGGTGAAGGAGCTCTCCACCAGAGCCGCTCGCGCGGTCGCGGATCATTGGCTGCAGTGCAACCACGAGATGCCCGTGGGCGCGACCTCCGAGGACGTCATATTTTTCAACCAAGGGAGCTTCGTGCTGTCTCGAATGGGGATAGAACACGGCGCGTTGAAGTCGCAGATCTTATCCCACGCCGTGCGATTCGACAGCCGGTGGTACTTGGGGCTGGACCTGAACGATCCGGCGACGTATCAGAACAATTGCGGCGACGCGTGCTGGAAGAAGCTCACGAACGCGCTCATATGTTCTTTCTTCCTCGAAGGGAACGGCGTGGAGCCGGAGATTCGCGGCGACACCGCGACGGACGTCAAGCGCCATTGCGAACGACGCGACGACGGAGAGATAAACGCCAGGGAGGAGTGGGACTACGGCGATCGCGACGCGCGGGAATCGCCCGAATTCGAGGCGCAGTGTTACTTCGTCACGCACAAGGTGTTCACCGCGACGGATTGGTGCCGGAGGAAGTTGAAACCGGAGCAGTGGCGCCGCGAGCGAGATTTTTTACTTCGTCACCTGACGCACACGTGGAAGGTCATGCGAGACGTCCACCTGTGCGGCGAGTTCGTCCAGACGCTTCGGTGTTTCGGCGACAAGGAGAGCAACAA
>Ga0181559_10006890_pt1 | contig 10644 bp, 6 predicted proteins | sample 011ome_21_FD_133752 | JGI IMG/M metagenome (GOLD analysis project Ga0181559, IMG submission 133752) | Coastal salt marsh microbial communities from the Groves Creek Marsh, Skidaway Island, Georgia - 011508AT metaG (megahit assembly) | ecosystem: Environmental > Aquatic > Marine > Intertidal zone... | reverse complement strand
TCGCGCGAGCATCCCGCGCCGCAGTGCGGGCGCACCGCCGGGACGCGCACCGCCGCGTGCGCGGCCATCGAAATCGCCGGTGCTGAGGCACGGGTGCCCGCGCACACTCCTTTGCGGACATGACGGGGGCCGTCGGTGTGTGTTCGTAGCTACGAACAGTCTATTGGCGCTTGGCGCTCGGAAGTTTCAAAACTTAGACGCTGGGTTTGTAACTCAAGTTTCCGCTCGACCATACCTAGGGAAATCGGTCTCTTCAGGCACTCGCCTCGCGCAAAATACGCGAGTCGTCTCGCGGTACTTGAGCCGTCCCCGAACGTCTCACTCTCCCTCTTAACAGGCACGTGTGTGTGTTCTCGTAAAGGCAGTACAACATGAGGTGCGTGTCCGCCTCCCGCCCTCCGCACGGCTCCCGCGCGGTCGCCGCGGTTGCCGTGGCTCGCGGCCGGCGTCGCCGACCGCATTTTCCGGCGCATCGAGGCGGCTTAGGGTTTTCTTTTCCTCATCGGGAGGAGACGCGCGTGACGCGCAACCCCGGGCGTCGCCCTCTCGCGCGGACCAGCCTCGAGACTGTTCCGCGAACTGCGAACTCCGCTGACCCACATCCCCCCCCGTGCCCTTCCCCCACAGCAAGCTCCCCTCCGACACCCTCCGCGAAGGCATCGAGAAGGTCCTTCAGGGCGCCAAGGACAAGCCCCGCAAGTTCATCGAGACGATCGAGCTGCAGATCGGTCTCAAGCAGTATGATCCCCAGAAGGACAAGCGTTTCAACGGCACGGTCTCCCTGCCCACGATCCCTCGCCCCAAGCTCAAGCTCTGCATGCTCGGCGACGCCAAGCACTGCGAGGAGGCGCAGGGCGTCGGCATCGACCACATGGACGTCGAGGCTCTCAAGAAGCTGAACAAGAACAAGAAGCTCATCAAGAAGCTCGCGAAGAAGTACAACCACTTCCTCGCCTCGGAATCCGTGATCAAGCAGATTCCCCGTCTGCTCGGCCCCGGCCTGAACAAGGCGGGCAAGTTCCCCACGCTGTGCACGCACAACGAGCCCCTGGAGAACAAGGTGAACGGCATCCGCTCGCAGGTGAAGTTCCAGCTCAAGAAGGTGCTCTGCCTCGCCGTCGCCGTCGGCAACATCGAGATGACCGAGCGCGAGATCTTCGTCAACACGCAGATGTCCGTCAACTTCCTCGTGTCCCTTCTCAAGAAGAACTGGCAGAACGTCAAGTCGCTGTACATCAAGTCCACCATGGGCGCGCCGTACCGCCTCTTCTAAGCGACTCTCGGCGAATGCCGAGCGAAACTGTGTCGGAAGCCCTCGCTATCAATCTTAGGATTAGCGTATCACCAACGCACCGCAGCTTCACCAGGGCGTCCCCGCACTAAGGCGGGCTGGCGTCGTCGCTACGGGAGTGATTTGGAAGCTCCGATTCCGCGGGGGCGCGCGTTTTCGCGCGCCGCCGCGGGATGAGCGCGCTTGCTTCGTCCTGTACCCACGAACATCGAGACTATCAACACACACACCAACGCGTAAACCGCGTAAAAAAAAAGCGAAGGGGAGGTTCGCGTTGTAACGACCCGAAACTCTGTTACGCCTCATCTCTCATCTGTTCGATACACGCGCCGTGGTATTTAGATAGCCCACGCAGTTCGCGACGCACTACTACACGCGGTCTTCTCGAGACTCTACGCGTCGTCGCGCTTCTCTACGCGTCGCGTCGTCGCGCTTCGGCGAGGCGGCTGCGCTGTTTTTCACATTTTTCACTACGTACACGAAAAGGCGCGGCTACTGTCCGCCCCCCAACCCCGGCAGGACGGATTCGTTTCCGGTGGCGACGAGCCCCGCCACGACGATGAGCACGCCGCTGTTCCACAGCGAGTGGATGAACATGGGCGTGAGCAGGTTCCGCGTGCGCGCGTACGAGAAGCCCAGCACGATGCCGAGCGTGACGAGCTGCGGGAAGTCCCGCGGCGCGAGGTGCGCGGCGCCGAACACCACCGAGGAAAACACAACCGCGCCGGGCGTGGGGAGCCACTTGGTGAGGCTGGCCAGCAGGAACCCGCGGAACACCACCTCCTCCAGCAGCGGCGCCAACACCGACGTCACCGTGAGCACGGAGAAGAACCGACCCGCCTGACCCTCGCCGCCCTTAAGCATCGGGAGCACGGCGTCGATCGTGCCCGGGCCCTGGTCCTTCGCCGCCGTCGCGGCGGAGGAGGCGGACGCGGCGGCGCCGGCGGAGGCGGAGGACGCCGTCTCCCCCGCCGCCGCCGAGACGGCGCGCGCGCCTTCGCCCAACGCCGAGATCCCCCCCCCCCCTCCCCCCGCGCCACTCGAGATGGCCTCCACCGCGTGCGTCCCGAGGTCGATCGCGGTCGCGGTGAACCCGATCGAGAAGAACACCGCGACGTACCCGATGAGCCCCCAGGTGAGCCAGCCTTTTTCGACGGAGAACGGGTCGTCCGCGAAGTCCATCTTGAAGAACTCCTTCCCCTCCATCTCCGGCGCGAACTTCCGCAGCAAGAGCCAGAGCACCGCGAACGTCTCCACCGTCTCGATCAGCTGCACCTCCACCAGGTACTTGCTCTGCTGGTTCGCGTCGAAGTCGCGCGGGTCCACGCCGTTCGCGATGAGCAGGAGGGGAAAGACGAGCGCCGCAGTCAACACGAAGGATGCGCTCCAGCCGCCGATGCCGAAAAACACCCGCCATCCCCCCCACGGCACGTCCCACCGCTCGCGAACGGTGTCCAGATCCAGCAAACGAAGCGATCCTAGCCCGTCCCTCTCGATGGCCTCGTCCACGACCGTGAACGGGTCCTCCGTGTCGCCCTTACTGAAGGTGGTTTTCCGAAAACGCGGCACGTCGACGCCCTTCTCGCGCAGGTACTTCTTCAGATCATCCTCCTTGCGCTGCCGCTCGCGGGGCGAGGCGCGGCACGCCACGCGCCGGCCGGCGACGCCGCGGCGCGACGCCGCGAGGAGGCCCGTCGAGCGGAACGAGACGGACGCGGACGCGTCCGTCCCCGTGCTCGCCGCGTCGCTGGACGGCCGTTCCCCCGCGGCGCGCGAAGGCTGTCGCGACCACGACGCGGTGACGCATGTCCGCGGAGAAAGGTGCCCACGGCGACGGAAGTCTCGGCGAGCCGCGGGCACGCCCGCCACGGCGCTGTAGGCGTCGAGGGCGGACATCCCGTCAGCACCCGGTCACGCGCGGTCGAACGAGATTCCCAACCGCTCCGCGTCTCGCGTTGTGGCGCCGAGAAGAGGGACGTCCAGGGACACCCGCGTGTCGCGTTTTCCTCCAAAGCCCGATGACGTGGAGGCGCTCTGACTGCCAAGTGGCGCTATCTTCTCTTCGTCGAGGACGGCTCGTTGACGCCGCGCGTGCCATTCCAGCGCGCGCGGGGTGGAGACGCGACGTCTCGCCGCGTTCCCTCGCTCGCTGATATCGGCGATGCCCGCGATGGCGAGCTGGACCGCGCGAGCCGCCCCGGCGGCGCCGCTGACGCGCGCGCGCGTCAACAGCACCCCCCGGCGATCCGCGACGTGCGTGCCGACGGGTCGCCGCGGGGCGTCCCGGGGGGTCCCGAGGGCGATTCCGTCGACCGCCGAGCTCGAGGCCGCGCAGCTCGCCTCCATCGCGGGCTTCGGCGCGGTCATCGGTGCGTTCGCGGTCGGTTTGGGGCTGAAAGGCGAGCCGGAGCCGTGCCCGGCGTGCGCGCAGAGGGGCGGGGAGACGTGCATCTTCTGCGACGGCACGGGGAGGCGAGACGCGCCGGTGAAGATCTCGCAGCGGGACAGGAACGACGACAGCGTCCTCGGCTTGACCAGGCGGTCACCTCTGGAGTGCACGGCGTGCAAGGGGGCGGGGATGATCCTGTGCAAAACGTGCAGGGGCACGGGGTTCAAATGACGGCGTGGACTCCGCGCGGGACGACGACGATTGCGCGACGGAAAGACGCGTGTCCGCGTCGTCGCGAATCCCGACCCGGTATTCTCGCGCGAGAATACCCCCCGCGGCGCGCCGTAGTCTACGCCGTAGTCTACGCGTACATACGGTCACGACTAAAAAGCGCTACATCACGTCTCTATCACACACGACGTATCTATTGCCACCTACGCGTCCAGCGGACTCTTGTCCGAGAACGTCTCGCCGTTCTTGACGGTCATGTTCAAAAAAGTCTTCTCCACCTCCGCGATGGCGTCGTCCGAAACCTCCTTGAACTCGTCCCGGCGGTTGCCCGCGCGCTTCGCGGCGTTGCGCGCATCCTTCGCCGCCGCCTCCAGGTTCTTCTCGCGCTTCGTCTCGCGGTCGAACATCTGGTTCACGCTCTGCTTCTCGTTCGGCTGCGGCGTGTAGAGCCCCTCGCACAGCTCCATGAGCGTCGCGGACCCGTCCGCCGCGCCCACGGTCACCAGCCGCCCGGTGTCCTGCACGTTGAAGGAGGTGAGAGGCGTGCCCTCCGTCACCTTCACCGACAGCGTGGGGTCGTCCTGCTTGTAGTAGTAGTCCCAGACGTCCATCTCGCCGTCCGCCTTGATGGTGAAGAAGACGCCCGGCCGCGTGGGCGACCACGTGCCGCCGGTGAGGTACGTGCCGTGGTAGCGCGTGGTCATGATGGGCGTCTTCAGGTCCTCCATCCACACGCGCGCGGACCAGTCGCCGATGGACATGAAGTACTTGGGGTTGAACGGGTTGCGCTCGAGCGAGTACACCGGGCCGTGGTGGCCGTGGTAGGACGTGCCGACCCTGTCCGCGGGATTCTTCGCCTTGCGGTTGCACATCAGCACCGTGCCCTGCTCCGTGCCGATCATGAACTTCGTGGGGCCCGCGATGGACTCGTACTCCACGGAAACCGCGCCCAACACCACGTCCGGATTCGACTTCTCCACCAGCCGCAGCTCCTCCACGGGCTCGCCTAAACGTCGGGTGTCCCACCAGAAAACCATCCCGTCCGTGGACACGGAGAAGCACTCCGTGCCTGTTTTGCTCTGCAGCCAGTCCATGTCGTAGCACGGGTCTCTGTGCGACTTCTCGATCGGCGACGTGTCCACGGGCGTGTGGCCCTTGCGCACGTCCCAGTACCCGACTTGGCCGTTGTACATGCCGCCCGACAGCACGTTCGTGTCCTTCGGGTTGTAGTTCACGCAGCACAGCTGCGAAGGCCCTCTCAGCTCGAAATCCGGCTCGTTCGGCGCGTTGACGTCCCAGATGTACGACGACAAATGCATGCCCTCCGGCTGCTTCTGGAAACCGAGGATGGAGTACGCCACGGCGCACTTGCGGTTTTCGACATCCGGGTTCCAGCTGATGTAACTCGCTCCGCGTTTGATCTCGCACGGGTCCCGGAACACCGTGAGGGTCTTGGCGTACGGCTGCTCCGAGCTGTGGTCCGCCTGCGACCCGGCGAAGTACTCCTCGTAGATGTCCACGGCGTTGTTTTGGCGCACCAGGTCCTCCACCTCCGCGCCGAGCGCGGCGACGGACGCGATGTACGCCTCATCCTTCTCCACCTTCTTGCGGTAGCGGATCACGTGCTCGGGCTCCGTCGGATCAACCTCCTTCGGCCACCCGCCCTCGACGTGCGCGAACCCACGGTCGGCGAACGTGATCTGCTGCGTGTTCGCCTGCGTGTTCGTGTACGAGTCGAGAGAGTTTCATTTCGGGTCAGAGTCGTCGTAAGGGAGAGCGGCGCCGAGGCGAGCGTTCTCGTCGCGTCGCGTTTTTTTTTAATATCGAAGAAAACGATGTTCGCGCACAGCGGACCCAGTCGCGAAATACCGAAAAAGAAGAAAGTCGTTTGCCTCCAAATGCGGCATCGCGATTGGGATCGCGGGCTCGCCGTCGCGGGTCGTACCTCGTGTTCGGAGAGGTCGGGCACGACTTGCACGGTCGTGATCACCGGGTTACGCTCGATGTAGTCCTGCTTGAGCTCGGGCTCGGGGCGGATGTCCGAGACGACCTGCGTGGGATGGGCGGGAAGGGAGAAAGTCAGTACGCGCGCGGTCAACCGGTGATTCGGACGCCGGGTCGTGGCTCGAGGGGGCGCGCCGGCACCGCGTGCGCACCTCGCACGGCTCATCGTCGAAGCGCGCGTGTCTCCCGAACTCCTTACGCGTCTTCGCGTACATGTAGTAGATCTCCATGGCGACCGATGCGCGCCCCCGCGCCCCGGCCCGCGTGAATGATCTCTGGCGGGCAGCCGGTGCCGCGAGGCTGGAGGCCCGCCAGCGAATGTTCGTTTTTCCCAAACAACGCGCTTTTCTCAGATGTGATGAGACGCTCCGCGGGTCCGCTCCACCCTTCGCGACACTCCGCGATGCGCTGGAGCGCGTGCGCGGCGGCGTCCGCGGATGACGAGCCCCCCCCCTCGGCGCGGAGCGGCCACTCCGCGACGCTGGTGGGGGGGTACGTCGTGGTGTTCGGCGGGACGCAGGGCAAACACTTTCACGCGGACACCGTCGTGCTGGATGCGCGCGCGCTGTCCGACGTCAAGCGCGCGCGTTGGTTCCGCCCGACGCCCGCCGCGACGGGCGGCCCCGGCCCGCGCGCGTTCCACAGCGCGGTCGCGGTGGGCACGGACCTGTACGTGCTGTGCGGGCGCACGGGCAGAGAGCAGCACGGCGACGTGTGGGTGCTGGACACCACGACGTGGAGGTGGAGCGCGCTGGCGGACCGATTCCCGAGCGCGAAGCGCGTCGGGGTGACGCCTCGGGACTTCGGGGTGGCCGCGCGCGTCCCGAACGGGAACAACGTCCTGCTGTTCGGGGGCTTCGACGGGCACGGGTGGCTGAACGACCTGCACGTCCTGGACGTCGCCACCGGCGAGTGGCGCGCGGTGGCCGTCCCGGTGGCGCCGAGCCCCCGGTCGGGGCACGCGGGCGACGTCGTGGACAGCCGCGTTTTGCTCTTCGGCGGGCAGGCGTCCAACGGCCAGCTGTGCGGCGACTTGTGGGCTCTGCGCGACCCGGACACGGACCCGATCGCGCGCGACGCGGACGCGCTCGTGGACATCCTGGATGGCCGCGGTGACGCGTCGTCCCCGCCTACGGGAGCCGACGGGCGCCGATCGGCGGAGGCGGACGCCGACGCGTCGGCGGCGCGAGACGCGAGAGCCGAAGAGAGCTCAAGAGAGCCTCGCTGGACGCGTCTGCACTTGCGAGGCCAGCCTCCCGGTCCCCGCACGGGCCATTCCGTGACCTGCGTGGGAAACAAGGTGCTGGTGTTCGGCGGCCGCGGCGACGACGGGTGGCTGGTGAAGCAGCACGTGTACTACGACGACGCGCACGCGGTGGACCGCGAACTCGGGAAGTGGCGAAGGCTGGAACGCGTCGCGGGATCGAACCAGAGACCTTCCCCCCGCGCGTTCCACACCATGACCAAGGTCGGCGACGCGCTCCTGCTCCTCGGCGGCTTCTCGGGCGAGACCGCGCTCGGGGACGCGTGGTGGTGCGAGTTCGGAGAGGAGGACGCCGCCGCCGAGACGGAGCGCGCGGCGGCGGCGGCGGAGAGGCTGAAGCACCCGGGCGCCGCGGCGCACTCGCCTCTGCCCGCGGCGTCTCTGTTCGGGAGCCCGAGCCCGCCCGCGGGCTTGCCCCCCGGGGGCGGGCTCAGCGTCGCGGGGAATGTCGCGGGAGGCGTCGGGAGGCTGCTCATGTCCGGTCTCGGGGTCGTGGGGACGGCGGCGCGCGGCGTGGGGACGGCGGCGGGCGTCGGCGTCGCCGACGCCTCTGCGACGCGGGGGGCGCGCGCGTCCCCGGGCCTCGAACGCGCCTCGGAGCCTTCCCGCCGGGACGAGCGCCAGCGACGGCTTCGAAAAGAGCATCTGCTCGCCTCGTTACTGCGCTCGGTGGAGCGCAAAAGCGCGGAGGACGAGTCGTACCCCGACGTCGGCGAGGAGGGCCGCCGACACTTTTTCGCGTCGTGCGACCCCGGGGACTTGCGGGTCGGCGACGTGAGGGACGCGCTCGCGGCGTACCGCCGCGCCGTCCCCGCGCAAGGTCTGGGGATGCCCCCGGGCATGCCGGGGATGCCGGGGCTGGACGGGGAAGAAAACGTCGACGGGGTCCCGTCCCGGGGACGGTTCATGCACTTCTCCCCGGAGAACGTGCGCGTCGGGGACGTGCCGGCGATGCTCGCGGAGCTGCAAGGCGCGCTCATCGCCGAGGCGCAGTGAGGTCGTTTTCGTTCCGGGGCGCGAAGGAGGCGTTCCAGTAAACGATCGTTCGAGACGGTGATGTCTCGTGTCATGATACGCATAGCTCATAGCGACGTTCACGATCGCTCTGTCTCGCTCACAGCGAAAACCGCGTCGCGATTCGTCGCGATTCTCTCGTCGTAAGTTCAGCGTCACGACGCCTCGCAGAACTCGCCGACGTTCTCCATGGCGGCGTGCTCCAGGTGCTTGAGGAGCTCGCCGACGATTTCCCGCGAAGTTTCATCCTCCCCCCCGCCGCAGCCGTACCTCACCGCGAGCGTCGCCGCCGCCGCCTTCTCCGCCGCCGCCGCGCGCTTCGCAGCCTCGGCGCCGCCGAGCCTCCGCGCGTTCTGCACCGCCACGGCCAGCTGCTTGCAGTGCTCGAACGAGGCGCCGTCGCCGGCGGCGAGCGTGGCGGCGAGTTTCGCCAGCGTCTCGGCGCGCGCCTCGAGCAGGCCCGCCGCGCTCAGGCAGTGCGCGATGTTGGCGTACACCTGCAGCACGGACGTGCGCGCCCACGCCGCGCGCGTGGCGTCCAGCCCAATCTGCGTCGCTTTCGCGTCGAACCACGTCGCCAGCTCCACGAGCGCGTTCGGGTCCGGCGCGCCGCTCTTGCCCTTGGTGCGCTTCCACTCGGCGAGCGCGGCGGTGATTTCGCTGTGCGACGCCTTCGCCTTGCCGCGCATCGCCGCGACGAGCGTCGCCGGGGACGTCACCTCGAGGCCGTCCATCACCTGCGCGGCCGCGCGCGACGCCGCCTTCTCGCCGTCACGGTCCATGCCCGGCTTCTTGTTCGCGGGGTCCGCGACCGCCGCCTCGCGCGCGCGCTTCGCCGCGGCGGCGGCGGCGGCGATCGCCGCCGCCGCCTCCGCCTCGCCCGCGCGCTCCGTCTCGCAGCGCCGGCAGGCGCACTTTTCGATGCCGAAGCGCTTCGCCTGCGCGGCGCGCTCGGGCTCGGGCGCGGTCACCTCGAAGTACTTCATGAGCACCTCCTCGCCCTCGCGCATGTCGCGCGCGGCGCGCAGGAACACGGTGTGCCCGATCACCACCTTGCACGCGTTGGGCGCGCACCCGTGGTTGACGAAGGCGGGGAGCGCGTACACGCCCACCGATTCGGCGTTTCTGACCGCCGCCGTCTTGACCACCGCGGCGCAGTGCCTGGCGAAGGTCTCCTGCGACGGCGCGGGGTCCGGGAACGACTCGTCGCCCCGCGAGAGGTGCCTGCGGAACAGCGCGAGGTCGGGAAGGGGCGCGGAGGCGTCGTCCGCCGACGCGTCGCTCGCGGCGGGCAGAGCCGCGACGAGCTTCATGTCCGCCGGCGCGCGCGCGGCGGCGGCGACGAGGCCCTGGACGAGCGCCATCTCCGCGCCCGCGCGCAACGGCGCGACCGCCAGGGGCGAGCTCACGCACAGAAGGTCGCCCGCCTTGACGTCCTTGGTGACGATCACGCCTCGGCCCTTCCCGGGGACGCGCGCGACCGCCACCGGGCCGACGTAATCGGCGCACCGGCGGAAGCTCATCGCCAGCCGCCCGAAGAGGAGCGCCGGCATGTCGTAGTCCCCCAGGAACGCCTGCCGCGTGAGCATCTCGCACTCCGCGAGCGCGTTCGTGGCGGCGGCGTCCTCCGGCTCGACGGCCAACAGCTCCTTCAGCGTCTTGACGGCGTCGGGGTACCTCCCGAGGCCGTTGAGCGCCATGGCGCGCTTGTACAGAGCCTTGGGCTTGGACGGATCCGCCGCGCGCGCCGCGTCGGCATCGCGCAGGGCGAGGGTGAACTGCCTAGCGCGCAGGTAGCACTCCGCGCGGTTCGCCAGCGACAGCGCATCCTGCGAGTCGCTATCGATGCACTCGGTGTACTTCGCCGCCGCGGCGGTGACGTTGCCAGCCTTGAACAGGGCGTTGCCTTCCTCACGCGTGGCTCGGTTCTTCTCCGCGCGAATCTCCGATGGCTTCTTCTTCTGCGCGGGGAGGTCCGCGACGATCCCGCGTGGGGACTTGTTGACCGCTTCGGGAGCCATCGTTGGTGTTGTGTTAGGCGGCGTGGCTGCTGAGGACCGGTGAGGTGCGCGACGTGCGTGCGGGGCGTGCGCGACGGTGACCGCCGCGCGTTCCGCGAACGCCTCCGAGAGCGTTTTTTCGGATACCGGAAGATCGAGATCCCGCAACTGGCGCGCGCTCATTGGTTGGTTTTCGTTCGCTCCCTCGAGTCCGGAACCCCGAAACGCCCTCGACCCAACCGGGCTCCGGAACACTGCGGTAACAACAAAAGCGCTGTACGCCGAAAATTGCCGGAAACGCCCGAAGACGCGACGAAACATCAAAAACGCTCTTCCCGAAAACCGTTCCTCCTCGCCCTTCGCCCGCACCCTCTCTCGCTCGCCTCAGTCGTTCGACTTGGAGTCGTACAGCAACCCGCGCTGTTTCCGTCGCCGCCGCCATCCGCGGAGG
>Ga0181559_10006889_pt1 | contig 10644 bp, 9 predicted proteins | sample 011ome_21_FD_133752 | JGI IMG/M metagenome (GOLD analysis project Ga0181559, IMG submission 133752) | Coastal salt marsh microbial communities from the Groves Creek Marsh, Skidaway Island, Georgia - 011508AT metaG (megahit assembly) | ecosystem: Environmental > Aquatic > Marine > Intertidal zone... | reverse complement strand
TCGGCTATTTGATAAGTCAGTAGTTCTCGACGCGCGTCGGATTCCTCTGTTCTGCCGAGCAACCGCGTGTGTTCCTCTTCCAGCACGCGCCACTGCTGGGCGAGATCGCTGACTTCGACGATCAGTGACTCCGCGTCGGCATAGGTGTCAAGCAAACTCCGCTGGGTGGGGCGACGTAACAGGGATTGATGAGCATGTTGAGAGTGGATGTCGACCAGTAACTGACCCAGATCTGCGCAGTCCGAGAGGGTGACAGGTGTGCCATTGATATAGGCGCGAGAGCGTCCCTCAGCGGTGATTGTGCGGCGCAGCAGGCATTCTCCGGTTGCTTCAAGGTCACGCTCTGCCAGCCATACCTTCGCCCGGGTATTCTTGGAGATATCGAAGCAGGCGGTGATGTCAGTCTTATCCTCGCCCGGCCGAATCGCGCGGGAGTCTGCGCGATCGCCAATGCATAGGCCCAGCGCGTCCAGCATGATGGATTTTCCAGCGCCGGTCTCCCCTGTGATGCACGTCATACCTTCCGCGAGGTCCAACTCAAGGTGGTCAACCACGGCGTAGTCCTGAATCGCTAAATGGAGCAGCATATGGGCCCCCATGAGTCCAAGCCGTCTTATAACCTAGAAGGCAGAGAGAGTGAACATCATGTTCCGCCGTTGGCTGCAACCGAGGGTGCGCGAGGGCAGTTGTTGCTTGGGGTGGGGAGCATCAGGGCGCTTTGTCATCAGCGCGGGCTGTGCTAAAAGGATGGTCAGGCCCTCTCAACGAGATTTGTCTTGGACGCCCTCTCTTCTCGCGCTTCATCGCTCTTGAAAACTCTGGTGGAGATACATATCCGCGAAGGGCAGCCCGTGGCCTCGAAAAGCCTGCAGTGTGAGAGCGGTCTCTCCGTCAGTGCTGCAACGGTCCGCAATATCATGGCGGAGCTGGAGGAGCGTGGATACCTTGCCTCACCTCATACCTCCTCAGGGCGGATTCCCACGGCTCAGGGGTACCGGTTTTTCGTGGATAGCCTGTTGCAGGTGGGCCCCGTTGAGCAGGGGGCGATGTCGGCACTCAACGCCGGGTTAGACCCCAATCGTAGCGCGGGTGAATTGGTGCAATCCGCTTCGAATTTGCTTGCCCAGATCACCTATCAGACGGGCATCGTCACCGTACCGAAACCAGCCAGCAGTCAACTGCGGCAGATCGAATTTCTGCCGCTATCGGGCAATCGTGTACTGGTGATCCTCGTGATCAATGAGCGCGAGGTGCAGAATCGCATTATTCAGTTGCAGCGCACCATGAGCGAAAGCCAGTTGAGAGCCGCCGCTGACCTGATCAACCAGCGCTATTCGGGGCGTGATCTGTCTCAGGTTAAGACCCAAATTGTCCGAGAAATGTCCGAGGCTCGCTCTCGTATCGATGCCTACCTCGAGGCCGCACTGGAATTGGCCAGCGCCGCCATCGAAGATGCCGATCCTGCTGACGGCGTGGTGGTAGCAGGGGAGGCGAGTTTGTTAAATCAAGCGTCTCCTGACGATATGCAAAAACTGCGGGAACTGTTCGATGCGTTTGAACGAAAACGGGACCTGCTAGAGCTCATGGAACGCTGCTCCCAGGCAGAGGGCATTCAGATTTTTATTGGCGAAGAAGCGGGTTTTGACGTTTTCGGCGACTTTAGTGTGATTACCGCGCCCTATGCTCAGGGGGCGCAGTCACTCGGCGTTTTGGGGGTAATCGGTCCCACGAGAATGGCCTACGAGCGCGTTATTCCCATTGTCGATGTCACTGCCCGTATGCTGAGTGCCGCGCTGTCCCGATAGCATTGTCGTTATTCGCCCCAGTTCACCAGTCAACCCATTTGACGCCGCGCCCGCCGCCCCCTGAGCCGTTCGGGCGAACGCTGCGTAGCTACCAGGCCTCCTAAAAAAGCGGTCTTTAGTGGTCCGAGCATCGCAGGTAGTGCCGCTAACCGCCAATGCGTGGCGGCTGAGCCCTTGAAAATATGGAAGGCACCCCCACATCTGCGCCAATGCGGGCGATAGCTCCCGCGGTGGATAGTTTGAGCGGAGAGATTCCATGAAAGATGACAACACCGACCCCGCCGACACAGGCGAGGAAGCTGCGGACAGGGTCGAGGCAGAGGCCGGCGAAGTAGCGGCGCCCTCGGCGGAAACGCCGGACGAGGCGGATGCAGACCCGTCGGATCCGCCGGATCTTGAAGCCGAGTTGGCGGCGGCAAAAGACACGGCGCTCCGCGCTCAGGCCGATGCCATGAATATGCAGCGACGTGCCGAGCAGGAAATAGAGAAAGCCAGAAAATTTGCCCTGGAGCGTATTTGTGGAGACCTGCTGAGCGTCATCGACAACCTGGAGCGAGCGCTAGAGGCGGCGGGTGAAAATGAGAGCAATGACTCGCTGCTTGAGGGAATCGAGCTCACGCGTAAGGGCTTCATGGATATTTTGGAGAAGCATGGCGTTCAGTCTGTCGATCCGCTGGGTGAGCCCTTCGATCCTGAGACAGCGCAGGCAATGAGTATGGTGGAACAACCGGATGCCGAGCCCAACTCCGTTATTGCGGTAATGCAGAAGGGCTACACCCTGAATGGGCGACTTCTGCGGCCCGCCATGGTGATGGTTTCAAAGACTCCCTCAGCATAACCGCTGTCAGTTGTGCTTGAGGGCGCTTGAAATCGAAGGAATTGACTCCACATAGATAGACAAGCAACCAGCCCGTCGCCTTTGGCGGGCTTAACAAATCAGATCGACAGTATGGTCCGCGCCAAGGAAAGCCGGACCCAAGGAGAGAGAGATGGGAAAGATTATCGGTATTGATCTGGGTACCACAAACAGCTGCGTGTCCGTGCTAGAGGGTGGTAAGCCCCGGGTGATCGAAAACGCAGAGGGTGGGCGAACCACCCCATCTATTGTTGCCTACACCGACGATAACGAAATCCTCGTGGGCCAGTCGGCGAAGCGTCAGGCGGTGACCAATCCTCAAAACACCTTGTTTGCCGTTAAGCGATTGATTGGCCGCAGATTCGACGACGACGTAGTCCAGAAAGACATCAAAATGGTGCCCTACAAGATCGTTAAGGCCGAGAGCGGCGACGCATGGGTACAGGTGAACGATGAGAAGATGGCGCCGCCACAGGTCTCGGCAGAGGTCCTGCGCAAAATGAAAAAAACCGCCGAAGAATACCTGGGTGAGGCGGTCACAGAGGCGGTGATTACGGTGCCCGCCTACTTTAACGATTCCCAGCGTCAGGCCACGAAAGATGCGGGACGAATCGCAGGTCTGGAGGTCAAGCGCATTATCAATGAGCCCACGGCAGCTGCCCTGGCTTACGGTATGGACAAAGCCGAGGGTGACCGCACCGTGGCGGTTTACGATCTCGGTGGCGGCACCTTCGATATCTCTATCATTGAAATCGCAGAGGTCGACGGTGAGCATCAGTTTGAGGTGTTGGCGACCAATGGCGACACTTTCCTGGGGGGTGAGGATTTCGATTTGCGTTTGATCGAATTCCTCGCGGAGGAATTCAAGAACGAGAATGGCATCGACCTGCACAACGACCCGCTGGCGCTCCAGCGTCTGAAGGAGGCGGCGGAGAAAGCCAAGATAGAGCTGTCCAGCTCGCAGCAGACCGAGGTTAATCTGCCCTATATCACAGCGGACGCGACCGGCCCCAAGCACCTGGTGATCAAATTGAGCCGGTCCAAACTCGAATCTCTGGTAGAGGAGTTGGTGACGCGTTCGCTGGCGCCGGTCAAGACGGCGTTGGAAGATGCCGGGTTGTCTCCCAGTGAGGTCAACGATGTGATTCTGGTCGGTGGTCAGACCCGGATGCCGATGGTTCAAAAGGCCGTTGCTGATTTTTTCGGTAAAGAGTCTCGAAAAGACGTTAATCCCGACGAAGCTGTAGCGATGGGCGCTTCGATCCAGGGCGCTGTGTTGTCTGGCGATGTGAAAGATGTATTGCTGCTGGATGTCACCCCGCTCACGCTGGGTATCGAGACCATGGGCGGGGTCGCAACACCGCTTATCGAGAAGAACACGACTATCCCCACCAAGAAGTCGCAGGTGTTTTCAACGGCTGAAGATAACCAGACCGCAGTCACGATTCATGTGGTCCAGGGTGAGAGAAAGCAGGCAACGCAGAACAAGTCTCTTGGGCGATTTGATCTTGCCGATATTCCGCCTTCTCCCCGCGGTATGCCTCAGATTGAGGTGACCTTCGACCTCGATGCCAACGGCATCCTCAACGTCTCCGCAAAAGACAAGGCGACGAATAAAGAGCAGTCAATTCGTATTACAGCCTCAGGTGGATTGTCCGAGGGTGAGATTGAACAAATGGTGCAGGATGCCGAGGCAAATGCGGAAGCCGACAAAAAGTTCGAGGAAGTGGTGGCGGCCCGCAATACCGCAGACGGTATGGTTCATGCGGCGCGTAAGACGCTGGAGGAGGCGGGGGAGCACGCCACGGATGACGAACGCAGTGCGATCGAAGCGGCCATTGCTGAGGTGGAGGAGTCCATCAAAGGCGACGATGCGGCGGCGATGGAAGCGGCCACAACCAAGCTGACCGAGGCAACAGGCGGCGTCGCGCAGAAGATGTATGCCGCACAGCAGGCGCAGGACGCGTCGGCGGGTGCGGAGGAAGCCGAAGCCGAGTCTGACCAGGGGGACGTGGTCGACGCGGAGTTTGAGGAAGTTAAGGAAGACAAGCGTGCCTGATGGCACGTCTCTCATCAGGACGGGGACGTCCTGACGCGCCTCTGGGAAGAGGTTTATTCGACGCGGGCCATGATCACATCATCGAGCCCGCGTCCGTTTTTAGGGAGGAAGTGATGCGCGTCCCTTGAGCGCACACAGGAACTATGTCGAAACGCGATTATTACGAAGTCCTTGGGGTAGACCGTTCGGCCTCTGAGCAGGACATCAAGAAGGCCTACCGTCGGATTGCGATGAAGTACCACCCGGATCGTAATCCGGACGATGCTGATGCGGACGGTAAATTCAAGGAGGCGACAGAGGCCTACGAAGTACTGTCTGATGGTGATAAGCGCGGCAGTTATGACCAGTTCGGACATGCCGGGGTTGATCCCTCAATGGGCGGCGGCGGTTTTCAGGGCGGCAGTTTTTCCGACATATTCGGCGACGTTTTCGGCGATATATTTGGCGGCGGTGGTGGCCGACGGCAGGGACCCCAGCGCGGCTCCGATCTGCGCTACACATTGGAGGTCTCTCTAGAGGAAGCGGTGCGGGGCTCGACCGCTGAGATCCGAGTGCCTTCCCTGCAGCACTGTGAGCCCTGCGATGGCAGCGGTGCCAAGCCCGGCAGCAGCCCAATGACCTGCAATGGCTGCGGCGGTAGTGGTCAAGTCAGATCCCAGCAGGGATTTTTTCAGGTGCAGCAGACCTGTCCCAAGTGCCGGGGACGCGGCCAAACGATTTCTGATCCTTGCGGTGAATGCCGGGGCCAGGGTTTGGTAGAAAAAAACAAGACGCTGTCTGTCAAGGTGCCGCCGGGTGTTGATACCGGCGACAGGATTCGGTTGAGTGGTGAGGGCGAGGCGGGCCCTGCAGGGGGGCCGCCAGGCGATTTGTTCGTTCAGATTGCGGTACGCCAGCATTCGCTGTTTGAACGCGACGGACGCCATCTGTATTGTGAGGTTCCCATCAGCTTTGCCGACGCCGCGTTAGGCGGTGAGCTGGAGGTCCCGACCCTCGATGGCAGGGTCAAGTTGAAAATTCCGACTGAGACACAAACGGGCAAAATGTTTCGATTGCGGGGTAAAGGCGTCAAGCCCGTGCGGGGTGGTCCCGTGGGCGACTTGCTCTGTCGGGCTGTGGTAGAAACCCCCGTGAATCTTACCCGCGAGCAAAGAGCGCTGCTGGAGGAGTTTCGTGGGGCGCTCCATGCCGGGGGAGAACAACAGTCACCGCGGCAGACCAGCTGGTTTGAGGGCGTGAAAAACTTTTTCGATGGCATGGCGGGATGACCGTCAGGATCGGCATTACTGGGGCGGCAGGCCGTATGGGGCGCAGGCTCGCCGAGACCATTTACCAGCGGGAGGAAAGTTGCCAGCTTGCAGCTGCAATTGAGCGCCCCGAGTCTTCGCTGCTGGGCGCCGATATCGGCGAACTGCTGGGTGTCGGCCCCAGTGGTACTGCGGTGAGTCCAGATCTGGCTGTGGTGATTCAGGGGCTCGATGTATTGATTGACTTTACCGTGCCCGAGTCCACGCTGGCCCACGCGCAAGTATGCGCAGCACACGATGTGCCAATGGTGGTGGGAACTACCGGATTTACAGCCGCTCAAACCGTTGACTTGCACGCAATCACCCGTGACATTGGCCTCTGTCAATCCGCCAATTTCAGCCCCGGTGTGAACCTGGCTTTACGACTCACGGAAGCGGCAGCCCGCGCCCTGGGCGACAGCGCTGATATTGAGGTTGTGGAAGCACATCATCGCCACAAGATCGATGCGCCCTCGGGAACAGCGCTCGCGCTAGGGGATGTGGTGGCCTCGGCGCGGGGTCAAGCGCTATCTGAGATAGCGGTATACGCGCGAGAGGGGCGAACCGGCGCGCGCGAGCCCGGCTCCATAGGGTTCAGCGTGATTCGAGCCGGAGATATTGTCGGAGATCACACGGTGATTTTCGCGGGCGAGGGCGAACGTCTGGAGATTACCCATAAGGCCAGTTCTAGAGCGGCTTTTGCCTCTGGAGCGGTCACGGCGGCGTGCTGGTTGGTGGGGCAGCCCGCCGGCCGCTACAGCATGCAAGATGTTCTTGCCAGTGAGGAGGTCGTCCCATGAATGCTGCCAACTACATCGTCGAGATCGACGAGAGTAATGCCCAGACACTGTTGATCGAGGAGTCGCTCAAGCGCCCGGTCGTCGTGGATTTTTGGGCAGATTGGTGCGGCCCCTGTAAGCAATTAATGCCGATCCTCGAGAAGTTGGCGGCCGAGTACCAAGGCGCGTTTTTGCTGGCCAAGGTCAACGCCGACGAGCAACAGATGCTGGCGCAGCAGCTGGGCGTGCGATCCCTGCCCACCGTTATGGTGATAAAGGATGGCCAACCGGTGGATGGGTTTTCCGGTGCGCAACCGGAATCGGCGGTGCGCGATATGCTCGACAAGCACCTGCCCTCGCCGCAGGCCGACTCCCTCGCCGAGGCAGAGCAACTGCTGGCCGAGGGCGACATTCCCGGCGCGTTAGCACTGTACCGGGGTGCTTGGGAGGACTCTGGCCAAAAGCCTGAGTTCACCATGGCCTATGCAGGCGCGCTGATTACCGCCAATCGCCTCGATGAAGCCGAAACACTGTTAAGCGACATCAAATTGGTGGATCAGGATGCCCGTTATGAGCAATTGGTGGCACAGATCGAATTACAGCGACAGGCGGCGCGATCACCCGAGATCGAGGCTTTGGAGACCAGTCTCGCCAGTGATGAACAAAATCATGAAATCAGGATTAAGTTGGCGGTGCAGCTCAGCAGTCACGGCCAGTATCGTGAGGCACTGGAGCATCTGCTGGTGGTATTACGCGTCGATCGCGACTGGGGCAACGGTGAGGCCAAGCGCGTTTATCTGGACATGATTGCAACCATTGGCAAGGGAGATCCCCTTGCGGCGGAATATCAACGCAAGCTGTTTTCTCTATTGTACTGAGGCGTTGAGTGGAAGCCTGAACGCCACGGCTGGCTGGGTGCTGGAGCCGAACCAGGTTTGGGCCCGTTAACGCGCCGCGCGCCCCTCGATACGGTCGCCCTTGAGTGCCTGGGTGGGGTTGCAATGGCTCTGCAAGTTGCCTACATTCTGTTTATTCAGAAAACATACTCAAAATTCAAAAACCACTGCCCGGCAAGACCGGTGGCAGGACATTTCGTGTGAGGTGAACGATGGATACCGCATATTCCACTGAAGATTTGGCATTCCGTGATGAAGTACGTAGCTTTTTCGATAAGGCTTTTACCCCCGAGCTGCAAAAACGGCTGCGCTCCCCCGACTACAAGAACGCAATCGAAGAATGGCAGAGAAAGCTCTACGATCAAGGCTGGGTCGCGCCAAACTGGCCCGCGGAATTTGGCGGCACGGGCTGGACGGCCACTCAAAAATACATCTACGAAACTGAGCGCTCGCTTGCGGGGATCCCTAACGTGGTGCCTTTTGGTCTGGTGATGGTGGCCAACGTGATCATGGCCTATGGCACACAGGAGCAAAAAGACTACTTTCTGCCCCGTATCCTTAAGAGCGAGGACTGGTGGTGTCAGGGTTATTCCGAGCCAGGTTCGGGTTCGGATCTTGCAAGCCTCAAGACCAAGGCCGAGCGAGACGGCGACGATTTCATCATCAACGGTGCCAAGATCTGGACCACGTATGCCCAATACGCGGACTGGATCTTCTGTTTGGTGCGCACGGACAACTCTGGCAAGAAGCAGGAGGGCATCACGTTCATTTTGATTGATATGAAGTCGGAGGGAATCAAGGTTAACCCGATTATCTCCATTGATAATCATCACAGCCTCAACGAGGTGGAGTTCAATAATGTACGGGTACCGGCTAAAAATGTGGTTGGCGAAATAGGTAAGGGCTGGACCGTTGCCAAAGCGCTGTTGGCCCATGAGCGCACCGGCATTGCCGGCGTCGCCGATGTCAAACGTGCGGTCCGAGTCATCAAAGAAGTCGCTGCCAAGGAGGAGAACGGCGGGCAGCGACTGCTGGACGACCCGGGCTTTCAGCAGCGTCTTGCTGATATCGAAGTGGAGTTGATGGCGCTGGAGTTCACAGAGCTGCGCACGTTGGCGACGCAGGCGGCGGGTGGCTTCCCGGGGCCGGAGTCTTCCTTGCTCAAGATTAAGGGCACCGAGCTTCAGCAGGCCACTCAGGAGTTATTGATGGAAATCGCGGCCTATTACCAGGGCGTCTTGCCAATTGATCTGGACCCCGATGCGCTGGGCCATGAATTTGCGACTGACGCGCGCCGCTCTTATATGTATGGCCGTGCCGCAACAATTTATGGCGGCTCCAATGAGGTGCAGAAAAATATTATCGCCAAGTACGTGCTGGGCCTTGAGTGAGGATCGAACGCCATGAATTTTGATTTTACTGAAGAGCAACAAATGGTCCGGGACTCCATCGCGCGTTTCGTCCAGGACGACTACGACTGGGATACCCGCAAGGCGATTGTTGCCTCTGAGCAGGGGATGAGCCGAGATAATTGGCAGTTGTTTGCTGAGCTTGGTTGGTTGTCGATCCCCTTTGCCGAGGAGCACGGCGGTTTCGGGGGCAATATCGTTGATTTGTCCGTGGTGATGGAAGAGCTGGGTAAAGGCCTGGTGGTCGAGCCCTATTTCCCCACAGTGGTGCTGTTTGGCGGGCTGATCAAGCGCGCTGGCAGTGAGGCACAGCAAGCCGAGTGGCTGCCGCGAGTTATCGGTGGCGAAGTGCTGGGCGCCTTTGCCTATGTCGAGCGACAGAGTCGCTTTGCGCTGCACGATTGCCAAACCTCCGCCACGCGCTCCGGTGACGGTTTTGTGCTCAACGGTGAGAAGGTCGTGGTTTTCAATGGCGAGCAGGCCGACCATCTGGTGGTTCTGGCGCGCACTGCCGGCGAACAATCTGATCGCGACGGGTTGTCGTTGTTTTTGGTGGAGGCAGCGGCTGCGGGGGTCGACAAGATGAGTTACCCCATGATGGACGGACAACGCGTAGCGAATATCACGTTCACGGATGTTGCCGTGGGTGCCGATGCCCTACTGGGGGAAGAGGGTGGTGCACTGGCGGTAGTTGACGCACTGACCGACGAGGCGATCATTGCACTTGCTGCGGAAGCGGTAGGGATTATGGCGGTCCTCAACGCCAAAACACTCGAGTACACCAAGACCCGTGAGCAATTCGGCGTGGCGATCGGCTCCTATCAGGCGCTGCAGCACCGAATGGTGGATACCATGATGGCCTTTGAGCAAAGCAAGTCATTACTTTTCAAGGCGCTGTGCGAGTACAAGCAGGATCCGGCGATGGCTGCCGAGACCGTTCATGCACTGAAAGTGTTGATCGACCGAAATGCCAAGCACATCTTTGGTGAGGCGATCCAGATGCACGGTGGCATGGGCATGACCGACGAGCTGGATATTGGTCACTATGCCAAGCGACTCATGATGATCAACACAACGTTTGGCGATGCGACCTACCATCGCAATCGCTTTATCGAAAATGCTTACGCTGCCTGATCATGGAACTCAGGGATAAGGTCGTCATAGTCACTGGCGGAGCCAGTGGCATAGGAGAGGGCTTGTGCCGACGATTTCGTGACGAGGGTGTGCGGGGTCTGGTGATCGCAGATCTCAATGCCGAGTCTGCTGCGGCGCTGGCCACTGAGCTGGGCGGTAAAAGTCATGGCGTAGATGTGCGTGATGAAGCGCAGATTGCCGCCATGGTGGCTGATACCGAAGCCGAGTTCGGTCAGGTCGATTTGTTCTGCTCGAATGCAGGCATCCTTAATCTGGATGGCGGTGATTACTGGGCGACTTCGAGCGCAAACGAGGTGTGGCAGCGCAACTGGGAAGTCCACGTGATGGCGCACATCTACGATGCTCGGGCTTGTCTGCCCGCCATGATTCGCCGCTGTTAGAGTTATTTGATGCACACCG
>Ga0181559_10006886_pt1 | contig 10649 bp, 7 predicted proteins | sample 011ome_21_FD_133752 | JGI IMG/M metagenome (GOLD analysis project Ga0181559, IMG submission 133752) | Coastal salt marsh microbial communities from the Groves Creek Marsh, Skidaway Island, Georgia - 011508AT metaG (megahit assembly) | ecosystem: Environmental > Aquatic > Marine > Intertidal zone... | reverse complement strand
TCATGAAGAGGATGCCCTGGAACGCGGCATAAAAGATGGCGACCTGATCAAGATTGCCAGCCGCAAGGGTGAAACCACCATGCATGCCAAAATATCAGACCGTATGCAGCCTGGCGTGGTCTACACCACCTTCCACAATCCTATTTCCGGGGCCAATGTGGTGACCACAGAATTCAGCGACTGGGCAACCAACTGTCCTGAATACAAAGTCACCGCGGTACAGGTTGGTGTGACCGATTCTATGTCTGAGTGGCAGAAGCAGTATCTTGCCTACAATGAAGAGAGGCGCAAACTCTCTGAAACCAATGAGGAAGTTTCACACTAGACTCAATATATGTTGAAGTAGCATTTAGCTACTGAAATAGTGAAATATAAAAAAAGCCGGCCTCTTCAGGTCGGCTTTTTTATTGGTGTTTATTAAATTCATTACTTTCTTTTTTATTCGGATACTGACAGGAATAATTGCAGATCTTCAGGATTATTGAGATTGATAAACACCTTGTCAGAAAAACCCTCTGGCACAAGCGCCGCGCTGGTAAAATGTCTTAACAGGGCTTTCATTGAACGATTACCCCCCAGTTCCCTGCTTTGTAAAAACAGTGAATCAAGGTATGACCTGAGTCTTGACGTAAGCCTGAATACACAGGGAAAGACTTCACCCGAGTAATAGCAGGCATCTGCCTCACCAATGCCAGCCAATAATGTTTCCAGGCACTGTACATTGAGAAATGGCATGTCAACGGGAATCACCAGCAACAAGTCTCCCCCCTCGTCATTCCCATCGCCATTCAGTCCTGATTCCAGCTCTAGATGATGCAGGGCCGCATGAAGGCCACCAAGGGGGCCGCATTCAGGGAGCAAATCGGGAATACTTTTATAGCCTGCCAGATCACCGCTAATTAATATCTGGTCTGAGCGGGCATTTTTTAATAATGCCAGGGATCGCTCTACCAGGGTCTGGCCTTCAAAAACCAGAAACCTTTTATCTTTCCCCATACGAGATGACTTGCCGCCGGCAAGTAACAGGGAATAAATCGTCATATGTCTGCCTTGAGTATGACCTTATTCTCCTTCCTTAAAAAGGTGCACATGACGCTGTGGAAATGGTATTTCAATATTGTTTTCAGCCAATGCCTTGAACACCGCAAGGTTAGCCCGATATTTTGTCTCCAACAAGGACGCCGTTGGTACCCAGTAACGCATGCCAATATCAATACTGCTGTCCCCATAATTATCAATACCTACCTGCGGCGCCTTATCTGACACCACGCCTTCTGATTTTGCCAGTGCCTCCCCAATGACTTTAATAGCCAGATCCGGATCTGATGCATAGGCAATGCCGACTACTGACTCGATAATGCTATGGGTTCGGGAATTGTGAATAATCTCACCAACAATATGTTTATTTGGGATAAGGATATTCACTTCATCCTCGTTGCTGAGCACTGTGTAGGCAAGTTTAACTTCTTTCACAATGCCAGTGACGCCCTGCACCGATATGGTATCGCCGACAATAAATGGTCGGGCCACGATGATACTCAATCCGGCGCCATAATTGGACAATAAGCCCTGCAGAGCCAAACCTGCACCCAAAGACACAGCACCAATGGCGGCAACAAAGGGGGTCACACTGATGCCGATTTTTCCAAGGGCGATAATCGCGGTCATCGCTATGATAAGAACTTTTACAAATCCTGCGGCAAAGTGACTCAGGGTGACATCAATACTCTTTCGTACCATCAGGTTTTCAATAAACCCGGATACCTTTTTACCAACAAACATACCCAGCAGCACAATGATGATGGCGCCCACAATCTGAAAGCTGTAATTCACCATAAACTCAACAATAAGGTTATACACTTCCTGGGCTTGCTGTAATTCCTGTTCCATTTTTGGTCCGTTTTATTTTTCTATATTTCTATATTTATATCTTTTTTGTAACAGGTGTATCCATTAATTTTGTAGCCTATTGATCCGGCTTTTCTTCCCTGCCGTCGGCATAGCGGGCAAATCTTTCCCGCTTGCCATGAACCTGGTCATTACGTTCCCAGGGCCAGCCACCAAACTGGTCTCGCTGATAATCCTCGAAAGTCTGCTGTAACTCTTCCCGGGAATTCATCACAAAAGGCCCATACTGAGCGACAGGCTCTGCAATTGGTTGTCCCTGTAAAAGCAGCAGCTTTGCAGTACTGCCATTGCAGGTAATATCCATAGACTGGTCTGAATGCAGTTGCAAGCCCTGGCTCACGGTAATATCCCGACCTGCTGCAGTAATCATGTCGCCTTCATAAAAATACAAAACACGATTAAGACCCGCTGCCGAGGCAGGCAATGTCCAGTGAGCCCCCTGTTCCAATTCAATGAGCCATAGCGCTACATTATTGTCAGGATTTGCGGCCCAGGAGTCTGGCGGTGGAGCGGGTGCGTGGACGCCTGAAAGTTCGCCAGCGATTAATTCTATAGTGATGTTTTTTCCCTGCTCATCTTTGCTTTTAACAACGGGCACATCCTTGTTCCAGAACATGGTGAAATGGGGCTCTACCATTTTGCTGCTGGCAGGAAGATTCAGCCAGATCTGAAATAATAATAAAGGGTTTTCCTGCGACTCATTGAGCAGGGGAAACATTTCACTATGCTGTACCCCCTTTCCTGCAGTCATCCATTGCACATCGCCATTACCATAACGTCCGGCAGCACCCAGGGAGTCAGCATGATCCACCAGACCATACTGAACCACGGTAATGGTTTCAAAGCCACGATGAGGATGACCAGGAAAACCCGGTACCTTGTCACCATGATACATGCGCCAGCCATCTCTTTTCTCAAAATCCTGGCCGATATTGCGCCCGGCAAGAGAAGCCGCAGGACCGAGTTCCCCATTACCTGGGGGGAAGTTATCCTGGTGAAAAGCACAAAACAGAAAGGGGTCAAGGGTTTGCCAGTGAAAATCCAGCGGCTGCACTGCAATAATAGGATGGCTCATATTTTAAAATACCTCTGGTTTTCTATTAGCCGAGAAGCGCCCAGAAAGGCACTATAGAAATATACAGCAGACCGGCTATCATCACGATATAAGCGATATACCTGACTGGATTTTCTCTGGCAATATCGAGAAAGGTTCTGGCCTTTCCCTCTTCCTTTAGCGCTTCATACTCGCTGCGCATACGCTCAAAACGCTCTTGTTCGTGCTGGCTCAGCAGGGCTTTGGCCTGTTCAAGCTGATCATCGTTGCTCAACCACAAAGCCGGCATGGAAATTCCCCAGTTGCCTGCGCTGGTTTCATACACCTCAATTTCATTGGCTTCCATCAGCTCATAGATCTCTTCCAGTTCATCGGCAGGTACTTGTCTGAGCTTAACTAACTGGGTGGCCATGATTTGACTATTCTCTATGGAGTTACGCGTGTCACTGCAAGTTTGATTGAGCATTTTCGGAACCTGTATATTACCCCAGACTCCCTTTGAATAATAAATTCTGTCACCTGGAGTGAATGTCTATCCGGCTTTTATCCCTGCACCATTTCGTGCATTAGCTGGCCCAATGAAATTTTTCGTAGATTCTCCGGTTCTTGGAGTGACTATTACGATATGCTTTAATCTACGCTTCGGCTTACCTAAACTAGCCCCATTTTTTAAGGAGTCAGGGATGCATTTTCCTCTCAACATTTTCGACAAAACCTTTCAGGCAGTTTTGGCCTGTTTGGCTATTCTGGTGCTCTCTGCATGTACTGAATCCTCAGCACCCGAGTCCGCCCTGGTCCCGGAATCAGACCAGGCTGCGACCTCAGGTTATACCTTGATTGAGAGCGTTGATGCTGACAGCGGGGAAATTGTGATCCCCTACAGCAAGTATGAACTGGATAACGGCCTGACTGTAATTATCCATGAAGACAGATCCGACCCTCTGGTGCATGTGGATGTAACCTACCATGTTGGATCTGCCAGAGAGGAGGCACAACGCTCCGGTTTTGCCCATTTCTTTGAACACATGATGTTTCAGGGCTCGGAACACGTTGCTGACGAACAGCATATTGGCATCGTCACCGAGTCAGGCGGAACCATGAATGGCACCACCAGCTTTGACCGCACCAACTATTTTGAAACCGTTCCCAGCAACCAGCTGGAAACCATGCTGTGGCTGGAATCCGATCGTATGGGTTACTTTCTGGATGCGGTAACCCAGGAAAAATTCGAAGTACAACGCGATACGGTAAAGAATGAGCGCGGCCAGAATTATGAAAATTCTCCCTATGGCCTGTGGTCGGAAAAAATGTTTACTGCCATGTTCCCCCCCGAGCACCCTTACTCCTGGATGCCGATTGGTTTTATTGAGGATCTGGATGCCGCCACGCTGGATGATCTTAAAAATTTCTTTCTGCGCTGGTACGGTCCAAACAATGCCACACTAACCATTGGCGGTTATGTAGACGCAGAAGAAGTCATGAACCTGGTGGTGAAATATTTTGGTGAAATTCCATCCGGCCCCGCAGTGGAAAATGATGTCAAACAACCTGTCACCCTCGATGCTGATCGTTATATTTCCTATGTCGACCGAAATATTCGTTTCCCCGGCCTGTTTATCGCTTATCCGACAATTCCCATGGATCATCCAGATCGTGTTGCCCTGGAGGCCATGAATGAAATCATTACCGTGGGCAGGAAATCATTTTTCTACAAGGAATTTATCCTCACCCAGAAAGCAATTCAGGCGAGCGGCTTTAACTACATGCAGGAACTGGCCGGCATGCTTATTTTTCTGGTACTGCCATTTCCGGGCACACCATTGGCAGACTTTGAAACAGAAATGCGGAACATTCTCGAGTCTTTTGACGCTGATTCCATCAGTGATGATGATATTCAGATCTACAAGGCAACCCAGGAAGCGGCATTGATTAACAGCCTGGCCAGCGTAAGCGGCAAGGTAAGTCAGCTGGCCTCCAATGAAACCTTTCTCGGGGATCCCAACCAGATTCAGAAAGAGCTGGATGATATTCGCGCCCTGACCAAGGATGATGTGTTGCGCGTTTACAATACCTATATCAAGGACAAGTCTGCCATTTATCTAAGTGTCGTACCCGAAGGTGGCGATGACATTGTCGCCAAACCTGATAATTTCACCATTCCTGCGCGTCTTTCACAGATTGAAAGCACTACCGACAACCTAGAAGAACGAGATGCACCGGAAAGCTTCGACCGCAGCATGCGCCCCACCCCGCCACCCAATCCCCTGGTCACCATGCCCGATTACTGGCGCCAGCAACTGGCAAACGGTATTGAAGTGATCGGTACTGCCAATGCAGAAGTTGCCCTGGTCAGCCTGCGCCTTGATTTTGATGGGGGACATCTGCTTGAGTCCAAAGACAAATATGGTGTTGCCAGCCTGACGGCACAAATGATGAATGAAGGGACTGATAATTTCAGTGCCGAGGAATTTGAAATTGAACTGGATAAACTGGGTAGTCGTATTTCGGTTGGTTCAGGCAGTGACAGCTTTAATATCAGCGTTCAGTCCTTGCTGCGTAATGTCGATGCCACACTTGCCCTGCTGGAAGAACGCCTGTTTCGTTCCTCATTTACCCAGGCCGATCTGGATCGTCTGCGCCAGCAGCAGATTGAAAGCATCGAGGCCAGCAAGGAAGAGCCTTCCGGCATTGCCGGTATGGTGTATCCAAAACTCATTTATGGTGAAGATCATGCCTATGCAGTTTCAGCCGCCGGCACCATTGCAAGCCTGCAGAGCATTACTCTGGAAGACATTGAAGCTTTTGCCCGCAGGAATCTGGTTAGCCAGGCCCTGAAAGTTTCCATTGTGGGCGATCTTGCGCAGCAGGACGTCATTGCCAAACTGGATTTTCTCCAGGCTCTACCCAATGAGGACGTCAGTCTGAATGAACAACCGGCAGGGAGTAATGTGGATGAGACCACCTTGTATCTGGTAGATAAACCCGGAGCTGCACAGTCCGAAATACGTATCGGTTATCTCACCGACCTGACTTACGATGCCGCTGGCGACTACTGGGAACGCTCACTGATGAACTATATCCTTGGTGGTGCATTTAACAGCCGCATTAATCTGAATCTGCGTGAAGACAAGGGTTATACCTATGGCGCGCGCAGCAGCTTCACTGGCAGCAAGATACCTGGGCCATTCACCGCCTCTGCCAGTGTCCGCACTGATACCACGGCAGATTCTGTTGTGCAGTTCATGAATGAAATCACCAACTACCGCGACAATGGAATCACTGCTGAAGAACTGCAATTCACCAAGGATGCCATTGGTCAAAGTGAAGCCCGTGATTATGAAACCCCGGGGCAGAAAGCCCGCCTGCTGGACCAGATTATTACCTATGATCTGGAACCTGATTTCGTCAGGCAGCAGCAAGCGGTTATCTCGGCATTAACAGCAGATCAGGTACACGAACTGGCACGTGAACATCTGCCCGTGGAAAAAATGAAAGTTCTTGTGGTCGGCGACAAGGCCGTGATTGAAGATTCACTCCTTGAACTGGGCTACCCTATTATCGAGCTTGATGAGGAAGGTAATCCCATTGACTAGCCAGCAATTAGACGTTTTAAAAAGGGTCGCAATGCGGCCCTTTTTTTGTGCGCCGGTTTTATTCAGCGGGCAATTTGTCCAGATCATGGACAAGAGTGTCACGCGCGTTTATTCTCCCAACACTTGAATTACATTCATTAAATGACGAATACCCTCTCAATAGACACAGGCAAACACCAGAGAGCATGGCCAGTTCCAACGCGTTTCAATACATTTCGGGGGTTGTGCTTTCCTTTACCCTTTTTCTGTTCACCATTGCGTGGCATAACAACGTTCTCGCCCAGGGTAATGTTACCCATGAACGGCTTATGAATGATGACGATGGAAAAAACTGGTTATCCTGGGGACGTACTTACAAGGAACAGCGCTTTAGTCCGCTGAAGCAGATCAACGTAAACACTGTGGATGAACTGGGGCTGGCCTGGGCTTTCGATCTGGAAACTTTTCGCGGTGTGGAAGGCACGCCCATTGTTGTTGACGGTGTAATCTATACCACCAGCGCCTGGACCGTGACCCGGGCTCTGGATGCTAAAAGCGGTGAGTTGTTATGGGAATACGATCCGCAGACACCGCGAGCCTGGGGACGCTATGCCTGCTGTGGACCTGTTAGCCGGGGTCTGGCTGTCTGGGAAGGCAAGGTAATCATTGGCACACTGGATGGCAAACTGATCGGTCTGGATGCCGCTAGCGGAGAAGAAATCTGGGTGGCACAAACCACTGACACTGACTGGCCCTATACCATTACCGGCGCACCTCGCGTCTTTAATGGCACAGTCATCGTAGGCAATGGTGGCGCTGATTTCGGGGTACGCGGTTTCGTCTCAGCCTGGGATGCCCATACCGGCGAATTCAAATGGCGCTTTTATACTGTGCCCGGCAACCCTGCCGACGGTTTTGAAAATGAGGCCATGCGCATGGCCGCAGACACCTGGAATGGCGAATGGTGGACACTTGGTGGTGGCGGTACCGTTTGGGATTCCATTGTTTACGACCCTTCACTTAACCTCGTTTATATCGGCACCGGCAATGGTTCTCCTCTGGCCATTGAATATCGCAGTCCAGGTGGCGGCGACAACCTTTTCCTGGCCTCTATTGTTGCCCTCGATCTGACTACTGGTGCGTATGTCTGGCACTATCAGGAAGTGCCCGGGGAGAAATGGGATTACACCGCCACCCAGCCAATGATACTTGCCGACCTGACCATCCATGGCGAGGAACGCCAGGTCATTATGCAGGCGCCCAAAAACGGTTTCTTTTATGTGCTGGATCGGGCCACCGGTGAATTGATTTCTGCCCGTGAATTTGTCCCCAACACCTGGGCAAGTCATATCGATATGTTAAGCGGGCGTCCGGTGATTAACCCGGAGGCTGATTTCGGCACGCAAACAGTATTGATTACCCCGGGTGCCGGCGGTGGACACAACTGGGAACCCATGTCATACAGCCCACTTACCGGCCTGGTCTACTTCACCGCACAGGAAGACTGGATATCCTATTCCGTAGCCAGGGAATTCACCCCCAGACGCTTTCGCTCCAATCCTGCCTGGGGCTTTGAAAGCAATGCTGAACATCGCGATGAACTGGCACGCCAATCCGCAGAGCGCCGTTCTGCATGGCTAACCGCATGGGATCCCGTCAGGCAACGTGAAGTATGGCGTGTCCCCCATTCAAACATTGGCTCTGGAGGCACGCTTGCCACAGCGGGCAATCTGGTGGCCCAGGGGAATATAGACAAGGAATTCGTTATTTATCGAGCCGATAACGGCGCAAAACTCTGGAGTATGGATATCCAGACCGTGGCGTTGGCAGGCCCGGTAAGCTATGAAGTTGATGGTGAACAATACATCGCAGTAAATGCAGGCTGGGGTGGTGGCCGCGCGATTGTGGCCCGTGCCACTGGCGAGGATTTTCCGGTTGCCCCTGCCCGTTTGCTGGTTTTCAAGCTTGGCGGCACAGCTACCTTGCCAGCCATGGAAACCCTGTCGCAGGCAATGCCGCCGCAACCTCCCCCGCTCAGGGCCAATGAAGAGGTGGTGGAACTAGGTGCCCGCCTGTTTACCGAAACCTGCGCCCAATGCCATGGCCAGAATGCTATTGGCGGGCTTAAGGATTTGCGCTATATGACGATGGAGTCACACAATAGTTTTAACACCACGGTACTGGAAGGTACTTTGGTGGAAAAAGGCATGGCGAGTTTTGCCGATATCCTGGATGTAGAACAGGTTGACGCCATTCATGCCTATATCATTGCCCGGGCCAATGAAAGTTGGGGGAATGATTTGAATCAACCGTAAGTCTTTGGCAGAGATTATACTTACAGGCATCAAAATTAATTAGTTGGATAGAGGTAGTTATGACCCACGCTTTTCCCCAGACACCGGACTATATGGTCCATAATGAACCGGTTCGCATAGAATGCGATATTTATGATCTGATCGTTGAGGGTGAGATACCCGCAGAGATTAACGGTGTCTGGTATCGCAGTATTCCCGATCCCCAGTACCCTTCGAAGGCAGGTAATGATGTATTTATCAGTGGCGATGGCATGGTGGCTGCATTCACCTTTGAAAACGGCCATGTGGATTATAAGTGTCGCTATGTAATGACGGAACGTTTGAAAAATGATCGCGCCGCACGACGATCACTCTATGGCGTATACCGCAATCCGTTCACAGATGATCCCAGCGTCCAGGGCAAAGGCCGGGGCGTTGCCAATACCACCCCTGTTTACCATGGCGGTAAATTACTGGCACTGAAGGAAGACAGCCGGGCATGGGAACTGGACCCGATTACTCTGGAGACACTGGGTGAGTTTGATTATGAAGGCAAACTAAAAAGCCAGACTATGAGTGCGCATACGCGCCTTGACCCCGACACCGGTGAGCTGTTTGTGTTTGGTTATGAAGCGGCCGGCCTTGCCACAACTGACGTGTCCTACTGGATCGTTGACAAGGATGGCAAGCTGACCAGCGAACAATGGTTCAAGGTGCCCTACTGCGCCATGATGCATGATTTTGTGGTTACCAGAGAGCACGTCCTGTTTCCGGTGTTTCCCACCGTATGTGATATGGATCGACTCAAGGCAGGCGGTTCACACTGGGCCTGGGACAGCAGCAAGAACTCCTTTGTCGGCATTATGCCGCGTTATGGAGACGTCAGCGAAATGCGCTGGTTTGAAGGTCCTCCGGCATTCTCTTACCACATGATGAATGCATTCACCGAAGGTAACCTGGTACATATGGATCTGTGCGCAGCGGACGTGAATGTCTTTCCTTTCGTCCAGGAAGCGGCTGGCATCAAAATAAATCCGGGGCAGACCAATGGACGCCTGGCACGCTGGACCTTTGATATGAGCGGCGACAGTGATACCTGGACTGAAACCATTCTCGGTCCCGACGGAGAAATGCCACGCATCGCTGAAAAAGATTTCATGAAGGATTATGAAATTGCCTATTATGCCAACTTTATGATTCACAATGGTCGCCCCATTATTTCAGGCCCCGTTCACGCCGGCTTCAATACGGCTTCCCGAATCAATATCAAGACCGGTGAACTAAAAAGCTTCTCTGCCCCCGATGTTACTCTGCAGGAACCAGTGCACATCCCATCGCAGCAACCTGGCCATGAGGGCTATATAGCCATTGTTGGTGAAATCTTTGAAAAGGATCGCTCTGATGTGTATATTTTTGAAGCCGAGAAAATTGATGAGGGCCCCATAGCCACTATCAAGATGCCTTTGCGACTTCGCGATGCCGTGCATGGGAACTGGGTATCCGCAGAACAATTCAAGCAATAACAGAAACACCTGCTAGAATTATTAACTGATGGAATGAAAAAGGATTTGGGGTTGCAAGGGGATGCAGGGGGATGCAGTCATCAGTGAGTTATCCAGTAACATCATCGTCCTGACGGGGCCTGAATCCTGTGGTAAAACCACGCTGGCCTCAGGCCTTGGAGAGATGCTGGGAGCACATGTTGTACCGGAAATATCCCGTGCCTACCTGAATCAAAAGATCACTCGGGATAGCCAGTTTCGTTACAGCGAACCGGACCTGCTGGAAATAGCCGGTGAGCAGCATAGACTTGAACAGCTT
>Ga0181559_10006882_pt1 | contig 10654 bp, 3 predicted proteins | sample 011ome_21_FD_133752 | JGI IMG/M metagenome (GOLD analysis project Ga0181559, IMG submission 133752) | Coastal salt marsh microbial communities from the Groves Creek Marsh, Skidaway Island, Georgia - 011508AT metaG (megahit assembly) | ecosystem: Environmental > Aquatic > Marine > Intertidal zone... | reverse complement strand
TCATGTGCCACGTCGTTCCTGCGTTGTTCTTTTTTGACGAACGCGTCCTTTCAAGCGTCGTGTTCGACACTCCCATCGTCACTGTGCTGTGCTCGGGTCCCGAGCAGAGAGACTCGAAGCTCGCGATGGCGGTCCCGCCACGCGGCGGAACGCGCCTGGCCGGCGGGCGGCGGTTCGCGTGCGCCGCGCTCGCCCTCGCGCTGGTCGCCATCTCGCCCGCTCGCGCGGACTACACGTACGTCAGCACGTCGGATGGCGACAAGCATCCGTGCGCGCCGCAGCACCACGTCACCAAAACCACGGAGGCGTTCCACAGCACGAGCGCCCAGGCTATGGTCGTGCGTCTCGATGTGGACTCGTGCGAAGACGAGAACGCGGACGGCGACGTCACCAGGAGCTCGTTCACGTTCAACCCCACAGATCTCGAAGCGGTGAGCGGCAAGATCGCGGTGGTCCAAGGCTCGGGGTGCCTTTTTGGCACGTACGAGGGCGGCGACGGCGATTACAAGGACCCGTACATCTACTACCTGGAGGATTTCCAGCGCCGCGTGGACGCGATGGTCGAGGCGCGCGCGATCGGGGTCATCTGGGGCGAAGGCAGGGATGGCAAGATCCCCGAGCAGATGATCGGCCATCTCGATTCCGACGCGTTCGACCAAGCCGTGCCCGTGTGCGCGATGGGGAAGGCGGACTTCGACGATTTCACCAGCATCGATTTGACCAGCATCGACACGACGAATATTCCCATGTACCGCTATCAGGACGAGCGGATCCCCGAGCCGCAACTCACGTACCTCACCGTGGAGGAGCCGTGGAAGCCCGGCGGGCCGAACGGGTACGCGTTCCCAATGCCCGCGAAGACTGCGACGTTCGGCCCTTCCAACGCCGCCGCGAGGGAGGATGAGCTGGTCGAGGCTGTGTTTGTCTCCGCGTGCAGGTCGGAGAAGTACGAGGCGTGCGCGCTCAACTGCTGGGCGCCCGGCGCTTCCCTTTCACCCTTTCACCCTTTCACGCAGTCCTTGACTGGCAAAATCGCCCTCTTCGCGAGCGCCGAGGACGAGGACGAGGACGAGGACGACTCCGACGACTACGGGTGCTTCCCTACTTTCTCGGGCTGGGCGAAGCTCGCGCAGGACGCCGGCGCGGTGGCCATCGTGCACGGCACGCGCGCGGACGTCTCGTCCTGGTACTACGCCGGCCCGTACCAGATCCCCTTCGACCTCACCATCCCGTTCTTCTCGCTGATGCGGCCGCACACGGAGCTGCTCGAGCACGCGCGCGAGGAGTCGGCGGCGCACGGGTCGCACGACGTGACGCTGCAGACGCCCGTTATAGACGGCGGCGCCGGCCCGGACTTCTTCGCCGATGCGGACGTCGATTTCGGGCTGGCACCCGTGCTGGTGTGGCGCGACGACACGGACCACTTCTACTGCGACGCCGGGCAGGCGGTGTTCAACCCCGCACCCTGGGCGGGTCTACCGCTCCCCTCAACCGGCAACCGCCTCGTCACGGTCTTTCCCTCGGACGCGTGCGCGGCGGCGAGCGGCGGCGACGGCGACTGCGGCCCGTGCATGGAGGGCGGCGCGTCCAAGCAGATCGGGCAGCTCTGGGCGCGCGTCGGCGGCGTTTCCGTGGCGATCAACGCGTCCATGGTCAAATGGGCGACAGCGGACGGCGTCGAGATGGCGCAGACGTCGGACCTCCCTGACGACGCGCGCGCCGCGTTCGGCGAGGACTTCATCGCCGTCGTGTACATGACGGACTTCACGTGCTTCTCGTCGTACCAGGAGTACGCCGCCGTCGGGGAAGCCGCGGGCGCGAGCGCGACGCTGCTTGTTGAGCCCGACTCGCCGTACCTCGCGCGGCACATGTATGCCGTCGTGGACGTCACCGACGGCCAGCCTCCGCGCCGCGCCGCGCCCATCTTCTCGGTGACGTTCGCGTGCGCGCTGCGCGCGCTGAGCGGCGCCGACGACGCGCGCGCGGAGCTGCCCGCCATCGGCGTCGACGGCGACGCGTCCGCGGGCCCGCACGCGCACGCCGCGGGGTACATCGTGCCTGTTCCGGAGGAGATGTTAATGGAGGAGACCGTGTTTTTACTGCTGGAGGCGCCGAGCGGCCTTTGCGGCGGAGACGGCGGCGGCGACGAGACGATGTGCGCCGCCGGACAGGCCAGCTTCAACCCGGAGTCGTACCCGGCGGTGCGAGCGGAGGCGCTCCTGGCGCGCACCGCCGAGGCGTGCCAGTCGTGGTGGACGTGCCTGCAGTGCGACTGGCTGGCGGACGAGGCGGCGGAGACGCAGACGTACCTGCGGTACCTGGACCGCGAAGACGCGCCGCTGCTGAAGGTGGACGTCGCCGGGCGCGTGGTGTTCGTGATGGAGCGCGACCTGCGGTGCGCGCACCCGTACACCAACTTCGTGCGCGACATGGAGGCGAACCAGGCGCTGGGCGTGATCGTCGGCCTGGAGAGCTCCGAAGTGGAGACGCTCACCGCCACGTCGACGCCCTTTAATACGACCGTGCCGACGTTCACGCTGCGCAACGCGGACGCGGTGGCGTTCGAGGCGGCGCTTCTGAGCGGGGCGGAGGTGTCGGTGATGCTGCCCGCGATCGCCGCCGGCGCCGCCGACCAGGACAGCATCGCGTCGGCGTCGGTGAGCGCGGGCACGCTCCGCCTCGGGAAGAACCACGGCGGGACGTTCCCGGGGTCGGATTCGGGATCGAGCGCGCGGCGTTCGATCGGCGCGGGCGAGATTATCGGCTTCTTCGTGCTGGTGGGCGCGATCATCGGCGTGGGGGCCGCCGCGATGGCGGTGCGGCGGTCCTCCGCCCGGGGACAAAGGCTCATCCCCGCGTGGCTGCGCGACGCGGGGCGGGGGATGCGGTCGTTCGGCGGGTCCCCAAACGCGCCCAGCGCCGAGCGAGGCACCGCCGCCGGCGCCGGCGCAGCCGGGCGCGCGCCGCCGGCGCGCGCCAACAACGCCTACGCGCAGTTCGAGGACGACCCGGACGCCGGGCGCGAGTTCGGCGCGGAACGCGCGGAGAGGCTGGCGTACGGAGAGAGGCCGGCGCCGCCGGCGATTCCGGCGCCTGCCGCCTCAGTGCTCGCGGCGGAGCCCGACGGCATCCAATTCGCCGCGGGGCCGCCGGCGCCGGCCATTCCGATCCCGCCGTCGCCGCCGCCTTCGTCGCCGCCCCCCCCGGCGCGCGCGGGGGACGTCGAGCTCATCCCGCAGGCGGGGCCGCGCGCGGGCCTGGTGGACGCGTTCGACGCGGCGGCGGCGCCCTACGCGCCGGCATCGCCGGCGCCCGGAGGCGTATCTTTACACCGGCCGGAATGAGTGCTGAAAACGCGAGGTCGCCGACGCGGGTACCACCGCCGCGGCGGCTTTTTCCGCGAGCGCGTCGAAAACGCGACGTCGCGCGTGTTTTCGAAGCGAGCGTTCCCCCGCGTACCGACGTAGTCTACTGTGTAATAGTATTCGATTAAAAACAATGCCCCTCCCACGCGTTTGAAAACCTCGTCGCGACGTCTCATCACGCGCGACTATCCCTATCCCCCCGCGACGGTGTTCTTGAACGCGTCCCTCTGCTCGATGTCCGCCATGAACCGTGAGAGATTGGGCATCGATTTCGGAACCTGCATGCCGAAGAACATCTGGCCGTACTTGACGTACGCCCCGACGGCGACGTCGGCGATGGAGAAGTCCTCGCCCAGCAGCCAGGCGTGGTCGCCCAGGATCGCGTCCACGGGCCCGAACAGCGACTCCATGTCGCACTGCCCCCTGCTGGCCTCCAGCGCGGGCCACATCGTGGCGTTGGCCCAGATGACCCACGACGCCGCGGCGCCGCGCCGCTCGGGCGTATCGAGCGAGCCCGACAAGTCCGCGACGTACAGCATGAGCGCGCCGGACTCGAAGATGCCGGTCTCGCCGTCAGCCGCTTTCATGCCGGGGATCTTGCCGAAGGGGTGCACGGCTCTGTACTCCGCGGACTTCATGATCGCGCGGTTCAGCGTGACGCTCTTGAACTCGACGCCGAGCTCGAGGCACGCCCACTCGACGATCTGCGTCCGCGATCCCGGCGCGCCGAAGATGGTGGGCACGCCAGCCTCCGCGGCGCGCGTCACGAGCGCGCGGCGCGCGGGCGCAGGCCGGGAGGCGCGATCCCGACCGGCGAGGGCGCGGGGCGCGGACGAGTGGGTGGAAGCGGCCATGGAAGCGGCCATGGAAGCGGCCATCGCGTGCGTCGGATAAAGTGAAAGCGTTAGCCACGTGGCTGATGGGACACGCGTTTGCATTTACTTCGACGGCGAGAGCATGCGAGAAGTCTTGCAAGACTCGAGCTCTCGAGGTGTGCCCACTTCGCGCTGTCGCGGGGTTTCAAAAATCCTACGCTTCTTCGCCGTGGTCGTCCAGCAAAGGCCAAACACGCGCCGCGCGTCGGAGCGGCAGTGCTGTGTGGTCGTACCGCGCGAGACCTTCGGCGAGGCGCGCGACCCACGGGTTCGAGCCCTCGGCGGTGGACTGGATTCGAACGCTCGAGGGACGATCCGGCGTGTTTAGGTGGTGCCGTCTGGGAAAAACTCATCCTCGCGCGATCGAGCGCCAGATCTCCCGTGGGCGCGCGAGGGCACCATGGACGGCCTGCCGCTCACCCCGCGCGTTCCCCGCGCGACGCTCGAGAAGCTCCGCTCGGTGGTCCGGGACTGTCTGGAGAAGCACCTGGACGACTCCGCGGTGTTCTTCGCGGACAAGCTCGTGAGCATGAGCGGGGACGGGGACGCGCGCGACCCCGACGACCTGTTTCTGTACTGCCAGGCGCTCTTCGCGGGGAAGCACCACCGCCGCGCGCTGACGGTGATGCGCGGGGAGGGCCTGGTGGACGGCGGGGACGTCCCCGCGCGGGACGTCCCCGCGGTGCGGAAGAACGCCCCGCGGTTCCGGTTGCTGGCCGCGCGGTGCCTGGCGGCGACGCGCGAGTGGGACGAGTGCCTCGCGGCGCTGGGCGACGGCGACGGCGACGAGAGCTCCGCGGCGGACGAGGAAGAGTCTTCCTTCAGCGACGAACGAACCAAGAAAATCTCCAGCGCGTCCGCCATCGCGCTGCTCCGCGCGCAGGCGCACGAAGCGCTGGAGAATCGTCCGCTGGCGCGACGCTGGTACGTCGCCGCGTTGGCGGCGGATCCGTTTTGTTACGCCGCGCTGGAGGCGCTCGTCGCCAACCACGCGCTCTCCGCCGAGGAGGAGCGCGCGCTGATCGACTCGCTCGCGTTCGACCCGGAGGACGAGTGGCTGCGGTTCCTGTACACGTCCATGGGCAAGAAGTACGACGAGCCCGCGATCGAGAGCGGGCTGGAGATGCTGGAGGAAATCGCGGGTTCCGGGAGTTCCGCGGACGAGCCGAGCGGCGCGGCGCCGGTGAACGAGACGTCGGACGAAGCGCGCGCGCGGCGAGAACGGCTCGCCGCGCTGCCCGCGGAGCTTCTGGCGCTGCGCGACAACGGCGACGTGGCTTTAGCGCGCGCGGAGTGGTACTACCACCGCGGCGACTTCAAGAAGTGCCACGAAACGTGCCTCGCGATTTTGGAGCGCGACCCGTTCCAGCTCAAGGCTCTGCCCGTGTACCTGGCGACGGCGACGGAGCTGCGCAGAAAAAACGAGCTCTTCATGCGCGCGCACGAGTTGGTGGAGGAGTACCCGACGCGCGCCGTCTCGTGGTTCGCCGTGGGGTGCTACTACTACTGCGTCCGGCGCTTCGACGCGGCGCGGCGGTATTTCAGCAAAGCCACTTCGCTGGATGGGGCGTTCGTGCCCGCGTGGATCGGGTTCGGGCACGCCTTCGCCGCGCAGGACGAGTCCGACCAGGCCATGGCGGCGTACCGCACCGCCGCGCGGCTTTTCCCGGGGTGCCACCTGCCCGCGCTGTGCATCGGCATGGAGTACCGGCGCGCCAACAACCTGAGTTTGGCGGAGCAGTTCTTCGCGAAGAGCCGCGGGATCTGTCCCGGCGACCCGCTCGTGCACAACGAGCTCGGCGTGCTGGCGTACCGCAACAAGGAGTACGGAAGAGCGGTCACGCACCTCCGGGACGCCGTCGCGCTAGCGCCGCGCCCGCTGACGGACGAGTGGGAAGCGTCGGTGGTGAACGTCGCGCACGCCTACCGGAAGATGAACGACTTCGACGCCGCCATCGAGTGGTACGAGCGCGCGCTGTCGCTCGCGCCGCGGTGCGCGGGGACGCACACCGCGCTCGGGTTCACGCATCAGCTCAAGGGCAACTTCCAGACCAACATGTCTGAGGCGATCGAGTGCTATCACAGGGCGCTCTCGCTGCGGCCGGACGACTCCTTCGCGCAGGAGATGCTCACGCTCGCGCTCATCGACCAGTGCGCGGTGACCATGCCGCCGTACAACTTCGTCTCGTACGAGCCGCTCGCGCCGTACGCGGACGAGCCGGGGGGGAAGGCGGACGCGCGACAGGACGTACCCGTGGCGGCGGAGGACGACGAGGAGGACGACGAGGAGGACGACGACATGGAGATGTCCCCGGGGTAGAGAGACCGACGTCGCGACGAAAAGGCGAGAGGATCGCTCGCGACGACGGTGTTCGACTGTAATGATTCGTCGTAAAAAATGCAGCATAAGGCCGTCTACGTGTGCGGGGGGGTATCCCGCGTTTCTCCTACATCCCCACTTGCGCCTTCAAAGTCACAGGTTGATAGTCGTTGTATACTCGCGCGGGCGCGGTCGTCCTCGCCCGCGCCCGTTTTCGCACCCTCGCGTTCGAGAGTCTGATGTTCTCCGTCAGCCGCGTCCGCTCAAAGGAACCCGCCGTCGCCGCCGCCGCCGTTGGGCATGAACTGGCCCATGGATTGGTTCACGACGTTCATGAACGCAGGCTTCCTGGCCGGCGCCGGGACGTCGTCGTCGCTTTCGCCCTCTTCCCTGGGCGCGTCGCGCACGATCTTCGGGCCGGACGTGAGCGCGAGGCCGTCCTTATCCGCGGAGACGACGATGGTGTCGTCCTCCTCGAAGATACCGCGCAGGAGCTGGTTGGCCATCACCTGGATCAGCTCCGACTGGATCGCGCGCTTCACCGGGCGCGCGCCGTAGGTGGGGTCGAAGCCCTTGCGCGCGAGGTAGTCGATCGCGCTGGGCTCGAGGTCCAGCTTCATGCGCTGGCCGGCGACGCGCTCGGCGAGCTTCGCGCACTGCAGCTGCACGATCTCCATGATCTGCGAGTGCGACAGCGGCTCGAACACGATGAATTCGTCCAGGCGGTTGATGAATTCGGGGCGGAAGTGCGAGCGCACGTGCGCCATCACCTTCTCCTTGATGCTCTCGCCCCGCCGTCCCCGGCGCGGCTTGTCCCCGAACGCGATCTCGTCCGAGCCGAGGTTGCTGGTCATGATGATCAGGCAGTTGCGGAACGAAACCGTGCGGCCCTGCGTGTCCGTGCAGTGCCCCTCGTCCAGAATCTGCAGGAGCACGTTGAAGACGTCCACGTGCGCCTTTTCGATCTCGTCGAAGAGCACGATGGAGTACGGCTTCTGGCGCACGGCATCCGTGAGCATGCCGCCCTCGTCGTAGCCGATGTACCCCGGGGGCGCGCCGATCAGGCGCGCCACGGAGTGCTTCTCCATGTACTCGGACATGTCCAGGCGGATCAGCGCGGTGTCCGAGTTGAACAGGTAGTTCGCGAGAGCCTTGGCGAGCTCCGTCTTGCCCACGCCGGTGGGCCCGAGGAACATGAAGGACGCCACCGGGCCGTTGGGGTCGGACAGGTCCGCGCGCGAGCGCTGCACCGCCTCCGCGACGGACGTCACCGCGGTCTCCTGGCCGATCACGCGCGTGTGCAGCTCGGCCTCGAGCTGTAACAGCTTGGCCTTCTCCGACGCCACCAGCTTGGCGACGGGAACGCCGGTCCAACGCGACACGACAGCGGCGATGTCGCCGTCCGTCACCTCGTCCTTGCTCATCAAGCCAGAGTCCTTGGAGATGGCCATGATCTCCCCCTCCGTGCGCACGTACTCGATCTTCGCCTTAGCGACGAGCTCGACGAGCTCGGCGGTCTCCTTGTCCGCGCGCGCGGCGTCGTTCTCCGCCTGCTTCCCGGCAGCCTCCACCTTGGCCGCCGCCTCGGCGTCGCCCGCCGCCGCCGCCTTGGCGCGCGCCTCCTCGACGCGGCGCATGTTGGTCGCCGCCGCCGCCTGCTTCGCCTTGGCGTTCGCCAGGCGGCGCTCGCCGAAGGACAGGTCCGCGGCCGCGCGCTTGTGGTCGCGGCTCGCCTTCTGCTCCTTCTCCAGCTCGCTGGAGATCTTCTTCTGCTTGGCCCGCTCCGCCGAGAGCTGCTCGTTCAAGCCCTGCAGGCACGCCGCCGCAATCTTGGACGCCGTGCCCGGCTTGTACTTCTCCTCCGCGAGCTTCGCGCGGATCTGGTCGCGCTCCTTGGAGAGCTGCGCCACCTTGCGGTCCGTCTCGTCTAAATCCGTGGGCTTCATGGTCTTCTGCATGCGCACCGCCGCGGCGGCTTCGTCCAGCAGGTCGATCGCCTTGTCCGGCAGGCACCGCCCGCTGACGTACCGCGCCGACAGCTTCGCCGCCGCCATCACCGCGCTCTCGTTGATCTTGATCGCGTGGTGCTGCTCGTACTTCGCCCGGAGGCCGCGCAGGACGGAGACGGTCTGCGCCTCGTCCGGTTCCGGCACCGGGACCTGCTGGAACCGGCGCTCGAGCGCGGCGTCCTGCTCGATGGTCTTCTTGAACTTCTCGGTGGTGGACGCGCCGATGCACTTGAGCAGCCCGCGGCCGAGCGCGGGCTTGAGGATGGCGGCGCCGTTGTTCCCCGCGGGCGGGGGGGGGCACAGGTTGTGGATGTCGTCGATGAACATCACCACCGGGCCCTTCTGCGTCGCCTCGACGATCTCGGAGACCACGATGGAGAGGCGCTCCTCGAACTCGCCGGGCATCTGGCACCCCGCGCCCACCGCGCCCAGGTCGAGCTCGAGCAGCCGCGCGTTGCGCAGGGGCGCGGGGACGTCCCCGGCGATGATCCGCTGCGCCAAACCCTCCACGATCGCGGTCTTACCCACGCCGGACTGGCCCAGAAGCACGGGGTTGTTCTTCGTGCGGCGGGAGAGGATGTGGATGATGCGGCGCATCTCGTCGTCGCGCCCCACCAAGGGATCCAGCATGCCCTGCTTCGCCTCGTCCGTCACGTCAGTGCAGAAGCGCTCGAGCGCGGAGAGCTCCTCCTCGGGCTGCGCGCCGGGCGCGCCGGGCGCGCCGCCAGCGGCAGCCTGAGCAACCTGCTGCGCCTGCGCCTGCTGCGCCTGCTGCGCCTGCATGGCGGCCGCCTGCGCGGCCTGCATCTGCGCGCGGAGCTTCTGCTCCACGTCCGAGGCGGCGGCGGACTTCACCGGCGCGGGATCGAGGCCGGCGGCGACGCTCTGGTTCGGGGGAGCAGGATGAGCGGGGGGGAACGCATGAGCGTCAGAGCGTGTTTTCTAACATCTCGAAGCACGAGGGGTGACGACAGAGGTTCGCGCGGACGTCGCGCGACACGCCGTTCATTCTCGTCGCGAGATCCGCACCTTGAGCATCGAGGCGATGGTGGAGCGAATCGATCGTTGCGTCAGGACGAGGAGCCCGGTGGACGTGACGACGCCCGCGGCGACCATCATCGCCGTGCGGGCGCGCTCCATGTCCGATGCGGAAGTCATGTCGGCCTCCTGTGCGAGGTTCAACGAGAGCCGACGCGAGTGCAACGCGCGGTGCTCGGGTGAATGCCGCAGCGTGTCGACGCCGCCGCCTCGAGAGCCTCGAGAGCGCTCATCCATCAGATTTCAGATAAAGAAACTTCAGGCGTGAAAACGCACGACTCTCCACTCTCGGGGTTCGTTAAACCGTCGTTGTAGGGACCCCCCGATATCGAGATAGTCCAGGCTACCGGAAATCACGAAAACGGGCCCAATTCTCGCGAGGGACTCTTTTTTTACGAAAGTACGAGCGCGGACGAGCGACGGAGGCGCGCAAACTCGATTCGACGCGTTCGTCACAGAATCCTACACCGTCGCGTCGTCGCCGTATGAGACGAACGCGTCCCCTCGCGCGCACAGCGCGACGCGCTCGGCGCGCGCCTCCCCGCGCAGCCGCCGCGCGCGGCGAGCGGCGAGCGCCGCCGCCGCCGCCGCCGCCACCGCCGCCGCCGCCGCCGCCGCCGCCGCCGCCGGCTCCGCGAAGCTCTCCGCGACCCGCGCGTCGCGCCGGCGCACGGCGCTCCTCCCCAGCGACGCGCGGTCAGACTCGTCTCCTGTCCGGTCAGACTCGTCTCGGGCGCCTCTGTCGCGGATGGGCGGAAGCTTGAACACGTCCGCCGCGCGCGGTTGTTTGCCGGCGCGCGCGACAGCCGCCACGACTGAATCCGCGCTCGCCGGTTCCGTCGCGGCGTTTTCGCCGATGGACTCGTCGGACTCGTCGGACGGCGGCGACGGAGAAACGTCGTTTTCCCGGAGAAACGTCACCAGCGACCGGTCCTCCGGGATCGCGCCGCGGTCCGCGCAGTGGCACACCTTGTCGTGGTCCGGGAACGGGTCCGAGCCGAGAAACGTCCGCGCGTCGCAGATCGTCCGCGTCGCGCCCGGCCGGAG
>Ga0181559_10006880_pt1 | contig 10656 bp, 6 predicted proteins | sample 011ome_21_FD_133752 | JGI IMG/M metagenome (GOLD analysis project Ga0181559, IMG submission 133752) | Coastal salt marsh microbial communities from the Groves Creek Marsh, Skidaway Island, Georgia - 011508AT metaG (megahit assembly) | ecosystem: Environmental > Aquatic > Marine > Intertidal zone... | reverse complement strand
AGTCGCTCAAGAAGCAGATTCACCTTGACCTGTGCTCCCTCGATTGAGTGGGTTTCGGCATGGCCCGTCAACCGATTGAGCACGGCGGGCGCCACAGCAGAAACCACGACACTCGCAGAGAGAGAAAAATCTCCGGTTTCGCTCGTGCCCCTGACGGATGCTGTTGCGACCGAGGAAACCGAACAACGAGTGAAGAGTTGGGCGCCCGCTTTTCGAGCAGCAAACTCGAGCGACGTCGACACTGCCCCCATGCCACCGACAGGAACATCCCAGTCTCCCGTTCCCCCTCCGATCACGTGGTAGAGAAAACAGATGGTGGTGTCGAAGTCCGTATTCATGCGGGGGAAGGTGCCGATCAGCGAATCAGTCAGGACAACGCCTTTGACAAGGTCGTGTGTGAACGTCGCGTCCACGAGTTCCTCAATGCGCGTTTCGAAGAACTTCTCGAAAAGGCCCTGACCCGGAGCGGCTGCGTCGATCAGAGCTTTCACCTCCGATCTGGTCAGCAGAGGAGAGAGCATGGTGGGAAATAACGCGCGGGCAATCTTTTCGCACTCGGAATAAAACGTGACGAAGGCTTCATAGTCTGCCTCTGCCCCGATTGCTCGGAAACTCTCCCGGGTTCTCTGCTCATTGAGAGTGTCAACGAGGAGTCCAGTGTGCTCGCCTGGCTGGGGAGTGTAGGAGGAGTAGCGACGACGAATCAGTTCAATGGGAAGAGACAAATCGTCGACGATTTGTTGCGGCAGGAGCGAAACCAGGTAGGAATAGCGCGAAAGTCTGGCATCGACACCCTCGAATGCCTCGGTAGAGACTGCAGCACCGCCGAACATCTCGGCTTGTTCGAGAACCACCACGCTCAGTCCCGCGCGGGCAAGGTAGGCGGCGGCGGTGAGACCGTTGTGGCCCCCACCCACCACGACAACATCAGCGTGTGAAGGAACTGAGGTCGACCCTGACATTCCGCCAGTGTATTCAGGGCGGGTACTGTCTGCGCGGTCTCGCCAAAACCCCTACCCTCATGGATATGTCTGAAACGGTTTCGACAGCGACGTCGAAGTCCCCCAGTGTCGCCGGAGTCAAGGGGGCCAAGTCCCTCGCGGATGACTCCGTCGCGCTAGTTCGGCAGTGGCTGGCTCGAGCAGCCGCCCTCCACCGACGCCCCGACCCGAGTTCTCGACGCCTAGCCGAGTTGCTGAAAGACCCTGACGGTCCAGCCTTCGCCCTGGGTTTTGTCGACCGGGTGTTGCGCCCGGAAGACCTCCGCGTTGCTGCCGCTAACCTCCGCCAGTTAGGGTCACAACCCCCTGCATTCCTGACGGGAATCCTTCGCTGGCTCGTTCAATTAGGGGCTGTGTTTGCCCCGCTTCTTCCCGCGGTTGTCGTTCCGATCGCCCGTGTGGCCCTCAAAGGGTTGATCAGCCACCTGATTATCGACGCCAGCGACAAGTCCCTGGGTGGTTCGCTCAAGCACCTGACGAAGAAGGGCGACCAGCTCAACATCAACCTCCTTGGTGAAGCCGTGTTGGGACACGAAGAGGCGGCGAAGCGCCTCGCCGGCGTGTCCTCGTTGATTGATCGGGAAGACGTCACCTATGTGTCCGTGAAGGTGTCTTCGGTGGTCGCTCAGCTGCAGATGTGGAGCTATGACTACACGGTCGAACGGGTCGTGAGTTCTCTCGTTCCCCTCTACGAAAAAGCGGCCGCCACTAATCCCCCCACCTTCATCAATTTGGACATGGAGGAATATCGCGACCTCGAGATGACACTCGACGTCTTCCAACGGGTGCTCTCAATTCCCAGCCTTCAGAACTACCACGCGGGAATCGTGTTGCAGGCGTATTTGCCAGAGGCCCTCGATGCGATGCAACGGCTCAACGCTTTTGCTGCCGCCAGAGTCAAGGCGGGGGGAGCGCCAATCAAAGTTCGCGTCGTGAAGGGCGCAAACCTTCTGATGGAGCAGGTTGACTCCGCCCTCCACGACTGGCCTCTTGCGGTGTTGCCCACTAAGCAAGACTCTGACACCAATTACAAGCGAGTACTCGAATGGTCGCTCACGAAGGAGCGGACCAAGGCAATTCGTATTGGTGTGGCCGGACACAACCTTTTCGATGTGGCCTTTGCCCACCTTCTTGCCGAGCGCCGCGGAGTAACCCACGCAGTCGACTTTGAAATGTTGGTGGGAATGGCGCCCGACCAGGCCGATGCCGTAAGAGAAACAGTGGGGCCATTGATTCTCTACACCCCGGTCGTGCACTCTCACGAGTTCGACGCCGCGGTGGGCTACCTCGTTCGACGCCTCGATGAAAACGCCAGCCCAGAGAACTTCATGTCGGCGGTGTTTGACCTCAATGATTCGGCTGAGATCTTTGCCCGAGAGGAGAAGCGCTTCCGAGCATCTCTTGAGGCGATGACCGCACGGGCACCGGCGTCCCGCCGAATCCAAAACCGGTCTTCCGAGGTCATGCCGCACCATCAACCGGGTTCGTTTGAGAATGAACCTGACACCGACATGTCGCTTCCTTCTAACCAGGCGTGGGCGCGAGACATCGTCAAGCACGCCCGCTCCGCTGCCGGCGCACGCCTGGGTCAGAAGACGTTGGAAAAGTCAGGCATCCCTGATTCGGCTGGACCGATTGAGGGCCGCATCACGATTGACACCATCGTCGATCAGCAGCGTCGTGGTGCTCAGCACTGGCAGTCGATTGGGTCTCAGAAGCGAGCAGAAATCCTCTATCGTGCGGCAGAGGTGTTGGGCCGCCGTCGCAATGATCTGCTCTCGGTCATGATGCAAGAGGCGGGAAAGACTCTGCCCGAAGGCGACCCCGAAGTCAGTGAAGCAATTGATTTTTGCCGCTACTACGCCGACAGCGCCCTTCAGATAGACGAGATTCAGGGCGCCACTTTCGAGCCGGTGAAACTCACGGTGGTGGCTCCGCCGTGGAACTTTCCGGTGGCGATTCCTACTGGTTCAGTGACCTCTGCTTTGGCAGCAGGAAGCTCGGTCATCATCAAGCCTGCACCGCAGGTTCGTCGTTGTGCTGCGGTGATGGTGGAAGCACTGTGGGAGGCGGGCGTCCCCCAGGACGCACTGCGTTTGGTTGACGTGAGTGAGGGGGAGCTAGGTCGAGCGCTCATCTCTCACCCGCGAGTTGACCGAATCATCCTGACCGGCGGATTCGATACCGCAGCACTCTTTAGAAGCTGGCGGGCGGATCTGCCCATCCTCGCGGAGACCAGCGGCAAGAACGCGCTCATCATCACGCCCAGTGCCGATATCGACTTGGCAGTGGCGGATTTGGCGAAGAGCGCGTTTGGACATGCCGGCCAAAAGTGTTCCGCTGCATCGCTTGCGATTGTGGTGGGGTCAGTGGCCACCTCAGAGAGATTCACTAGGCAACTTCTTGACGCTGTTGGCGGGTTGGTCGTGGGATATCCGGAGAATCCGGCGGCGGTCATGGGTCCCTCCATCGAGCCACCGGGCCCGAAGTTACTCTCAGGTTTGAGCGAGCTCGGTGCGGGAGAGCGGTGGTTATTGGAACCTCGCTCCCTCGATGACTCTGGCAGGTTGTGGTCTCCCGGTATTCGAGTCGGGGTGTTGCCCGGGAGCACCTTCCACCAAACGGAGTACTTCGGGCCTGTCTTAGGAATTATGCGAGCGTCGTCTCTTGAGGAGGCCGTGCGCATGCAAAACGCGGTCGACTATGGGCTCACCGCGGGCATTCACTCGCTCGACCCGGCCGAAGTGAGCTATTGGCTTGAGCACGTAGAAGCAGGAAACGCTTACGTCAACCGCGGTATCACCGGCGCTATTGTTCGCCGCCAACCCTTCGGCGGGTGGAAAAAATCGAGCGTCGGCCCCACGTTCAAGGCGGGGGGACCGAACTATCTCTTTGCCCTGGGTTCGTGGAAGAACTCGCCCAGCGAGACAGAGGTGCCCGGCGACGCCGTTCCCGCTGGAGTGGAGCGCATCCTGGAGCTGTGTGAGCCCCATCTGACAGAAGAGGACAAGCAGTTCCTTCGCCGTGCCGTCTGGAGTGATCAGAAGGCGTGGGATGAGCACTTCGGCCAAGCGTCAGATGTGTCGGGCTTGGGCATAGAGCGAAATGTCTTCCGCTATCGCCCTGCTGAGTTTACGGTGCGAATCTCCGCGTTCACGCCGCTGAGAGACAGCTTGCGCATTCTTTTTGCCGGATTGCGCGCGGGGGCGCAGATTGAGGTGTCTCTCTCGGAGCCGCTACCCGAAGGCATCGACGAGCTGTTAATGGAAGGTGCAGCCTTTGGCCATTGCCTCTCGCGATTCGTCGTGGAGTCCGAACTGGCTCTGGTGGACCGAGTGCGGACCAACCCTCCCGCGAGGATTCGCCTGGTGCGGGGCAACGCCAGTGTGATGTATGTCCAATTCGATGGGGACCCATCGGTGGCGATATATGACAACGAAGTGACCGAGTCGGGTCGAGTGGAATTAGTGCCCTTCCTCATAGAACAGGCCGTGTCAATTACCGCTCACCGTTTTGGCGCGCCCGACCCGAGGTTTCTTTCGCTAGCCCTCTAGTCGAGGACGCGGACGGTCAATAAGAGACGAGAGCACGATGGTGCTCTTGGTGTGGGTCACGTTGGGGGCAATACGTACCCGCTCGAGTGCGTCTTCCAGGGCCAATATGTCACGCGCTCTCATGTGCACGATGGCGTCCGCATCACCGCTGACGGTGCCCGCCCCGACCACTTCGGGAATGCCTGCCAGGATGCGTTTGAGATCACTGGGTGACACCGTTCCGCTGCAGTAAAGCTCCACGTAGGCCTCGACGGCTAGACCATCCACGACGGGATCGACTTCGATGGTGAACCCTCGGATGGTTCCCATCGAAACCAGTTTGTCGACGCGTCTCTTCGCGGCCGAGGCAGAGAGGCCAACCCGGTCGCCGATATCGGCGAAGGGGATGCGGGAATCGCTCCTGAGCAATCCAATAATTTGGCGGTCAACGGAATCCATGACACCAGTGTATGCAGGATTCACGCGTGAGAGCACAGAAAGTAGCCTCAAAATTGCGCAGAAAAGCCACAAAAGCGTGAATCATGCGTGAGAGACTGCTTTTCATGAGCACAGCTACTCTCGCCCAGGTCAATCACTCCGCACGTGTTGCACAGAAGAAAACGGTGCTGATGTGCCGGCCGGAGTATTTCACCGTCAGCTATCGAATCAACCCGTGGATGTTTCCCGAAAATCCCACGGATCAACACCTGGCCATGACGCAATGGGTTTCTCTCTACGAGACTTATCAGCGCATCGGCATCGCGGTAGAACTCATTGACCCGATTGAAGGCCTGCCCGACATGGTTTACGCGGCGAACGGCGGGTTCGTGCTCGATGGCATCGCTTATGGCGCAAAATTCCGCCACGCTGAACGCGCTCCCGAAGGGCCCGCTTACCTTGACTTTCTGGCCAGCCAGGGCTTTGAGCCACGGGAAGCTCGAGAAGTCAACGAGGGCGAAGGCGACTTCTTGTTGGTGGGTGAGGTCATACTCGCCGCCCACGGCTTCCGCAGTGAAGGGGGCTCGCACGAAGAACTCGCCACCATTTTCGGGCGACCCGTGGTGAGTCTCACCTTGATTAACCCGAGCTACTACCACCTCGACACCGCGCTCGCCGTGCTCGATGAGAACACCATCGCCTATCTGCCTTCGGCGTTTGATGAAGAGTCGAACCGAGTTCTGCGTGAGCGATTCCCTGATGCCATCATTGCGAAAGAAGATGATGCCGCATTCCTGGGACTCAATCTCTATAGCGACGGGAAGAATGTGGTGATGGCAGAGCAGGCTGCGACCTTGCGTCACGACATCGAGGCTCGCGGATATGTCACCCACGGGGTGAATCTCTCGGAGCTTCTGCTGGGAGGAGGGGGAGTGAAATGTTGCACCCTGGAGCTTCGACGCTAACGACTCGCTACACCTATCAACCCAGCGCTCGCACGGTGAGCGCGATTTCTCGGGAGAGCGCACATCTCGCCCACAACTACCACCCGCTACCCGTCGTCGCAAGGAAGGCCAAAGCCCAGTGGGTGTGGGATATCGAGGGAAAGAAGTACCTCGACTGCCTTGCTGCTTATTCGGCGCTCAATTTCGGCCATCAGCACCCCACCATCATTCGGGCGCTGCGTAAGCAGCTGAAGAGTCTGAGCCTCACATCCCGCGCAATGCACAACGATCAGTTGGGACCTTTCGCGGAAGCACTATGCGAGCTGGTCGGCCACGACATGGTGCTTCCGATGAACACCGGAGCAGAAGCCGTTGAGACCGCCTTGAAAATCGCCCGGGCGTGGGGCTATCGCTCAAATGCTGTGCCAGAGAACAAGGCGACCATCATCGTCGCCGATAACAATTTTCACGGCCGCACTCTAGGAATTGTGAGCTTTTCGTCCGACCCTGTCGCGAGAGACGATTTCGGGCCGTTCTTGCCCGGCTTCAAGTCTGTTCCCTACGGGGATTCAGCGGCCATTGAGAGCGCAATCGATGACACGACCGTGGCGGTCTTGCTCGAGCCCATTCAAGGCGAAGCCGGAATCGTGATTCCGCCTAGTGAGTACTTGCCTGAGGTGCGACGAATCACTCGTACTCACAACGTGTTGATGATTGCCGATGAGATCCAGTCCGGACTCGGTCGCACGGGTGCCACCCTGCAGGTCGACAATGTGGGCGTCACCCCCGACATGGTGACTCTGGGTAAGGCGCTCGGTGGTGGGGTGTTGCCCGTCAGCGCAGTCGTTGGTCGCAGCGATGTCTTAGGGGTTATTGAACCGGGTCAACATGGGTCGACGTTTGGTGGAAATCCGTTGGCGGCTGCGGTCGGTCGGGCCGTAGTAGGGCTCTTGGCCCCCGGCGATCTTCAACGCCGCGCTCGGGCACTGGGAGAGCAGATGGCAGAGCGTTTGGAAGACATGGAATCTCTCGGTGTGGTGGGTGTTCGTCAGGCTGGCCTGTGGGCCGGTGTCGACGTCGATCCCGCTCTAGCGACGGGCCGAGAGGTCGCAGAGGCGCTGGTCTCAAGAGGCGTACTCACCAAAGACACCCACGGTTCCACTCTGCGCTTCGCGCCTCCTTTGGTGGTGACCGAGCGCGATGTGGCGTTTGCGATGGACCAACTGAGTTCCGCGATGAAAGAATTGGGACGCTCTCGACAGTGAATCATCCCGGTGATAAAGTTAGGCTTACCTAACTTATTTCCGGTCTGAACCTCTGCTGCTTCGACCGCTCTATCTCCCAAGGAGACTCGTTGTTCCGTCCTGCCGTCGGTCGCACCACTACCCTCATCGCGCTGGCCGCCTTCACACTCGCTGGCTGCCAGACGCCCACGCCCGTGGCACCCAGCGAACCGCCCACTGAAGCAGTGGAAGAAGGTTCAGTCGAAGCGGTGGAGGCCGAAGCCGAATCGGACAACTACCTCTTGGTCTATTCGGGCCGGAGCGAGTCGCTGGTCCAGCCACTCATTGACCAGTTTGTGGAAGAGACCGGCATCGACGTCGAAGTCCGATACGGAAACACCCCCGAGATGGCGGCACTGCTGCTCGAAGAGGGAGAGGCCACCCAGGCGGGAGTCTTCCTCGCCCAAGATGCGGGTGCCCTAGGAGCCATTAGTCGGGCGGGCCTGTTCACGACCCTCCCTGACGATATTGCTGATGCGGTCCCCGCGGGGTTCACCTCCACCGACGGAAGTTGGGTTGGGGTGACCGGGCGGGCTCGGGTGGTGGTGTACGACGCAGAGACAATCAACGAGGAAGACCTCCCGGTCACGGCTGAGGACATCGTGTCGCCGAAGTGGGCAGGCCAGGTCGGCGTAGCGCCTACTAACGCCAGTTTCCAATCGTTCATCACCGCCTACCGCGTGCTGAAGGGTGAAGGTGCCGCTGAGAGCTGGGTGGGGGCTTTGGTATCGAATGACCCCGAAATTTTCGAGAACAATACGTCGATCCTTGAAGCGGTCGAATCGGGTGTTGTTCCACTCGGTCTGATTAACCACTACTACTGGTATCAACTCGCTGCCGAGCGAGGCGAAGAGAACATGCGCTCACAGCTGTGGTTCACCGAGGTGGGTGACCCCGCTTCGATTGTGAACGTGACAGGGGCTGGAGTTCTCACCCCCGCTTTGCTCGACCAAGATGCTTATGACTTTGTGAGCTACCTGCTCTCTGACACGGGACAGAACTATTTCGTCTCAACCACCTACGAATACCCTCTGGTTCCCGGAATCGCTGCACCTGAAGGGTTGCCCAGTCTGGAGAGTCTGGTCAACCCAGACCTAGATCTCTCGGATTTGGAAACCCTGAGCGACAGCCAACAACTCCTTACCCGATTCGGTTTGCTCTAGTAGCGTGAGCGGGGCCGACACCTCCCTTGGGGCCCCGCAGAAGGCAGTCTGATCATGTCCACCTCCACGGCACCAAGCCCCAGGGCTTCGCTCGCTCCGAGTGTCCGTCGGCCGTGGGCGTTGTGGGGACTCGCCACCCTGGCCGTCGCGGTCTTGCTGAGCCCCATGGTGTACCTGGGGGTGCGCGTCGCAGAGGTCACCTCGGAAGAGCTCGCGGTCATCCTGTTTCAATCGCGCGCAGCCGAGTTCGCTGCGAACACCATTGTCTTGGGGGTCTCTGTCTCGCTCACCGCGTTGTTCGCGGGGGTCGGGATTGCGGTGGGCATCGACCGCTATCGCTCCCGCCTTCGACGTGTGCTTCTGGTGATCGCCTCGTTACCGTTGGCCATACCTTCCTACCTCGCGGCCTACGGTTGGCTCGTAATCGCCCCACAACTCAATGGTTTTGTTCCCAGCTACTTGCTGTTGACCGGAGTAACGGTGCCGTATGTCGTGCTGCCTGTGGCCGCGCGACTGCGCGGGCTCGGTGGGTCGCACGAAATGGTCGCGCGCACCCTCGGTCGCACCCCAGTTAGCGGGTTCGTCGAGACGGTGTGGCCACAAATACGCTCCAGTGCCCTCGCCGGTGCGCTGCTCGTTTTTCTCTACACAATCAGTGATTTTGGACTGGTCGCCATGATGCGTTTTCACACTCTCACCTGGGGAGTAAACGCTGCCTATTCGGCGAGCTTCAACAGAAGCCAGGCCGCGGTCTTGGCACTGCTCGTGGTGCTTCTGGCCGTGATTGCGGTCGTGGGCGAGCGAAACCTACGCGGTCACTACTCACGACCCTCTGCCAACGTGCCTCGCCCGCCAGCCTTGGGTCGCCTGGTGTCGACGGTCACTGCTGGGCTGTTTTGGCTACCAGTAGTGGGGGGCGTTGTTATTCCCTTCGTGGGGCTGATATCACGTCTTGCCCAGGCAGAAACACTGCGCGCCATCGATTGGCCCCGGCTCATGGAAGCAACCGGGTGGACGATTGCGGTGGCATTGTTGGCAGCGGTCTCTGCCACTCTGATCGCCCTGCCGATTGCCGCTTTGGCATCTCGGCTTCGTATTCGGGCCACGCGGACTCTCGAATCGTTTGGTTATTTGAGCCACGCCCTTCCCGGAATCGTGGTGGGCCTGTCGCTGGTGTTCCTGAGTCTTCGAGTGGTTCCTGCTCTCTACCAAACCCTCGCCATTTTGGTGTTTGGTTACACCGTGCTCTTTGCGTCGAAAGCCCTGGGCACAACCCGCGCCGCGCTTGATGGGGTCCCGGTAACTCTGACCATGGTGGCGCGTAGTTTGGGCGAGACGCCGTGGGGAGTGTGGAGGAGAGTCACTTTGCCTCTTGCTTTACCCAGTATCGCGATTGGTGCGCTTCTGGTGATGGTCTCCACCATGAAAGAGCTCCCGGCAACACTCATTCTTCGACCGACTGGTGTCAATACACTGGCGACAGAACTGTGGTCGAGGACCGTTGCCCTCGAATTCGGAGCAGCCGCGCCCTATGCAGCAATCCTGGTCGTGGTGGCAGCAATCCCGGCCATGTTCTTAGGAGCCGTTCGCAGCGAGAGGGGGGAGATGCGATGACCACGCTGAGTGTCTCCAGCCTTTCTGTGTCCTATGGCCCCCGCCCTGCGCTGCGCGACGTGAGCGTGGTGGTGCCATCTGGCTCCGTTGTCGCGGTACTAGGCCCTTCGGGTTGTGGCAAGACCACTCTGTTAATGGCCCTAGCCGGGTTGGTCCCCGTGGAGGGCGGCACCATTACCTCGGGCTCTCGGACACTGTCGTCCGCAGATACTCATCTCGCTCCCGAGCGCAGAAGTATTGGATGGGTTCCCCAAGACTCTTCGCTGTTTCCCCATTTGAGCGTTCGAGACAACATCGGATTTGCCCTGCCGCGGGGGGCTCGCAACGGAACTCGTGTCGAAGAACTCGCGAGACTCGTCGGACTATCGGATTTTCTTGATCGAATGCCCGGCTCATTATCGGGAGGTCAGGCCCAGAGGGTTGCGCTCGCGAGGGCCCTAGCCGTTAAACCTGAGGTGGTGCTGCTCGATGAGCCTTTTGCGGCGCTCGATACCGTGTTGCGTCACTCGCTCGCACGTGAAGTGGTGGGACTGCTGCGCGAATCAGACACCACCGCGGTGCTGGTCACCCACGATCGCGAAGAGGCTCTGGATCTCGCCGACATTGTGGTGGTGATGGATCGCGGTCGCGTGGCCCAAGTGGGAACGCCGAAAGAGATATACGAAGCACCCCAAACCCCT
>Ga0181559_10006877_pt1 | contig 10661 bp, 10 predicted proteins | sample 011ome_21_FD_133752 | JGI IMG/M metagenome (GOLD analysis project Ga0181559, IMG submission 133752) | Coastal salt marsh microbial communities from the Groves Creek Marsh, Skidaway Island, Georgia - 011508AT metaG (megahit assembly) | ecosystem: Environmental > Aquatic > Marine > Intertidal... | reverse complement strand
TGACGACGGTTCTTGCACGTTCGATATCGCGAACCCCTGCCCGACCGACCTCAACGGCGACGGTCAGACAACGACTTCCGACCTGTTGATCTTCCTCGGTGCCTTCGGTACCGACTGCTGATCGCAGAACGGGAAGGACCCAGTCCTTCGTCGATAACAACGGAAAGGCCCGACGCAAGTCGGGCCTTTCTCTTTTCACAGATGTGCCATCTTCGCAACATGAGGAATACGGTACTGATCACAGGCGCAGGTTCTGGAATTGGGCGGAGTACGGCTCAACGGTTGGCCCGTGATGGTTTTGATGTTCTCCTCGTTGGACGGAGAAAGGAAGCTTTGGAGGATACATGGGCTTCTTTGGATGTTGCCGGAGTGCATGAGGTTCTGCCTTTGGATGTGGCAGATCGGAGCGCTTTTCGCGAGGCGTTGGACCAAGCGATGGAGTCGGTTTCGGCACGACGTTTGGTAGGCGTCTTTGCCAATGCGGGAATAGGCGGTGCGAACACGTATTCAGAGGACGCCAACGCCGATCGTTGGGATGAGATCATGCGTGCCAATGTGACGGGAGTGTATGTGACGTTGCAAACGGCGTATCGTCATCTTATGAAGGCGCCGGAGGGCAATAGGCACGTCGTGGTCACTTCGAGTGTTCTGGCGCGATTTGGTGTGCCGGGACAGAGTGCTTACGTTACTTCCAAGACCGCTCTTTTGGGTCTGGTTCGGAGTTTGGCCGTCGAATGGGGCGCGGATGGCATCTTGGTGAATGCGATTTGTCCGGGATGGGTGGAGACGGCTATGGCAAAGGAATCCATTCAGCGGATGGCAGATGGCCAAGGCATCACTTACGAGGAGTGCCATGCACAACAATGCGCGGTTTTGCCTACAGGTAGGATGAGCCAACCTGAAGAAGTGGCCGATTTTGTGGCTTGGTTGATGTCGGAGGAGCAAAAGGGCATCACCGGTCAAGGGCTCGACCTGAACAATGGAAGTTGGATGTCATGATGGCAAAGCGACGATACATGAAGAAAATGGGAAGGGCTTGCAAAGCCTTAGGCTTGATGATGGCGGTTGTGATGACGTGCGCGATTCAAGCCCAGGAGTTATCGAATGGATGGTCAGAGGCCGACTCTGCTATGGTAGCATACATCCACGCCCAAATCTTGGGGAAGGGTCAGTGCTATGAGGACCTCAGGGTGCTGTGCAAGGATGTGGGAGCGAGACTGAGTGGATCTGTACAGGCGGATGCGGCCATTCTGTGGGGCGCAAAGACGTTGGAGGAAATCGGTGCGGCGGCTGTCAGGATGCAACCGGTCGTGGTGCCCCACTGGGATCGTGGAGGCAAGGAAAGAGCGTGGATGAGGGTGGATGGAGGTGATCCTGAGCCCCTTCGTATTGCTGCGCTCGGGGGCAGCGTTGGAACGGATGGTACCGTGGAGGCTGAAGTGGCCGTGTTTCGCGATTTCGATGAGTTGGACAGCTTGGGGGCAGAAGGGTTGGCAGGTCGCATCGCCTTTTTCAATCGGCCGATGGATCCGCTGACCATCAATGCAGGCAACGCATATGGAGGGGCTTATGAGCAGAGGTCGCGTGGAGCCGTGGAGGCGGCTGAGCATGGAGGTGTGGCGGCATTGGTACGCTCGCTGACCCATGCATTGGATACTTTTCCTCACACCGGAGGAATGCGGTATGACGATGCCGTGCGTCAGGTGCCCGCTGCTGCGGTGAGTACCGTTGATGCGCGGCGCATTGCCGGCCTCGTTGCCGATGGGCACGAGGTGAAGGTGGGCCTTGAGATGGGGTGCGTGTTGCACGGAGAGAAGACCCAAGCCAATGTGATCGCTGAATGGACCGGAACGGAGCATCCCGATCGTTTCATCGTTGTGGGAGGGCATCTCGACAGTTGGGACATCGGCGAAGGTGCCCACGACGATGGGGCGGGCATCGTACAGAGCATTGAAGTCCTGCGTAGCCTGCATGCCCTGGGTTATCGTCCCCGGCACACTTTGCGGGTGGTGCTTTTCATCAATGAGGAGAATGGCAACAATGGAGGCAAGACCTATGCGCAACGCGCACGGGAACGCGGGGAGTGGCATGTGGCGGCTGTGGAGAGCGATGCAGGAGGCGATGCTCCGCGCGGTTTTTCCATTGACGCAACAGACGATGCCACCGATGCGGTTCGTGCATGGCGCGAGGACTTCATGGATTACGGTGTGGGCGACATGCGACGGGGTGGTGCCGGTGTGGATATCGGCCCCCTCAAGAAGGAAGAGCCGGCAGGCAAGCGGCCATTGATGGTTGGGCTGAGACCGAATTCACAGCGCTATTTCGACTACCACCACAGCGACCGTGACGTATTCGAGAACGTCCACGAGCGGGAATTGAAGCTGGGTGCGGCAGCATTGACATCCATGGTCTACATGCTCGATCAGCTGGACTACGATGCCATCGACGGTAACCAAGACTGAACCCAAGGGTTGGAAGATCATGCGACACAGCATTAGCGATACCAGCACGCTCATCCTTGACAGGCGAAGCCTTTCGCCGGAGCGGTTTTCCGGCCGGCGGGTTCACCGTGAAATCGTGGAGCAGGTGCTCCAACACGGAACATGGGCACCTAATCACGGATTGACCCAGCCTTGGCGTTTCCACGTATTCATGGATGGTGCCGCTCAGCGCCTGATGGGGAACCTGTCCGATGCTTACCGGGCCCATGCCGGGGAGGCGGCAATGGCCAGCAAGGCCGAAAAAATCCGAGCACGCGGAGAGCGTTGTAATGCCATCGTGGCGTTGGGACTGGCTCACGATGCAGAGGGGCGATTTCCATTGTGGGAGGATCAGGCGGCTTTGGCAGCGTGTGTCCAGAATATGTTCCTGATGTGCACGGCCCACGGCATAGGTGGCTTCTGGTCCACGCCGGGTTTCCTTTCGCATCCCGATGCCTTTGCAGCACTCGGCCATGAGGAGGGGGTTCAGGGCATGGGCCTTTTCTATATGGGATACCCGAAAGGAGAGTGGCCGTCGAAGGGCCATCGTCGTCCTTTGGAGTATGTGACCCGTTGGACCACGGAGTGATGCGCTTGACCAATTGGTATACGCACCCGGTGGACAACCGCTACCATGTATTCGAGTTTCACGACGCGGAGATGGCCGAGGAGTTTCAGCAGGACCTGAAGGCAGCGGGGATTGAATTTGAGCGGGAAGTACCGGATCAGGATGCAGATGGGGAGGTCGCGCGTTTCGGGGTGCACCGCTCGCTGTTCAAGCAGGCATTGAAAGTGAACCATCTGTTGCACGGGCGTCATCGCAGTCCCTTCATCGCGCACGCGGGATTGCGTTGGTTCATGCTGTTGTTTACGGCAGCCATGTTGGGGTTGGCCATTGTGGGATGGATGCAGTCATGAAATGGAGGATCACATGTGCGTTGGCACTGTTGACCATCACGGGCACCTCGGTCCATTCGCAATCGACCGATTGGACTTTGGACGTACGGTTGCTCACTTCTCTGGGGGTGGCACGCCCCGAGGTGGGTGAGGGTGCAGGCTGGAGTGGACAGTTGCTTACGCTGCAGGACGGTCCATTGCATGCGCGCTGGGGTGCATTGGGGACGAGGAGCTATGGCGTGAGTGTGCGACGTCGGTTGGGCAAGGTGAGTCAGTTGGCTTTTGGATTCGAACAGACGCGGCGGATTTGGCGCCTTGAGGCAGATTGGATGCCGGAGGTGGCCTCTGCTCCTGTTGCCGTTGTGGAACTCGATTGGATTGTGGCTTCTTATTCGTTGCCGATCCTGTATCGGACGGAGGTGGTGCTCACGCCAGGCTGGAGATTGGGCGCCGGCGGCGGAGTCGTCATGGAGATCCTGCCGACCAACGCTTTTGCTTCCACCAGTGCCGAAGGTGGCGGCGATGTGTTCGCCATTGAACACAGTTCGCTTCGGTACCATTGGAATCGATGGAGTATGGCGCTTGAATTGGGTATTGTCAAGGAAGGGAAGGACGCGGACCTGCACATTGGCGGTGCCTTGCGACCATTGATTCAACCCCTGTTTCGTGGAGACCTTGTCGCCCGTTGGAATGTGGGTCAGGGTGATGCCGATTTGCGAGAGGTGGAGCGCATCCTTGACGGAAGTTGGTGGGGGTTGGACTTCAGGCTTATCCTGCACTGAGTCTTTGTGATTTTCATAACGAAAAAAGCCCTTGAAGCGGGAGGCTCCAAGGGCTGATTTCCATTTTGTCAAAGGGTGGGGTTCAGCTCGTCTTGAGTGTGAATCCGATGGTAAAGTCGTCGTAGATCAACTTGTCGCCGAGTTCGGCAGCATCAAAAAAGGACTTGCTGCGGAAGCGCACGTCGAAGTTGGAACGGTCGAGTATCATCTCACCAGAGATGGTCGTTCCTGCATTGCCCATTTCCACTTTCACAGGGAAGGATACATCTGCTGTACGACCCTTGATGGTGACCGTGCCTTTGGCTGCGAAGTTCATGCCGTTTTCGGCGCGCAGGGGATTGAGGCTGACGAGCTCGAATTGTGCGGTGGGAAATTGCTCCACGCCAAAGAAGTCGTCACTCATTAGGTGGCCGTCCAAGCTTTCCTTGCTGCCTCCTTCGAGGTCTGTGGTATTGATGCTGGTCATGTCAATGATGACGGAAGCACCGGTCACCAAACCGGCCTCGATGTTGATGTAGCCGCTGCTGATTTGGATGTCGCCGCTGTGGCCTCCGGTCACTTTCTTTCCTTCCCAGGTGACGACGCTTTGCTTGGGGTCAACGGTTTGCTTCGAAGGCTCGGTTCCACCTTCGGTAGTGTCAAACATGGGGGCAAGTATCAACGTTGCAGAGAGGAATAGGGTATACATGGTAAGGGTAGGTTTTGGTTGTAGGATGCGGTCCTAATGTTGCTTTCGTGAGCCTAAAGAACAAGTGCGGAGGAATAACGTTCAACGAAAGCGTTATGAATTGGGGTTGCAAGAGTATGCCCAGATTTCATTACCTGAAACTGAAAGCTGCCAAATGAATGAAAGGGGAGGAATCAGGCGAGGAGGCTCCGGACGATCGCGCTGATGGCCTTGCCGTCTGCACGTCCGGCGAATTTTGTGGAGGCGGCGCCCATGACGCGGCCCATATCTGCCATACTTGAGGCGCCAAGTTCTTCCACCAGGGCCTTGACACCTGCTTCGAGCGCTTCAGGGCTCAATGGTTGGGGCAAGTATTGCCGAATCACCTCGGCCTGTGCTTGTTCCTCGTCCACGAGGTCTTGGCGCCCCTGCTCCTCGTAGATGGCCATGGTGTCTTCGCGCTGCTTCAGCTGCTTGGACAGGATTTTCATGACGGCACCATCGTCCAATGCATCTGAACCACCGGATTCGGTCAGTGCCAGCATGATTTTGGACTTGATGTCCCGCAAAGCGGCGAGACGCACCTTGTCTTTGGCCTTCATGGCCTCCTTCATGTCTGAACTGATCTGATCCTGAAGCTTCATCTCTTGGGAATCAGTCGACGTTGTCGTGCAGGAATGGATTGTCCGTCTTGAGCCCTCCGGTTTCTTCGTCAATGCTGACGCGGGTGGCTTGTGATTCAGCGCTCCCCGGTGTGCCACTCAATTGGAAGTTCCGACGCTTGTATGCGGGTTCTTCCTCGAGTTCCGTGAGACCACTGGGGGTGCGAAGGCGCTTTGTGTATTCCTCGATGCTCTGTTGACGCTGGGCCATACGTTGGGCAACATCCGCATCGGTTGTAGTGGACTGCACTGGCTGTGCAGGCTGAATCGGAGGTGTCGCGGGTTGAGCCTTGTGCGGAGTGGGCGTGGGAGTAGGAATGGGCTGGGCCTGGCCTGTATGAGGTGCGTCAACCGCAACGGGCGTTTCGTTGTCGGTGGGTGTGACCTGTTCGTTGGTAAAGCTGACTCCGTCTAGCCCTTCTGGAATGAGGGTCTCATTTTCTGCATCATCCAGGTCCAGTACATTGAACTCGCCTATACGCGTAGGGACTTCGGGTTCTTCGACCGGTTCGGGTAAAGAAGGACGTTCAGCGGGCGCAATGGCGGAGGGCGACAGTGCTTCTTCGTGAGTTACAGCCTCTTGCTCTTTGTGAATCAAAGTGACGTAATCCCCTGCTTTATCGACGGTTCCGAAGAGGTCGGGTGCTGCTTGTGGGGCTTCAGATGTGATGTCCACATGCTCCCATTGCAATGAATCGGTAGGGGTGACTGCATCCAGAGGGGATGTGGGCTCTATGGCGTTTGAAGTCTTGAGTTCAGGCTCAGGTTCTGTCGGGGCGCTTTGAACATCAGGAGTCATCATTACACTTCCTGCGTCCATAGGGCTTTGCAAGGGGTGGGTGATTTCTCGGGCAGACAGATCCAAGGTGTGGGTCTTGACGCTGGGTCCTTCCGGTAATTTCGGATTGGCTTCAAATCCAGTGGCGATGACGGTGACACAGATTTTGTCCCCGAGTTCGTCGTCGTGACCGTAACCCCAAATGACTTCTGCGGTAGCACCCGCTTGATCCTGGATGTAGTCCGTGATCTCTGAGATCTCGTCCATGAGGATTTCCTCGGTGCCATAGGTGATGTTAAGGAGAACGAAGTTGGCACCCGTGATATCGCTGTCGTTGAGGAGCGGGGATTCCAAAGCCTCGGAAACAGCAATCATGGCGCGACCATCTCCACTTGCGCTTCCTGCACCCATGATGGCGGCCCCGGAATCGCGCATCACGGTTTTGACATCGTTCATGTCCACATTGATTTCGCCCGTGAGGGTGATGACCTCTGCGATGCCTTTGGCTGCCGTGCAGAGGACCTCATCCGCATTTGAGAAGGCTTCTTTCAAGGTGAGGTTGCCAAAGAGCTCGCGCAATTTGTCGTTGCGGATGACCAAGAGGGTGTCGACAGCGGCGCGCATTTCCTCCAAGCCTTCACCCGCTTGGTTGGCCCTGCGACGTCCCTCGAAATTGAAAGGTACCGTTACGATGCCGACAGTGAGGATTCCAAGATCCTTGCAGGCTTGGGCGATCACAGGAGCCGCACCGGTTCCCGTGCCGCCGCCCATTCCGGCGGTCACAAAGACCATGGTGGTGTTCTCACCGAGTTGTTCGAGCACATCGTCCAGGTTTTCAATGGCGGCATTCCGGCCCGTTTCAGGGACGCTGCCTGCACCTTGACCGGCGGTCAGGGTGCGACCCAATTGAATGCGGACGGGGACATTGGAAGCTTCGAGTGCCTGATTGTCGGTATTGCAGACGATGAAGTCTACCCCCTTGATGCCCTGCTGGTGCATATAGTTGACCGCATTGGACCCGCCGCCACCCACACCAATGACCTTGATGGGTGAGCCTGTATTCTGTGGGATATCGAATTGCATCTGATGTTCCTGGTTGAATGGGTTTCAGGAGGATACTCGGGAAGGCATTCGCCCTCGCGCAAGTGCGTGCGAAGAAAGGACCGTATGTCTTGTGCTCGGCACGGTGTTAGACCTTTCCATTCACGATGTTATCGTTGAAAACGGGATTTGGATGAATATCATTTACGGGTTATTCCGGAAGTTCTTCTTCAAAGAAATCCTTGATTTTCTGGAGGAAACGTCGAGGACCTGCCATGGTTTCCTTGCTTTCCTTCTGCCGTGAGTCTTCGTATTCTGCTTCACCTCCCTGTTCGAAACCGAGAAGAACGAGACCTATACCCGTGGCGTAGATGGGAGCGGTCAAACTGCGGTCCGGTGCCTGTGCCAAGTGTGTGTTGGGGAACCCGATTCGGCAGTCCATGGTCGTCACATATTCGAACAATTGACGAACGTGTCGCAACTGGCTTCCGCCTCCCGTGACCACGATGCCACCGATGAGTTCCCGTTCGAGTCCACTGTTCTTGATTTCATAGTGGACATGTTCGATGATCTCGGCCATACGGGCTTGGATGATGCCGGCGATGTTCCGCCGGGACACTTCCTTTGGCGGTCTACCTGAAAGTCCGGGAATGACCACGATTTCATCCTGGGCCATTTCCTGTTCCAGGGCCGATCCAAACTTGTTCTTCAGGGCTTCCGCGTGCTTTTTGAGGACGCCGCAGCCCTGCTTGATGTCGTCCGTGATGGCGTTGCCTCCAAACGGAATGACCGCCGTGTGGCGAATGATGCCTTCTTGGAAAATGGCGATATCTGTGGTTCCGCCGCCGATGTCCACCAAGGCCACACCGGCCTCTTTTTCTTCTTCACTCAGCACGGCACAACTGGAGGCAATGGGTTCCAGGATGAGCTGGTCGACCTGGAGCCCTGCGCGCTTGATGCAGCGGTAAATGTTTTTCGCAGCGGAAGTCTGTCCCGTGATGATGTGGAAATTGGCTTCAAGCCGCACGCCCGTGTGGCCTACGGGTTCTTTGATGCCGGGTTCGCCATCCACAGTGAACTCCTGGGGGAGGACGTGCAGTATTTCCTCACCAGGGAGCACTTTCAACTTCCGCATGTCCTCGATGAGTTGCTGGACATCGTTACGGGTGATTTCCTCGTCGGTCTCGGTGCGGATGATTTGGCCTCGGTGCTGCAGGCTTTTGATGTGTTGCCCCGCAATGCCCACGTTGACGACTTCAATCTTCACATTGGCGGACTTCTCCGCGGCCTCGACCGCCGTGCGGATGGACTGCACCGTATGCTCGATGTTCGCGACGACACCGCGTGTGACGCCAATGGATTCGCTCTTGCCGTAACCGATGATTTCGAGCTTCCCGTGCGCATTCTTCTGGCCCACGATGCATGCGATTTTGGTCGTTCCAATGTCTAGGCCGACGACGATGTCCTGGTGTTGGTGCGGGTTTTCCATGGTGGAGTAGGATTGATTATTTGGCAGCGATGAGTTGACCGTCGTATTGAAGGCGGATGGTACGGTATTGTCTCAGGTCACCGCGTTGAATGAGTTCGGAATAAAAAGCGCGCAGTTGCTGAAGCTGAAGATTCAGGCGATGTCCCAATGTGTCGGGTGTACCCAGTTCGACTACGACGTCGGCTACGCGGGGCCGGAAGGAGATTTGTCCCAGGTCATCGACCTCGATCTGGTCAATGAACGCGTTCCAGAAGGGAGACTTGTCCATGAGGTTGAGCAAGGGTCGGGCCGCTTTGGCGGCTTCGATATCAGCGGCATGGACGATGGGGACTTCGGCGGTATAACGCGGGGAGAGCGGAAGCGATTGCCCCTTGTCATCCAGATATAGCACTGTATCGGGTGTCCATACCCTTGCCAGAGGCCGCTGTTGTGTCACCTCGATCTTCAGCGTCCCTCCCAGCGTTGGTGATATTTGACAATCCGCAACTCCGTGTTGTGCCATCAGCGTGGCGTGGATTTCGCCCAAGGGCAATTCCGAAATGGGCTTTTCGAAGAGGGGGTATTGCTGACTGACCAGGGCATGGAGGGTGGGAGCATCCACGAAATACATCCCATCGATTTGGTCCACTTCCATTTCGAGGGCACGGCAGGGCAGGATTTGTGTGGCCTGATCTGCAGCGGTGAAGACCACGACGGCAGGGATGGCGAGAAGGATGGTGAATATCGCCTTCTTTCGGCTCCAGGAACGGCTGTTCCGGACCTCGGGTTCCATGGGGGGGCGGCGACGGTTCACGTTGTCTCGATTGGAGGTTGATTCCTGCGGTTTTCCAAACGCGACCAGGCGGGTTCAATCCATTGATTGAGGTCCCCGGCTCCCATGAAGAGGAGCACTTCCGGATCTTGTTTTTCCAGAACATCCAAAAACCGATTTTCCGGGGGGCATTCTACTGGGCACCCGACCATCTTTTCCCCAATGCCTTGTGCATCCACGCCTTGGATGGGCGTTTCCCTCGCGGGATAGATGGGCAACAGAATACAAGTGTCGAGTTGCGAAAGGGAATGGGCGAAGTCTTGCATGAAGTCCCGTGTCCGGCTGAAGAGGTGAGGTTGGAAGACTCCGGTGATGCGACGGCCGGGGAACAATTGGCGCGCAGCGGCAATGGTGCCCGCTATTTCGCTGGGGTGATGGGCGTAGTCGTCAATCACCACATGGTCTGCGGATTGGTATTTGATCTCGAACCGGCGGGCCACGCCGGGGAAGGCTTCCAAGGCCGTGGGCAAGGCGTTGGGCGGTAATCCGGCACGAACGGCGAGATGTGCGGCAGCGGTTGCGTTGGCGGCATTGTGCGCTCCAGGTAGCCGCCATTTGATTTCCATTGGAGTTTCTCCTCGCAAGTGCAGGGTGAAAGTGGCCTGTCCTCCGGAACCTCCGATGTGGGAATAGCCTGCACTCCAGCCTTTTTCCTCCAGGGTTTCATTCTCTTGCAGTGTCCCGTAGTATTCCGGTGTTGCACCTGACGTTCCGTAACCATTTTCCATCATGGTGTGCCAGGCTTCGGCATGAACCAGCAGTCCGTTCTCGGCTACCTGTTGACCGAATTCCCTGAAAGCGGCCAACATTTCGAGGTGGGTGCCGTAAATGTCGAGATGGTCCGGATCCACAGATGTGATGACCGCTTTTTGAGGGTGTAGGTGAAGGAAGCTGCGGTCGAATTCATCCGCTTCGGCGACCATCCATCGGGCCTCTGATTTTGGATGGGAGACCACGAGGTTGGTGGTTTCGCCCAATGCGATTCCGCCGAGAAAACCGTCTACCCCCATTCCACCGAAGTCCAAGAGGTGTGTGAGCAGGCTACTTGTGGTGG
>Ga0181559_10006869_pt1 | contig 10666 bp, 8 predicted proteins | sample 011ome_21_FD_133752 | JGI IMG/M metagenome (GOLD analysis project Ga0181559, IMG submission 133752) | Coastal salt marsh microbial communities from the Groves Creek Marsh, Skidaway Island, Georgia - 011508AT metaG (megahit assembly) | ecosystem: Environmental > Aquatic > Marine > Intertidal zone... | reverse complement strand
CGGTTATTGTGCACGGGGGAATGCCAGTCGAAGAAGTACAGATAGGTTTCCGCTGTTCCCTGCTCATATTTGAGTCGTCCCATATGCTGGGCAGCCCAGCGCCGGGTGTTGTCAGACTCTGCGGTCAGCCACAGCATCTGGTTACGCATATCGGGATGAATCCGCTTATACATATCCAGCAACTGACGTCCTTTGGCAGTATCATTATGTGCCAGGCGGGTAGTAAAACGCTCAAGCGTATCGGCATCGGAAAGCTCATAGGGGGGTGGCCCCAGCCAGCCGTTTTCGGTTTCAGTGGACCCCATCAGCAATGGCACTTTGGCGGAGTACGAAGGCGCTGTCGGGTCCCATTGATGGCGCGGAATAATGTTGCCGTCAATCACCGGGCCCGTGCCCAGCCCGGCAATGACTGGTTCACTGTAAAAGGCATCCTGAATTTGTTTATAGTGCATGGATTGCAGGCGATCGAGTTGGTTATTGCGCAACCCCAGCTTACCAAGAAAGCGTTCGGCGGCTTCACTGGCGTCATCAGCACTGACGCCTCTGAAAGCCCAACCACTTTGTGCAATGGAACGATGAAACAGTCCTTCGGCTGACGGCATCGCCATCACTGTGGTGGTTTTACCGCCCCCACCGGACTGCCCGAAGATGGTGACCCGATCCGGATCACCACCAAAGTTTTCAATATTGTCTTTAATCCACTGCAGCGTAGCGACCAGATCCTGTACGCCTACATTAGTGGACTGCGCCCATTTTTCGCCACCGATGTCGGCCAGATGCAAAAAGCCAAAAATGTTCAGCCGATGGTTTATGGAGACCACCACCACATCTTCTTTTTTCGCCAGATTGGTGCCGTCATAGAGCAGGTAATTACCAGCACCGGCCGAGAAGCCTCCACCATGCATCCACACCATGACCGGACGCGCGGCATTGTCCAGGCCGGGCGTAAAGACATTCACATTAAGACAATCTTCCCCTTGTGGGGAGAGTCGGTTAACTGCCGTCACTACTGGCGCGGGCTCTTCTCCACCCGGTTGAATCAGTGCATTGAGAGCAATCTGGAAATGATCTTTAACCCCCGACCAGGCCGCAGGTGGCTGTGGCGCCATAAAGCGGTTGGCCCCGGCCGTTGAAGCCGCATAAGGCACTCCCCAGAACTGATGTACACCTTCCTTCAGCAAGCCCCGTACCTTGCCGTATCGCGTTGCCGCGATCCCGCCAATGGTAGTCAGATAGGTATCCTGTGCCATAACAGGCAAGGCAAGCCCACCCATGGACAATCCTGCTGTAGTCATCGCACCGGCCTTGATAAAGCGGCGTCGGTTGAGCTGCATGTCTGGCAATGTTTTCTTAGAGTTCATCTTACCCCCCGGTATCCCCTTAACAGAGATGACAAGTTACATCAAAAGAAGGAAAAAGGGGACGGAGGGACTAAAAATAAATCCCTCCGTCCCCTTTAATTACTGCCCCTGTTCCAGCATCAGGGGGATGATCAGGTCTTCTTCGTCTGCCAGATGCTGAAGCATGCGTTTGAAAAACAAATCAGCGCTGGTCATGTAAGCATCAGCGGCGCGTTTATGGACACTCTCCTTTTTGGAAGAACGAATACTGCCAGCCATAGCATTAATTTTTTCAGCGATCTCATCCATACCTTCATGCAACAAATAATGATCGTCTTCCAGCACATCAAAGCCCGGGGCCAGGCGTTTGTCTGCGGCCCTGAATCTTGGAAAATAATGGTCATCCTCAATGGAATGATGTCCGTTCAAATGGGACAGAAATCTCTGCAGGGATCTGCCCAGGCGCTTGACAAGTTCCTGTCCCTGTATTTTCTCTTCCCTGTAATTCTGCGTGAAGCCAATTAATTGCCGACTTTGGTGTCGAAAATCGTTGTGCTTATCGAGCCAGAACTGAGACAGTGAAGCAGTTTGGTTTTTCCAGCTATCGCGCGGGAATTTTTTCAATAAGACCAGAAGTTCATCCGGCCATTGCTTGCGGTGATCAATATCCAGATTCAAGTGTCGTATCCAAATGCCAGAAGAGGCGTCAAGGCTGAGTGTATTAAGATCAGGAGCAAAAAGTTCTACCAATTTTGATTTTGCTCCCCCTACTTTATGCCAGCTCCTTCGCTTTAACCCGTTTCACCACCTCATCTTCATTCATTAACTGAAAAATATTCGCGACTTTGGGAAACAGATTTATATCAACCCCGTCCCCTTCCAGCCATTGGCAAATGGTAAATAAATACATATCACAAATCGTATAGTTTTCCCCCATCACCCAGGGCCCTTCTATCATGGTGTTTTCAATTAATTCAAAACACTCTCTCATAGAGCTCGGCACTTTTGCCTTCATGGCTTCAATGGAGTGGGTATCATCGGCATCGACCCAGCGATAGCCTCGATAGTTATGGGCATGGGCCACATGCACCGTCGAGGACAAATAACTGTTAAAGGCCTGCACCCGGGCAAACTGAAACGGATCATTCACCGGGGCCAGATTGGCTTCCGGGAAGCTTTGGGCAATAAAGGCCAGGATAGCTATGTTTTCAGTTAACAGCCCCTGGTCAGTCATCAGCGCAGGTACACGCCCTTTGGGATTCATTGCCAGGTATTCATCATTACGTTGCTGGTTTTTGGAAAAATCCAGACGATGAGCTTCAAATTCTGCCCCCACATGCTCCAGGGCAAGATGGGATGCAAATGAACAGGCTTTTGGGGCGTAGAAAAATATCATGGTGTGCCTCTGTGTTGAAAATTCTGAATATTTATTGATGAATGGAAATCATTCAAAGCTGAAGTAATCCTCTTCCTGCGGTTGCTGCAAGCCTTCTTCGTGAAAACGCTCCCAGATATCTGCCCAGGGACGACCGGGGATGTCGGGCATAATATATTCCAGTTTGGTACCGGGCACCTTGGGACTGGCCTGACCATTCTCGGGAAAAATAGCCGGAACGCATTCCATGATCCGAAACGGTTCTGCTTCATTCAGGGCCGAGAGTTTTTCCAGTCTGTGGACTATTCTCAACGGATCAACAAAAGCTTCCTCATCATAAAGGATTACTTCATGTTTCAGGCCCGTTTGAACGCCTGCGGAGTTTTTGACTGCAGTATAAATCTCAATAGACTGGAATTTATTGCTGTACTCAAAAGCGCCATGGGACATCCAGCCCTGAACATTAGAGGTCCAGGTGATTAACGCTTCACCGTCCCAAAAACCAACAGTTTCACCAAGCCACTCGGGCACATCAGGTCCCAGACGTGGCACCACACCGCTTTGGTTAAATTCCCGGCCAATATGAATCTGGGTGATCAGGGTTTTAGCGGCATTTCTGATATCAAGAATCAGATCCGGCGTCATGACAATATTGACCGTAGCCCCGCCGTACTGTGCAAGTCGACGCATAAAGCCCTCCGGCCAACAATAGGATCCTGGCCATTGCGGTGCACTACTCCCCGTGTAGTGATACATCTGTTGCACAAAGCGGCGTTGATAGTCCGGCGTCAGCAATGAAAGATAAGTGGGGATCTGCAAAATGGCACCATGAAACCAGGTGTCTGTTTTTTGGCGTCCTCGCTGATAGCGGCCATTCCAGTCAGGCAAGTTTGCCTGGTTATAAATGGCAGGTCCTCCAGCTGACACTGCTTGCTCCATCAAGGCCTTGAAATGTGCTGCTGCCGTGGTGAATGGGTAAGGGCTGACAATTTCCTGGCGTGGGTAATCCCGATCACAATATCCCCAGGCAGCCGTTTGGGGGGGATTATCACCAATAAGCGGCACCTCATAGGCACCCCAAATTTGTTCAAGCCCAACCGGAGAGTTACAGCGATAGTAGCGCGGGTCCAACCAGTAATCGGTATCCAGATAAAAATCTGCCGTATTGAAAATATCAACAGGCAGCGGCTCAATGTCCTCCGGCGCATCGCCATCTCTTGCGGAAAATATGGGCGTATTGCCTTCAGGAATACCTGCACCAGGATACATCCCCTTCCCTTCCGAGCCGACAATCACCTCGACATGCAATGGATCAGGCGCTCCACGCCCTGTAACTGGCTGGGATAATAGTGGCACTGATACCAGGCTCAAGACAGTAGAAGCCGCTACTGGCAATGCCGCTATTTTGCAGAATCTGATTAAAGTGAAATTCATAATACCAACCGGTTTTTGTTATTATTTTTCCAAGTTTAGGCAATATAACAAAGAAAATCATACCTGATACAAAAAAGAGAGGGTGCATTGTTTGTCAGCCAGGCAATTCAATATTTAACTGGACCGGTAAACTGATCCGTTAAACGTGTGTTGCCATCAGGATGCTCCACCAACTATCGAGAAACAAAAAAGGGGGACAGATTTATTTTATTAAATAAACCTGTCCCCCTTTTTTGTTCTTTTATTCAGGATAAAACCAACCAAACGGCAATAGCTGCCATCATGCAGGCAGAGATGCGGTTCAACCAGTGATCAAGGCCGCTTCTGCTGAGCAACTCCTTCAAAGCGCGACCGCCGCGGGCATAAATTAGCAGGCTGGTAAATTCGATCACCACAATTAGAGATAACAGCAGCACCGCCTGGGGAATAATATTTCGGTCCGGGCTTATGAAAGGTGGCAGCAGCGCTGCCATGAAAATCCAGCCCTTGGGGTTGGAGGTCGCTGTTATGAAACCCTGCGTAATAAGCTGGCGTTCAGTCAGCCCTGCCCCTTTTCCGCCAACAGACACATCCCTTGACTCAAGACATGCTCGCAGAGCGCACCTCCACAAAAACACTGCTGCGATAAATTTTGCCGCGGCAAAAACCCCGGGATAGTTAAGCATCAAGGCCGCTACCCCGGCCAGGGAGGCGATACCCACCAAAACCACACCGGCAAGCTCACCGGCCATCATCCACAGCGTGCGACGTACACCGATTCTGATGCCAAGCGTCATGGACAGGGTCATGCAAAGACCCGGGCTCAGGGAGATCAGGAAAAAGCTGAATGAAAAAGCTATAAGCGTTGCAATATCCATTACCCTGATCAGCTGCGGCAATTAAACAGATTTTTATTTAAGGGGGTGGGTAATATCAATGTTTCTCATATGACACATTTCTTTTGGGCACCCCCTTGGTTCGTTGACTCGATTTCCTGAGGTAAAACAAACCAGCGCAGCTTATCTGCCTCGGGAGGCAAAGTCAGCGTGTATTGTTCCCCTGGAATTTCCTGCTGCTCAAGCATCTGCTTTGCTTCGGCAAATGTGGTCTGCAGTGGCACGGTTTTTTTGTCAGTCACACCGGTCTTTGAATCCAGCAATGCATTGACAGAGATGGAGTCCAGCTGCATTTTCTCACCCTGATAGCGCCATGTGCCACTTGTTTTGTCAAATTCATAATAAGGTAATAACTTCCAGCCATGGCTTGCTATCAAGTCTATGGCATCCACCAAATAGTTGAAGGTTTCGTCGCCAATAAAATAATTAAAATTCAGCCGTACCCAGCCAGGACGCAGTACCGTATGCCCCTGCACTATCTGCTTTTCCAGGGCGCGGCTGTAGACCATATCCATGCCCAACAGCTCGTGACCATAGGGACCGGCGCAGGAACACCCCCCGCGCGCCTGAATACCAAACAGATCATTAAGCAACGCAGTGATAAAACTGTAATGCAGATCCTTGTCCTGATGCTTGAAGCGCAGTGAGAAAATGGACAGGCTTTCCTCATCGCTATTGCCAAGAATTTCAATGGCCGGATTCGAACGCCAACGGGCCAGTGCCCGAGCCTTGTAATCAGCCTCAAGCTCTTCAATACGTTCAGTACCTACAGCCTGTTGCACACTGAATACCAGACCGGCACGAATGGATTCCACAATCGCCGGGGTACCACCCTCTTCACGACGTTGGTGATCGCTTATAAAGCGATGGTCCTCAGGCGTCACATAGACCACCGTTCCACCACCGGGCACGGCAGGTACGGAGTTGTTCAGCAGTTGTTTTTTGACGACAAGGATACCCGGGGTGCCGGGGCCGCCCACAAATTTGTGGGGACTGATAAACACGGCGTCCTTGGCACACTCCAACGGGGACGGGTTCATGTCTATGGTCAGGTAGGGGGCTGCAGCGGCATAGTCCCAGAAAGAAAATGCGCCATGGTTATGTAGCAGAGCTGCAACCTTGTCCACATCAGTTTTGATACCAGTGACATTGGAGGCCGCCGAAAAGCTGCCTATCTTCATTTCGCGATCAGCATACTGAACCAGCTTTTGTTCCAGAACTGCGATATCCAGCTGGCCGTTTGCCGCCAGAGGGATAACAACCACATCGGCAATAGACTCACGCCAGGGTATCTCGTTGCTGTGATGCTCATAGGGCCCGATAAAGACCACCGGCCGGGTGTCTGCGGGCAGAAGATCATAGAGCTTATGGCGAGCACTTAATTCCGCAGGTAGACGGAGGTTTAGGATATCAATTAATTTATCAATGGCTGCGGTTGCTCCCGAGCCTGTGAAGATGACCTGATCATCGCTATTGGCATTCACTGCCTGGCGGATGGTATGCCTGGCTTCTTCACGAAACTTTGTTGTCTGCGCTCCGGTAAAGGAGGTATCGGTATGGGTATTGGCGTAAAAGGGCAGCACCCGGGTGGCAATAAAATCTTCAATAAAAGTCAGCCCGCGGCCGGACGCGGTGTAATCAGCATAAACCAGTGGCTTGGTGCCAAAACAGGTTTCTATGCCCTGCCTGTCGCCAATGACGGATTCACGGATTCTGGTAATTAATGCGTCACTCATTTATTTGCTACTCCTATTAAGAGAAGGAATTGTATCCCGGCCAGCCAGAAACATTGTCCCCCTTTACATCGATAAACAAGGCAAATAAACACATTTGTTTCATTTATCTCAATTATATGGCACATTTATTCTATATATTGATACATATGAGAATAAAATGAACAAACTGGACCTTGCGCTGCTGGAATTGATCCAGAAAGATGCCTCCCTCTCCACGGGTGAACTCGCTGAACGTATTGGTATGTCCAAGTCAGCCTGCTGGCGCCGACTCCAGAAACTTGGCCAGGACGGTGTCATCCGAAAACAGGTCGCTCTCCTCAACCAGGAGAAGGTCAACCTGCCATTAACAGTGTATATTTCTGTGCGCACCAACGAACACAATGACAAATGGGCCACACAATTTCATAAAGTGATCCAGGGTATTGCTGGTGTATTGGAGGTCTATCGCATGAGCGGGGACCTGGACTACCTGATAAAGGCTGTGGTGGAAGACATGAAAGGCTATGACAGGCTTTACAAGCAACTGATCAAAGCCAACCTGTCCGATGTCAGCTCAAGCTTTGTGATGGAGACCATGAAACAGACAACAGAACTGCCATTGGTTTAAAAACCTGAAACATAGTCTGCGCTTCTAAATTTAAACCAGCTTAAGCTAGCTGCTTGGAAAAAATTACTGTCTGGGAAAACCGGAAAAGGGCCCAGTGGCATGTACCGCTTTTCCGTTCACCAGGGTCAGGACGGGGCTGATGTGTCGAATATCTTCCGCATCCACCTCCAGGTAAGGCCTGTCAATCACTACCATGTCAGCCAGCTTGCCCACCTCTATTGACCCCAGGGAATCCTCTTCGCCAAGAAACCAGGCATTGTCAGCAGTGTAAAGCCTCAGGGCTTCCAGACGGCTGATCTGCTCACCAGGAATAATCGGTTCACCGCCCATATGATTGCCGGTCACCATGAAATACAGTGATAACCAGGGATTGAGAGGCCCCACTACACCGGAATCTGTCCCTGCCCCCATACGTATACCGCTATCCAGAAGCGTCCTCAGCGGTGGCCCGGCACGCCAGCCGGTGGATCCATTGCGCAGGATGTCATGATCCTGAACCCGCACAGAAACCCCGATAGCTTTCAGCCTCTTAATGTGGTCGGGAGTAATTTCAAAAATATGCTCCAAGGTCCAGCGCAGGTCTGCGATAGGCAATACCGCTGCCACTCTTTCCATGATCGAAAGATAGCGTTCAATCTCATCTTCCCGGATTGTGTGCTGGGAAAGCGGCCAGCCTGCCCTGGCTACATTCAAGTAGGCTTCAAACACTTCATCATCAGTGGCTTCATCGGCAATAACGCGCTCGCCAACACCCACCACTTTATAGAAACCGTCACCCATACCCAGGGTGGAATTCAGCACACGGGCACTGACAGAGCGCAGGTCATCCTGGTCAAGAATATCGCGATGATCATATTGCAGACGCATGCGAAGAGGCAGCTCACCATTTCGCCAGAGAATATCAAGAATGCGAAAATTCGGACGCTCATCAATATCCAGTTCAGCCCCCAGAAAATCGCAACAGCCCTGGTCAACAACAGTCGTCAGCCCGGTGGAAACGGCATAGGTCATATAGTCACGAAAACGGCTCAGCATGCGTTCATCTGTGCGGGTGCGCAGAATAAACCTGAGTCCGCCATCCGCAGCTGCCGAAATACCATCCTCATTCACCGGTATACCCCGCTCGATCAAGGTCCGTTTGCCAAGCTCATTGACGATACCATCGGCAAGATAACCACGCTGTATCCAGACCGGGTTGCCCGGCACCGCGGCTGTTAATTCCTCACTACTGGGCAGTCGCTGTTCTTCAAACTGCAAAGGCGTCAAACCACCAACAGTGACAATCCATTCACCAGGCTCTGCTTTTTCAGCCGCTTGCGCGAGTGCGTCCTGGTACTCGGCAATGCTTGATGCAGCTTCCTGTGCAAGGATAAAGGGACCTGGCGCCTGTGCGGTGCGAATGAAATGGGTATGGGAATCGATAAGGCCGGGAATGACCGTACGCCCTTCAAGGTTGATGACCTCGACACAGTCTCCACTGGTATCAAGGTTGTTACCAAGGGCAACTATTGTACTGCCCTGGATGCGAACGGCAGAGACCGTTGTATTGTTTGCATCCATGGTAAGGATGGTGCCATTGGTGAGAATAAGGTCCGCAGTGCCTGGACAGGATTGGGCGAATATAACACCTGTGAAGGACAGCATTAGTAGTACGAATGACACTTTCAAGATTTTACGAATCATGTAATGCGACTCTTTTGGGGGAACAATCTGGAAAGCATAATCCATCAGAGACTGCATCGCCACCAGGCTAACTGATGCTCGCGCTCAAGAAGAACTGATTCGTGTTTTGACCAGGCTGAAGTGCCAATGGGCAAGGTTCGGAATAAGCTCTTATGGCGATTAAACTTTTAACTGCCTGCGCGGTCGCTCCTGCCATTCCTGAGTGGTATTGACCCTTGGAAAAGCCTCGTCCGGTACAGCGACACCCAGAAAGCGGCAAAGTGGCTCCCAGCCCTCGGCAGGATCGAACACCAACAGTTTTTCCGCTGGCACCTCGCGCATAACAGCCTCGTTATGAGCCTTATAGACAGCGATCGCATGCTCTTCTTCCTGACTGCGGTTGTCGAAAGTCTGCTGGTTCAGCCTGCGCACCATGGCCTGAAAATCGGGGTGGGCATCGGGGCCTTCGAAACGCGCCACATGGGCATCGGAAAAAATAGTGTTCAGTACGCTCTGGTGCCAGCGGTGGGGATCGCGCACGCTCAGGATCACCTTCGCCTGTGGCCACTGCTGCATCAGTTCACGCCAGTAGGTACAGGCAGGCCAATCCACCGTTGAGTAGTAACCCGCGAAGACCTCCTTCCAGTCGACCTGTCCGCCATGGGCAAGTGTTGCCCAGTATCTGGCAAAGTGCGGGTTATTGATCACTTCCGACATGTGATAGCAGGGACCAAAACCCAGGCGGTTCAGGGCATCACGTAAGGTCATGGTTCCGGTGCGACCGAACCCCGCACCAATGACTTCAAGCGCCATAGTTTCCTCTTCTACTCTTCTGGATCTGGCTAAATAATCAAATAAGCGGGGCACTAAGCTTTCACTCTGACCCTAATATTCACTAACACTCCGGCACGATCACCGACACATTAATGGCCAGCCCACCGTCGGATGTTTCCTTGTATTTGTCACTCATGTCCTGGGCCGTTTCCCACATGGTTTTAATCACGCTATCCAGGCTGACCTTGGCTTTTTCCGGATCACTGTTCATGGCAATCTGGCTGGCAGTAATGGCCTTCATGGCGCCCATGGTATTGCGTTCAATGCAGGGGATTTGCACAAGACCACCTACCGGATCGCAGGTCAGGCCAAGATGATGCTCCATGCTGATTTCTGCTGCCATCAGTACTTGCCGTGGTGTGCCACCCTGACACTGGGTGAGTGCGGCGGCAGCCATGGCTGACGACACCCCGATCTCTGCCTGACAGCCCCCCATCGCAGCAGAAATGGTCGAGCCCTTTTTAAACAGACTGCCAATCTCGCTGGCCGTTAAAATAAAGCGAAAGATGTCGTCATCGCCTGTGTTTTCACAAAAGCACAACATGTACATGAGGACAGCCGGTATGACACCCGCAGCGCCATTGGTCGGGGCTGTCACTACTCGACCAAAGGCAGCATTCTGTTCATTGACCGCCAGGGCAAAACAACTAACCCATTTGGTGACATTGGAAAAAGCGCTGCCACTGCTTTTGATGGCATGCATCCACTGCTCGGTGTTGGAATAGTTCACGCCATTTAGTAGCGTAATATTAATCTTGTGGGCTCGTCGTTGAACAGCAAGACCACCAGGAAGTTCGCCATCG
>Ga0181559_10006864_pt1 | contig 10669 bp, 9 predicted proteins | sample 011ome_21_FD_133752 | JGI IMG/M metagenome (GOLD analysis project Ga0181559, IMG submission 133752) | Coastal salt marsh microbial communities from the Groves Creek Marsh, Skidaway Island, Georgia - 011508AT metaG (megahit assembly) | ecosystem: Environmental > Aquatic > Marine > Intertidal zone... | reverse complement strand
CGGACGATACTCACGAATCCATGCATCCATACTCACTTCATGTAAACTTGTATAATCTTTTCCTGGACGGTTTTCTTGTCCGTTTATATAACTAGCAACAACTCGAAGAAAATGTTCCCTATCTACGATTCCAGCTCTCATTAACGCCAATTCATCATAGTATGAGGTTATTCCCTCTGCAACCCACAGAGATTTAGTGTAATTTTCTTTATGGTAGTCGAAAGGGCCTAAGGCGATTGGACGAATCCGTTTTACATTCCATAAATGGAAATATTCATGCGCGACTAAACTCAGAAAACCGCGATACCTACCTGGATTGCTGTAATTGAAACGCGGCATTACCAATACCGTACTATTCAAATGTTCAATTCCACCTCCTCCAGCTTCAACATTCTGGACAATAAATACATATTTATAGGGTTTAATATCCTTTGGAAATTCGCCTACAATATTGGCCATGGTAGCGCACATGAGCTGCATATCGATCTTAAGTTGATTGAAATTAGCATTATTGGATCCAACCATAGCAACATAATGGGGGATACCCATGACTTCAAATTGCAATGTTTCGAAGTTACCCAATTGAATAGGGGAATCAACCAAAATGTCGTAATTATCAAAGGTGTAGGAAACACCCCCTTCAAGAGGGCTTTCCTGCATAGAAGAAATATAGGATTTCCAAGAATTAGGAAGAATTATATCCACTTGGCCGTTTCTGCTTTCAAACCCTTCTACAAACATAAAAATAGAAGCGCCGTTCAATAGGGCTTGGTCTGCATCAATAAAAGTAGTGCGTGCCGAAAATTCGAAACAATAAACCGAATACGTGAATTTGATTTCTCCTTTTGATGGTACTTGAACTTTCCAACGGTTTTTTTCAATTTTATGAACGTTTATATCTTTTTTGTTGATGGAGGCACCAACTTGTTCAACACTTTTTGAAAATTCTCGAACCAAATAACTCCCAGGGGTCCAAACGGGCATACTGAAGATATAATCGCCTGGTGCATCCACCGAAACTGTCATGGTTATTTCCGCATAATGATTGGAAGGTTTGGGTATGTTTATCGAGTAATGCATTTTTTGTGCGTTTAAAATGGTAAAGGAATTCGTCAAGACCAAAAGGCCAAACAGTCGTAAAAACTTCATTGCTCAAAATTCCGAAAATATCACCTCAATTCCAATTAAGTAGGCTCATTGAGGTAAAAGAAAAAAAACCAATTGAATTTTGTATTTTTGGGATATGCAAATTGCACGATTTTTTAAGATGAATTTATTGCTTGGATTAATCGCAAGTTTGAGTGTGTTACCGGCTTGTGAAAAAGAACCTTCAAGCAATAACGATACGGCACAAATCGATACAAATAAAATTGATACAAGTGGAAATCAGGCTTATTTAGAGCAAATGTTTGCCGCTTTGGCATTAGACAAAAAAATCAACGTAATCCTTGCCATTGATTCTTCAGGTAAAAACTTGACTCCTCAATATGATAACCACGATATTTACCTAAGAAAGGGTACTTTTTATGACGGTCCATTGGATATTTATGCCAATGGAACAAAATACGTGGGTACTTGGAAATCCAATAAAGATTATTCAATTCTAGATTTGTCCATTGAAGGGCTGCCAGAATTTGAATTTTACACGACCATTTGGCGTTTTACATTAAAGAGTATCGATTTGCTGAAAATAGCCCCTGTTCAAAACCCGGGTCAAAAGCAGTTACATTTAAAAAAGGAATAAATAATACATTTGAAATCCATGGAAGATTCCTTAGTGAATAAAGTTGCTCTAAGCGGTTTAGTGACATTTAATTTAGAAAATTATTACCCTGAAGGATCAAGAACATTTTTAGATATCAAGGATACTCTATTTATGGGAATGGTTCTGAAGGAAAAGGATTTTCGCAATTGGATTAAAGAGCACGATTGGAATGTTTATTTGTCGCATCATGTGGCCATAGGCTGTTCGGTAGATGCGATAATTCCAACATGGGCCTATATGCTCATCGCGAGTAAATTGAAAGACATTGCTACCACAGTGCATTTTGGTGATTTAAATTCATTGGAGAATGAATTGTGGTTAAAAGCGCTATCTGATATTGACTTTAATCAGTTTACAGACGCAAAAATGGTAATAAAAGGTTGTTCGGATAAAGAAGTGAGTCCTTTTGCCTATGTATATGTAACCGAGCGCTTGGTTGGAGTAGCCCAATCGGTTATGTTTGGTGAGCCATGCAGCACGGTGCCCGTCTACAAAAGAAAAAAGTCGATTAGCTCGGAAGCTTAATCGACTTGTGTGATTTTAATGGTATTCGTTCTTTGCTTTTTAAGCAATGGCATACTCGCACTGTTTATAACGTAATCCCCGTGTTTTACATGGCCGTTATCTTTGAGAATCTCGATAACATCTTCAAAGGTTTGGTCGGTGCTTATATATTTATCGTAGTAAAAACCACGAACGCCCCAAACTAAATTCAACGTATTTAATAGGGTAGGGTTATTTGTGAAAATAAAGATACTTGCTTCTGGGCGATAACTGGCAACTTTAAAACCGGTGTATCCACTTTTGGTCATGGCAACGATCGCTTTGGCGTTTAAATGGTCGCTCATACGCACGGCCGTGAAGCAAACTTCATCCGACGCAAAAGATGGACTTGATTTCTGGGGTCTTTCTCCTTTATAGTACACGCGCTTATCTTGCTCGATATCCGTAATGATGCTATTCATTATTTCAACAACTCGAATTGGGTATTTACCAACTGAGGTTTCCGCTGATAACATCACAGCATCGGCTCCATCTAGAACGGCGTTGGCAACGTCTGTTATTTCAGCACGAGTTGGCATGCTATCCTCAATCATGCTTTCCATCATTTGCGTTGCTATAATTACGGGTTTAGCATGCTTGATACAAACATCCACGAGGTGTTTTTGAATTAATGGCACTCGCTGCAAGGGTACTTCAACTCCTAAATCACCACGAGCAACCATAACGGCATCCGTTACCTTTACGATTTCATCAAAATTTTCTACTGCTTCTGGTTTTTCGATTTTGGCAATAACCTTAGCACGTTTCCCTTTTTCTGCAATTAGATTTTTCAGTTCAATTACATCTTCGGCTCGACGCACAAAACTCAGCGCTACCCAATCTACATCCAATTCTAATCCGAAAGCTAGATCTTCTAAATCTTTTTCGGTTAAACAGGGGGCAGAAATTTGCGTATTGGGAAGATTAAAGCCTTTGTTGGAAGTCAAAGGGCCTCCATTAATAACGAGTGTTTCGATTTCAGTTTCGCTAATGATAGCCGTAATTTGAAGTTCGAGTTTACCGTCATTTAATAAAATTCGATCGCCCACATTAGCTTCTTGCGCTAATTTTTCGTAGCTCACCGATAATAGTTCCTCAGTTGATAATTGCTGTATAGTTGTAACACGTATGGTTTTTCCAGCCACAAGATCAATTACACCATCAACCTTTCCGATTCGCAATTTTGGACCTTGCAAATCTTGTAGTATAGCAACATGACAACCAAGTTTTTCGTTAAGAATTCGAATATTCTGTGCTACCTCCGCGTGAATTTCATGAGCACCATGCGAAAAATTCAAACGGAATACATCAACTCCGGCATGAATGAGTTTTTCTAATTGTTCGATGGAAGAACTAGCGGGACCTACAGTGGCAACAATTTTCGTTTTATTAAAATTCTCTTTATACATTATTATTGGGTATCAAATAAGGGAGATCGAAGCCCCATGTAAATTTGTTGCTTCTTTCTAGGGGGTAAAGATAAGCCATTTGAGCGAGGCCTTTGTCTTTAAGCATATAAATCCAGAAATCTGTTACTTCAATTTCTTCATCATTTTCCCAAACAATCCAATAGTCGACCATTGGCTTGCTGGAAACGAGATTTCCAGAGGCACCTTGGTTTTGAATCAACCATGTTCTCGGTGTGGATTCATTTCCTTCAAAAAAATACAAAATATGCGAAGATGGGTCTCCCGATTGTTGATATTTGAATGAATTGGCTTCGCAAACGAATTGAATGGCGCTTTCTTTTACTATCTGCCAAACAAGTTCATAAGGAAGTAAATTACAATGAACGGCAACGTAAATGAAATCGTTACCATGTAAGATTGTTTTCGATTTGTAGCGTTTAGCAGACAATTTTGAATACAAAAATAAAATTTTCATTCGCATCTCAAGAAAAAAATGTTTCTTTGTACCGCAAAAAATAAAACAAATCATGTCAGAAATTGCAGAAAAAGTACAAGCTATCATCGTCGATAAGTTAGGCGTTGATGAATCAGAGGTTACTCCCGAAGCGAGCTTCACCAACGATTTAGGTGCAGACTCCTTGGATACCGTTGAATTAATCATGGAATTCGAAAAGGAATTCGACATCAGCATTCCTGACGATCAAGCTGAGAAAATTCAAACGGTAGGCGAAGCGGTTCAATACATCGAAGAAAACAAAAAGTAATCTATGCAACTCAAAAGGGTTGTTGTTACAGGTATGGGTGCATTAACCCCTATCGGTAACACGCTAGGAGAATATTGGGATGCACTCGTAAAAGGTACGAGTGGTGCTAATCTTATAACCAGATTTGATCCTACCAATTACAAGGTCAAATTTGCTTGTGAGGTAAAAAACTTTGATCCATTATCCATGCTGGATCGCAAAGAAGCACGTAAAATGGATCCATTTACGCATTATGCCATGGCATGTGCAGATGAAGCCATTGCCGATAGTGGTCTCTTAGAACAATCCGTGAACCTTGATCGAATCGGGGTTATTTGGGGTGCTGGTATTGGTGGATTGTCCACCTTCTTTGAAGAAGTCGTTTCCTACACCAAGGGCGGAGGCGCACCGCGCTTCTCGCCCTTTTTTATTCCTAAAATGATTATTGATATAGCCGCTGGTTATATCTCTATTAAACATAATTTACGCGGCCCAAACTACGGTACAGTATCGGCTTGTGCGTCTTCGACCCACTCTCTAATCGACGCATTTAATTTAATCCGTCTTGGTAAAGCAGATGCTATAGTTACTGGAGGTTCCGAAGCCTGTGTTAATGAACCAGCTGTAGGTGGTTTCAGTAACATGAAGGCTCTAAGTGAGCGTAATGATAATTTTTCTACTGCATCTCGACCATTTGACAAAGACAGGGATGGTTTTGTAATGGGAGAGGGCGGTGCTTCGATTATTTTGGAAGATTTGGACCATGCAAAAGCAAGAGGCGCCAAAATCTATGCTGAAATAGTTGGTGGTGGTATGACTGCTGATGCGTATCATCTTACTGCTCCACATCCGGAAGGGTTAGGTGCTAAGAACGTAATGTTCCAAGCCTTGGAAGATGCGCATATGTCTGCTCATGAAATTGACTACATCAATGTGCACGGAACTTCAACTCCACTTGGTGATATTGCTGAAATAAAAGCGATAAATCAGGTATTTGGTGAGCATATCTACGACTTAAATATAAGCTCTACTAAATCTCAAACAGGTCACTTATTGGGTGGTGCAGGTGCAATTGAAGCTGTTGCCTGTGTTATGGCAGTTAAAAATGATATTGTTCCTCCAACAATCAATCACCAAACTGAAGACCCTGAAATAGATTCAAAATTGAATCTAACTTTGCACAACGCCCAAAAGCGCACGGTTAATGCTGCATTAAGCAATACCTTTGGATTCGGAGGTCATAACGCCTCGGTAATCTTTAAAAAATACGCTGAATAGTATACGGCAATTGCTGTTTTCCTCTAAACATAAACAACTACGTACGTCGATTTACCGACTCACGGGTGTGCGTCCTGTAAGGATTAAAATTTACAGGGAAGCCTTTACACATTCTTCAGTTGGCGAATCTCGCGAACTAAACCAGATTTCGTTTACGAATAATGAGCGCTTGGAATTTTTGGGGGATGCCATTTTAGACGCAATTGTCGCAGAAATTCTATTCAATCGATTTCCCTATAGAGACGAAGGTTTTCTGACTGAAATGAGAACCAGAATTGTAAATCGCGATCAATTAAGCGATTTAGCCCATAAAATGGGATTGGTTGAATTCATTCAGATGAAACCCGAACTGCAGAAAAATCACGCTGCTGTTAAAAGTATAGGAGGTAATGCACTTGAGGCTTTAATTGGTGCTATTTATCTAGATCGGGGATATAAAAAAGTGTCTTGGTTTATAAGACACCGACTGATGGGTCAATACTTAGACATGGATAAACTTATGAAAACTACGGTTAGTTATAAGGCGGTGTTCATGAAATGGGTACAGAAAAATCAGAAAGATCTTAAATGGGAACATTCTTCCGAATCCGATGCCCGTCACGGCAAACATACAGTAAGTTGGCACGGTGATGGCGAATTGTGGTTTACGGAAGTGAATAAAAGTCGCAAGCGTGCGGAAGAACTATGTTGTGAAAAGGCCTGCCGCAAGCTCGATTTATCTTTTCAGCTTTAATCATTACCCGGGAGGTATTTTACCCAACCTTGTTGTTTGGTGAATTGACACCAATTACAATCTGATTTTCCACATCCGTTTAAGAATTCTCTACTTTCAAGTTGGAGATTTGCTTTTTTAATTAAATCACGGAGTATTTGCTGATGCTCGTTGTTATAGAAAATATTAATTGTCTCAAATTTACCCTCTTCGTTTTCCGTTAGAGATTCAATAGCGCCTTGTACACATTGAAGTCCAAGTTCCTTGTGGGCATTAACCATCATTACATAAATACCCACTTGTAGCCAATAATCTCTTGGGACATCGCCCGGTTTGAAACGCGAACTTAAACGGCTTTTTTCCCGCATATTTTTTACTTTACCCGTTTTGTAATCAGAAACGATGGCTAGGTTACCCTGAATGATTAATTTATCGATATTCCCTTTTAATAATACACCGTCGATTTCGGTTTGTATGCCGTATTCTGTTTTGGTACTTTGATAATTTTTGTATTCCTCTTGTTTTGCAGTCAATAAAACACCTAGAATATTTCGACCTTGTTCCAGTCGAGATTCAAACTGTTTTTCTGTAAAACTGCCTTTCATTCTATTCATCTGGAAATCGAAATATTGTTTCCATTCTTCTAAACTTAACCAGCGATTCTCTTCTCGTTTAATATCGACTAAATATCGCATACAAGCGTGCATCGCATTTCCATATGAAAGGTATTCGCTTGGACTTGAAGGTATACGAACTATGTGGTTGAAATAAAATGTAACCCCACATTTTAGAATACTTTGAATCGAAGAGGGTGAAAATGTGAATTTCTGGATGCGTTCTTCCAACCACTCTTCTGCAGAAACCTCTAATACAGGCTTTCCTTTGCTCAATAAAATTTGTTGTTGAGCCCAGAATAAATCTTTTTCCTCAAGGTTGCGTGGTTGTGGATCGTTTTGGAAATAAATTGGATTGAATTCTCCAATGAATTGACTAGGAGTGAGACTATTCTTATTCTCTGTGAGCTTTTGATTGAAGTAGGAAATATGTACGCTCTTTTTAGCTCTAGTAAAGGCTACAAAAAATAAACGGCGACGTTCTTCTACAGCTTGAGATAAGGTTTCTTCATCTTCTAACTGACCTTGGAATGCCTCGAGTAAATCACGCATGCTATAGGGATACTGTGTAGCCGAGGCTTCGCCCCATTCATTTTCCAAAGCTCTAATGATAAATACATGGTCAAATTCCAATCCTTTAGAACTATGTGCAGTGAAAAGTTGAACTCCTTTATTGTTACCAATTCTTTTTTCAAGTGAAATTTCAATATTGGCAGCTTTTAATGTGTGAATCTGATTCAATAATTCATTCAATTTGATAAATGGGAATCGCTCACATTGTTGAATTACATAAGAAGTGAAAGTATGCAAAACCTCTAATTGCCAGTGGCTGTCTGGATTTTTTGTGGCTAAAGCTAAAAAGCCAAATTCCGAAAATATTTGAGAAACCAGATCACCCACATTCGTTGAGGCCGTGTTTTTAATCCATTTTTCGATAAAATCAAATAGCGTAATAAGCCCTTTTCTTTCGGATTCTTCCAAATAAGGAGTTTCTTTTTCACCAGATTTGACCTTGGATAAATGTTCTCGCCAACTGTAATTGCCGTAAATGCCCTGTTTGCGACGATCCAATCTGTGCTGGCTAATATCCGTGCTCAGTTGATTGAGTGCGATAGGTCTAAATTCGTATAAGTTGCACGCCAATAATGGATAAAGCAAAAATTCACCACTATTGGCCTCTTGGATTTCACGATTTAAATATTCCATCCAATTAAGCATCAAACCAATAATCGGTTCAGTGAGAATGTTGATTCTTTTATTTAACACGAATGGTATTTCGCGTTCCTTAAAAAGGTCTACAAAACTATCGGCGAATTTGTGCTTTGGGTATATAATTGCAATGTTTTGAGGTGCTACTCCAGTATTAATTAGATTTTGTATGTCTTGAGTTACCCCTAAAACTTCGTGAAATTCGTTGGTATAGGAATGGATTTGTGGTTCGATTTTGGGGAATTCTTTGTTTTTGCCTGCAGCTGTGAGTATTTTGGAAAGTCCTTTTTGACTATTCGTCAAGCGCAATTTATTTTTTTCAATTAGTCGTGATGATGCGTCTAATATGGGTTGGGTACTGCGGTAGTTCTCGGTTAATACCACAGTTTTGAGGGTATGCGCATACCGATTTTTAAATTCCAACATGTTGCCTACACGTGCTCCTTGAAAAGCATATATACTTTGATCATCATCACCTACAACAAAACAGTTGGCTTGATCTCCCCAATAATCAGTTAAAAGTCTTAGGATATCACCCTGTCTGTAGGACGTATCTTGAAACTCATCAACAAGAACAAATTGAAAACGTTCCTGTATGCTCATTTTATATTCTTCATCGGTACTGAGTTTTTCATGCACCCAGTCAATCATATCGCTGAATTCATAAACACCCAACTCTGCTTTTTTCTGTTGGTATATTGGGAATAAATCAACGGCAGCTACTAATTTTTCCCAATTAGAGAATAGATTGTTATGCTCTTTTTGTTTTATATCACCTGCAGAATTAGTTTTGGTCCCGCGTTTGTATACAAATTGGGGGAAACAAGCTTTAAAAAACTCGGGATCTTTTAATTTATCAATATATACTTGGATTTGATTTGAATCGAGTTGTAATTCTTGAATGGCATTCCAGGTTTTAATTAAATTGCGATTAAGCATGGTATTGTAAGATTCGTATCCTTTTAATACCGAATCGTGAGGTAACGATTCAACAATAGATTGAAAAATTTCCACCTGTTCCAAATCGTCAATTACGCGTAATTCTCTCCGTGAATACAAATCTGGCCGTTCTGAAATAAGTCGATTACACAAGCCATGAAAAGTGAAAATATTTACACGGTAAGAATCCGTTCCCATGAATGCGCTCAATCGCTGACGCATTGCAGTAGCACCCGCCTCTGTATAGGTTAAACATAGGATATTTTCAGGGCGGGTATCTGTTTTTTTAAGAATATTGAGAATACGCGTTGCTAAGATTTGTGTCTTTCCCGTTCCAGGGCCAGCAATAACCATAACAGGGCCTTCTATAGTCCCAACGGCCTCTTTCTGCGCGGAATTGAGCGATTCAAAAATTTCTTCAAACGTTTGCATAAGGAAATATACGTCCGAGAACGAAAAAAACAATGAACCTTAATATCTTTGTTGTTCATGTCATCAACATCCACGCAATACGATTCCATTGTATCTCGTTGTAAAGAGATCTTCCATAAAAAGAATAATGATTACGGACCATCTTGGAGGTTGTTTCGTTCGAGTAGTTTAACCGATCAGATTTTAATCAAGGCGCAAAGAATTCGTAATATTGAAACCAGTGGTGAAAATCATGTTGGGGATGGCATTTTTGGAGAATTTATGGGTATCGTAAATTATTCGATCATGGCATTAATACAATTAAAATATCCGTCAGACTCCGAAAATGAAACTTCAATTGAACAAATTAATCAGTACTATTCATATTCGATTTCCGTAACTAAGGAATTGATGATCCTGAAAAACAGTCATTATGGCGAAATTTGGAGAGAAATGAGAATCAGTAGTTTGACCGATATGATTTTGGTGAAATTAGCACGTATCAAACAAATTGAAGATAATTTAGGATTGACAGAGGCCAGTGAAGGCGCAGATGCCAATTATCAAGATATCATCAACTATGCTATATTTGCTCTGATCCGATTAACAGAGCAAAAAGATGAAACTACTATTTAACTTAATTAAACTGCTAACCGGAGCCTTGTTCGTCTTCTCCGGATTGGTCAAGCTCAACGATCCTGCAGGGTTTTCAATAAAATTAGATGAATATTTCGATGTTTTTTCTGAGGATGTTGCCCCCCGTCAGGACTCAATTCAACTTCAAATTCTTGCGGAAAGTCATGTTTTTTATGACAGCAAGTTTTTATTATATCCCTCCGATAAAACAAAAGAAGTAAAATTAGCAATCGCGAGTGACACAAATGGCAATTACCAGCTCGATTTGAAATGGGGAGGAATGGAAAGAACGGCTTCTTTCCAAAGTGTAATTTCATTTCCAGAAAAAATTGGGTTGCGTTTTATTCCTTTGGGCGAAAATGATAACAAGGCATTAATTGGTCCGAGTACACAATTCTTCGAATTGGATT
>Ga0181559_10006860_pt1 | contig 10671 bp, 8 predicted proteins | sample 011ome_21_FD_133752 | JGI IMG/M metagenome (GOLD analysis project Ga0181559, IMG submission 133752) | Coastal salt marsh microbial communities from the Groves Creek Marsh, Skidaway Island, Georgia - 011508AT metaG (megahit assembly) | ecosystem: Environmental > Aquatic > Marine > Intertidal zone... | reverse complement strand
GATGCCGTGGTGGCGGCGGCCTTTGCCAAGCTCAGCGCCGACGACGCGATCGACCGGCTATCGAAGGCCAATATCGCCTTGGCATCGGTGAATGATATGGCAGGTTTGGCCGCGCACCCACATCTGCGCCGTATTATCGTAGACACGCCGGCCGGCCCCGTGGCCATGCCTGCCCCCGGGGCACAATTCTTGGGCGCGGCGCGCAGCTATGGCCCCGTGCCTGCCCTGAACCCGGTGGATGGCGATTAATCGGCGGTGGTGGCGGCGCGGGCCTGCAACCGCGCCGCAGCCCCCCAGCTAGCCAGCAAGAACAGCGCCGCCATGGCCAAACAAGCCGCCACACCGCCCAGCTGGTAGCATAGGCCCGACATCAACGTGCCCAATAGCCGCCCCGCCGCATTGGCCATATAGTAAAACCCCACATCCATGCTGACACGCTCGGCTTGGGCAAAGGCCAAGACCAGATAGGAATGCAGCGCCGAATTCAGCGCAAAAATGGCGCCAAAGGCCAGCAGCCCAACCGCCACCACCCCCGTCAGCCAAGTGGTGGGCGCCCCGGCCCACCAGACCGCTGCCGCCAATAGCGCGGGCACCACAACCAGCCCACCCACCAAGCTGCGGGCGCGCCCCACCAGCACGGCACGCGGCGCCTTTGCCGCCCCCAGCAGCCGTGGTGCTGCGGCCTGCACGGCGCCGTAAAGGATGGTCCAAACCGCCATGAAACCGCCAATCAGGTAAAACGCGCGGCTGTTACCTTGGGCCGTGCCATCGGACAAGACCGCGTAAAAATACACCGGAATGCCCACCACAAACCACACATCGCGCGCGCCAAACAAAAACAGCCGCGCCACAGCCAGCCAATTCAAATTGGGATCGCGCGACAGCACCTCGCGGAATTTGGCGCTGGATTTGCCCTGTGGCAGCCCCGCAGGCATCAGCACCGCAATGGCCAGCAAAATTACCGCCAGCACCATGGCCATGCCCAGCACCGCCGGGCCAAACCCCGCCCATGCCAACAGCGCCGCACCCAGAAAAAAGCCCAACCCCTTGACCGCGTTTTTCGAACCCGTCAGCACAGCAACCCAGCGAAACAGCCCACCTTCGGCCGCAGGGGCCAAAGATTTCACCGCCGATTTAGCGCTGGTTTTTGCCAAATCCTTGGCCACACCCGCCGCCCCCTGCACCGCCATGACATAAGCAACCGAGGCCCAAAGCCCCCAGTCTGGGCTAAGCTGGGCCAGCGCCAAAAGCGCCAAAACCTGCAGCCCCAGCCCCGCGTAAAGCGTAAATGCCAGCCCCAGCCGCGCCGCCAGCCACCCCGCGGTCAAGTTGGTGATAATGCCCGCCACCTCGTAGAGCAGGAACAAATAGGCCAACTGCACAGGCGTAAACCCCTGCCCGTGAAAATGCAGCAGCACCAGCATGCGCAGCGCCCCATCGCTAAGCATGAACGCCCAATAGGCCGCCGTGACGGCCATGTAGGCGGCCAGCCCTTCGGGGCGTTTGCGGGGCTGCGCGTGGCTCATAGGCGATCCCCAACCATGCGCGCCACATCCACCAAACGGTGGGCATAGCCCATCTCGTTGTCATACCATGCATATACTTTCAGCTGGGTGCCGTTGATCACCATGGTCGAGGGCCCATCAACGATGCTAGAGCGGGTGTCATTCACGTAATCCGCAGAAACAAGCGGCCGCGCCTCGAAGCCCAAGATCCCTTTCAAGGGCCCCGCGGCTGCCGCTTGGAACAGGGCATTCACCTCGTCTGCCGTTGTCTCGCGCGCCATTTCAAACACGCAATCTGTCAACGAGGCATTCAGCAAGGGCACGCGCACCGCATGTCCGTTCAACCGCCCCTTCAATTCGGGGTAAATCAGCGTGATCGCCGTGGCCGATCCGGTGGTAGTGGGGATCAGCGAATTCAGCGCCGAACGCGCACGGCGCAAATCTTTGGCAGGGCGGTCCACGATGGTTTGGGTATTGGTCACATCGTGAATGGTGGTGATACTGCCATGGCGGATGCCAATGGCCTCGTGCACCACTTTGACGACAGGCGCCAAGCAATTGGTGGTGCAACTGGCGGCTGTGACGATCTGGTGCAGGGCCGGGTCGTAAACATGGGTGTTTACCCCGTAAACGATATTGGCCGTGGGCCCATCTTTTACCGGGGCGCTGACCACCACTTTTTTCACCCCGGCGTCGAAATAGGGCTGCAGCGCGGCTTGGGTTTTAAAGGCGCCTGTGCATTCGATCACCACATCCACCCCCTGCAGCGGCAGATCAGCCAAATGACGCGTGCCAACAAAGGGAATGCGCGTGCCGTTTATGGTGATGCTGTTGGGATCACTGGCAAATTCTGCGGGCCAGTGCCCATGCACGCTGTCAAATTCCAGTAAATGCGCCTGCATGGCCGCATCGCCCACCGCGTCGTTGACCCACGCGATCTGCGCGCCGCTTTCCAAAAGCGGGCGCAGGGCCAGCTTGCCAACACGGCCCAAACCGTTGATTGCATAGGTTGTCATTGTGCGGGGTGCTCCTTTGCGATGGCGTCAAGATGGGCCTGCAGCGAGGCGCGGCCCAGTGTTTCGATGGGCAGGGCCACAAAGGCCGCGATGCGATTGTAAAGCGCACCATAGGCGGCCTGAAATTCCAGGATGCGCTGGGCCGGGGTACCGGTGGCTTTTACCGGGTCGGGCACACCCCAATGGGCGGTAATGGGCTGGCCGGGCCAGGCCGGGCAATCCTCGTTTGCGGCCAGATCGCACACGGTGAACACGAAATCCATTTTCGGCGCATCGGGGGCCTGAAAATGAGTGATATTCTTGGCAAACAGCGGCGCGATATCGTGGCCCTTGTCTTGCAGCATTTGCACCGCCAGCGGGTTGAGCTGGCTGTAGGGCGCAGTGCCGGCCGAATGGGCCACAAACCGCCCCTGCCCCAGCTTGGCCAAAATCGCCTCGGCGAAAATGGATCGCGCGGAATTGCCGGTGCAAATGAACAAAATATGAAACGGCGTATCGCCCATGCTGTGCTCCTGTCGTGGCATGTCAGATTGGGGCGGCGCGCAAGCGGCCACGCGCCCGCGGCAGCAATCGTCGAAAAGATAGGCCAGCAGCCCCTCGGCCTGGGCCATATCGATGCGATAGAGCAGCGAGCGGCCAGTGCGGCTTTGCGCGATCAGCCCGGCCTGGCGCAGGCTGGCCAGATAGGCCGATAGCGTGTTTTGGCGCACATCCAGCGCCTGCGCCAATTCACCCGCAGCCACCGCCTGCGGGTAGCGCCGCACAAGCAGACGAAACAGCGCCAAGCGCTGCGGATGGGCCAATGCGGCCAGCTGATCGATGTATATATCCATATTTCGCGAATATTGGATATTTGTAACAGCCACAAGACAAATCCACGAAAGATTTGTGAGGGTTTAGCGCACTGGCCCCACGCGGCGGCACTGGAACTCGTGCATCAAACCCACCAACACCGGCACCAGCAGCGGCGTGATCGTGTGGCCCATACCCGCGATGACATGGCATTCGGCATCGGGGATCAGGGCGGCGATTTCGCTGCCCATTTCGGGGGGGATCAAACTGTCTTCGGCGCCATGCAAAACCAGACAGGGAAGATCGACGGCAGGCAACAGCGGGCGCAGATCGCCGGTGTTGAGCGTGGCCAGCAATTGGCGGTTCACACCACAGGCCTCGACCCCGCGGGCATAGGCGGCTTTGGCCATATCGATCACGTATTCTGGGGGCACGGGAAAGCCGGGGTTGCCCCAAATCTCGTCCCAATAGAGCGAGGTTTTAACATAATCTGCCTCGCTGCCGGGGTAAGACAGCAGATCATCCAGCTTGGCCTGCCCGCCAAAGCCCGGGCGCGTCATCACCAACGTGGCGCTGAGCAGACGCTGGGGGTGGTGAATGGCCAGCAATTGCGCAATGCCGCCGCCCATCGACATGCCGAAAACATGGGCCTTTTCCACCCCCAGCGCATCCATCAGCCCCACGACATCGGCGGCCATGTCGTGCAAACGATAGGCGGGCGTGGGCGCTTGGCCTGCCGCGATTTGCGCCAAAATCGTTTCGGCCCGGCCATCGACCCCCGCCGCCGGGCAGCGCTGCGACAGGCCGATATCGCGGTTGTCAAACAACACCACACGATAGCCAAGCGCCGCAAAAGCCCCCGCAAAGCCCGGCGCCCAATGCGCCATGGTACTGCCCAGCCCGCGCACAAACACCAAAGGCACGCCATCGGCAGGGCCCAGTTCCTCGTATTCCAAGAAAATTCCGTTTGCTTTGATCTGCATCTTTGCCCCCACTGGCCGTTGGCCCCACCCTGCACCGCCAGCCCCGCCTTGGGCAAGCCTGCGCCAGCTACCGTGACGTTGGGGCACAACCCCACCCCCACGTTGCGAAACCAGCCCCTGCCCCCCTAACCTGTGGCAAATGCCTGCACCCATCCACGAAAGGAGATGCCGCCATGACAGATGCCTTCATCTACGACGCCCTGCGCACCCCCCGATCCAAGGGCAAGCCCGGTGGCACGCTGAACGAGGTGAAACCCATTCGCCTGCTGGCGGGGCTGCTGGAAGCGCTGCAAGCGCGCCACAACATCGACACCGCGCTGGTGGATGACGTGATCATGGGCTGCGTGGCGCCGGTGCTGGAACAGGGCAGCTGCATTGCCAAGGCGGCGGTGCAATCGGCGCGCTGGGACGAAAGCGTGCCGGGGGTGCAGCTGGACCGCTTTTGCGCCTCGGGGCTAGAGGCGGTCAACATGGCAGCAGCCAAAGTGGGCTCAGGCCAAGAAGATCTGGTGGTTGCGGGCGGCTTGGAATCGATGAGCCGGGTGCCTTTGGGGGCCTCGGGCGGGCCGATGTTTGCCGATCCCGAATTTGTGCTGGGCCATCATTCGGTGCCCCAAGGGATTGGCGCAGATCTGATTGCCACGCTGGATGGCTATAGCCGCGAAGATGTGGATGCCTTTGCCATGGAAAGCCAGCGGCGTGCGGCCCATGCCCGCGACAATGGCTGGTTTGACCGCTCGGTTGTGCCGGTGCGCGACATGAATGGCCGCGTCATTCTAGAGCGCGACGATTTCATCAAACCCGGCACCGACATGCAGGCGCTTGGGGCGCTGAAACCCTCGTTTGCGCAAATGGGGGCCTTGGGCATGGATGATATGGCGCTGGCGCGCTATCCGCAGGTGGCCCGCATCAACCATGTGCACACGCCCGGCAATTCCTCGGGCATTGTTGATGGGGCGGCGGCGGTTTTGATCGGATCAGAAAAGGCCGGGCGCGCGCTGGGCTTGGCGCCGCGGGGGCGCATTGTGGCCACTGCCGTTTTGGCCACAGATCCGGTGATTATGCTCACCGGCCCCGGCCCCGCTGCCAAGAAATGCCTGGCCAAAGCGGGCTTGGGCGTGGAGGACGTGGATATTTGGGAAATCAACGAGGCATTCGCCTCGGTGGCGCTGCGCTACATGCGCGATCTGGGCCTTTCGCACGCGGTGACAAACGTGTGTGGCGGGGCCATTGCCATGGGCCACCCCTTGGGCGCAACGGGCGCGGCGCTGGTGTCGATCGTGCTGGACGAGCTAGAGCGCAGGCAAGCCAAACGTGCCATGATCAGCCTGTGCGTGGGCGGCGGCATGGGCATTTCAACATTGATCGAACGGGTGTGAATATGGGCCAGTTTCACTACGAAAAAGACGCCACAGGCATTGTCACCGTCACCATGGATATGGACGGGCCAGTCAATGCGATGAACGCGCAATTCGACCTGCTTTATCAAGAGATGACAGATAAGCTATGCGCTGAAACCGGGCTGAAAGGGGTGATTTTGACCTCGGCCAAGGACACGTTCTTTGCCGGTGGCGATTTGAAATGGCTCATCAGCGTGGCACCGGGGCAAGAAGACGAAATATTCGCAAGCGTATCGCGCACCAAGGCCAATATGCGCCGCCTAGAACAGCTGGGGGTGCCGGTTGTGGCCGCCATCAATGGTGCAGCCGCGGGCGGCGGGTTTGAAATATGCTTGGCCAGCCATTACCGCATTGCCGTAGATGCCCCAAAGGTGAAAATTGGCCTGCCCGAGGTCACGCTGGGCCTGCTGCCGGGGGGCGGTGGCGTGGTGCGCATGACCTATTTGCTGGGCATCGAAGGCGCCATGCCCTTTGTCCTAGAGGGGCGCATGCTGGGCGCGCAAGCCGCATTAAAGGCCGGTCTGGTGCACGAGATTGTGCCAGATCAAAGCGCGCTTTTGGCGCGGGCCCATGCCTGGCTGCAAGAGGCGGGCCAAGCCCCCGATGCCTGCGTGCAGCCATGGGACAGGCGCGGCTATAAAATACCGGGGGGCGCCAGCAACACAGCGGCGGCGGCGCCCAAACTGGCGGCGGCATCGGCCATGCTGTGGAAGAAAACCCGCGGCTTGCTGCCCGCCCCAGCGCGCATCTTGGATGTGATGACCAACACCTGCGCACCGGTCGATTTTGAAAGCGCACAGCGCTATGAAACCCGCGCTTTTGCCTCGCTGGTGCCGCTGGCGGTGACGAAAAACATGATACAGGCGTTTTTCTTTGACCTAAACAAGGTGCAAGGCGGCGCTGCACGCCCCAAGGATCAGCCCAAAACCACCGTGCAAAAACTGGGCATTTTAGGCGCCGGCATGATGGGCCAAGGCATTGCCTATAGCGCGGCGATGGCGGGCATAGAGGTGGTGCTGAAAGACACCACAGCCCAAGCCGCCAACGCAGGGCGCGCCTATAGCGCAAAGTTACTGCAAGCGCGGGTGGAAAAGGGGCGCATGGATGCACAGGCCGCACAGGCGGTGTTGGCGCGCATCACCGCCACCGCTGACAGCGCGGCCCTAAAGGGGTGCGACCTGATCATCGAGGCCGTTTTTGAGCGCGAAGAGGTAAAAGCCGCCGTTCTGGCCGAGCATCAGGCGCTTTTGGCCGAGGGCGGCATTTGGGGCACCAACACCTCGACCTTGCCAGTCACGCGGCTGGCCCAAGGGGCGGCGCGGCCCGAAAACTTTATCGGGCTGCATTTCTTCTCGCCGGTAGATAAAATGCCGCTGCTGGAAATTGTCATGGGCGAAAAAACCAGCCAAGCCAGCCTGGCGCGCGCGTTCGATTTTGCCCGCCAGATCGGCAAAACCCCCATCGTGGTGAATGACAGCACGGGCTTTTATACCTCGCGCACCATTGGCACCAAGATGGACGAGGCGGTGCAAATGCTGGCCGAAGGGCTGGACCCGGTGGTGATTGAGAATATGGCCCGCGCGGTGGGCTTTCCCACCGGTATGCTGGCGCTATACGACGAGGTGAAACTGTCGCTGGCCTTGGATATTTTCGACACCCAAGTGGCCATGGGCCTGCGCGACCCCGCCCAAGACCCAACACCACAGGCCCGCGCGCTGCTGCGCGAGATGGTGCAGACCCATGGCCGCAAGGGCCGCGCCCAAGGCGGCGGGTTTTACAGCTATGAAAGCGGCACAAAAACCCTGTGGCATGGGCTGCAGGTCTGGCGCAAAGAGGGGGCTGAAATCCCGCTGCAAGACATCAAAGACCGCATACTCTTTCGGGCGGTTCTGGAAACGCTGCGCTGCTTGGACGAGGGCGTTTTGCGCAGCACCCAAGATGCCAACATCGGCGCCATCATGGGCATTGGCGCCCCGGCATGGACGGGGGGCTATGCGCAATTTGTGCACACCTACGGCCACGATGCCTTTCGCCAGCGCTGCAAGGAGCTGGCCGAAAAATACGGCGCCCGCTTTTTGCCCCCTGCCAGTTTGATGAAAACCTAAGGGCGCAGCAATGCGCCCCTATACCCAAAAAACCCAATAATTTCGTCCAAATAGGGGATTCACAGCGCGAATCACTTATGCCATAGTGGCATCAGTTCCCGGCAGAGGAACACCACAGAGGCAGAGTATTCGGAACATGCGGCGCACATCCCCCGCCCTTGGCATATTGGCGTTTTTCGCTGTGGCGTTCACCTTGGGCGCGTATTTCACCTTTGCCGCTGTGCAGGGCGATTACGGGCTGTTCCGCCGCGCCGAAATTCAGGCCGATGCGCGCCTTTTGCAAGGCCAGCTTGATGCGCTCAACGCCCAGGTCGCCGCCATGGAAAACCTGACCACGCGGCTGTCAGACGCCTATCTTGACCTGCAGCTTCTGGATGAACAGGCCCGCGACGTGCTGGGCCTGCTGCGTGCGGACGAAATCGTTATCCGCTGACGCCTTTTTTGCCTTTTACCCCATCGCCCTTTGGGTCGCTTTTTTGCGCGCGCAACGGCCAGCCAACCGCCTTGGCGAATTTTTCTCGCATTTTCAGCCACGCTGCGATATATAATAGTTTAACGCTAAACTATTTATGCAAAGTGCGAGGAGGCGCTGCATGGTCGCCAAGAAAACCCCAGCCAAATCAAATACATCCGGCGAAGAACTGCGCCAGTATTACCGTGATATGCTGTTGATCCGTCGATTCGAGGAAAAAGCGGGCCAACTTTATGGGATGGGTCTGATTGGCGGTTTCTGCCACCTCTATATCGGCCAAGAGGCGGTTGTGGTTGGGCTGGAAGCCGCGGCAGAAGAGGGCGACAAACGCATCACCTCTTATCGCGATCACGGCCATATGCTGGCCTGCGGCATGGACCCAAATGGCGTGATGGCCGAACTGACCGGCCGTGCGGGGGGCTATTCCAAGGGCAAAGGCGGCTCGATGCACATGTTCAGCCGCGAAAAGCATTTCTACGGCGGGCACGGTATTGTGGGCGCACAGGTGCCGCTGGGGGCCGGGTTGGCCTTTGCGGATAAATACCAAGAAAACGGTCGCGTTACTTTTACGTATTTTGGCGATGGCGCGGCGAACCAAGGCCAAGTGTATGAAACCTTCAACATGGCCGCTTTGTGGAAATTGCCCGTGATTTTCGTGGTGGAAAACAACCAATACGCCATGGGCACATCGCAGCAGCGATCCACATCTAGCCCCGATATCTACACCCGCGGCGCGGCCTTTGGCATTCCCGGCGAGGCGGTTGACGGCATGGATGTTTTGGCCGTCAAGGCGGCGGGCAAAAAGGCCGTGGCGCACTGCCGCGCGGGCAAAGGCCCCTATATTTTGGAAATCAAAACCTATCGCTATCGCGGTCACTCTATGTCTGATCCGGCGAAATACCGCACCCGCGAAGAAGTGCAAAAAGTGCGCGAAGAAAAAGACGCCATCGAACATGTGCGCGAATTGCTTTTGCAGGGCAAACACGCCACCGAAGATGATTTGAAAGCGATTGACCGCGAGATCAAAGAGATCGTGAACGCCAGCGCCGAATTTGCCAAAACCAGCCCCGAGCCGGACCTGTCCGAGCTTTGGACCGACATCTACGCTGACGCCTGAGGGAGAGACAAATCATGGCAACCGAAATTTTGATGCCCGCCTTGTCGCCGACCATGGAAGAAGGCACCTTGGCCAAATGGCTGGTCAAAGAAGGCGATAGCGTAAAAGCAGGCGATATTCTGGCCGAAATTGAAACCGACAAAGCCACCATGGAATTCGAGGCGGTGGACGAGGGTGTGATCGGCCAAATTCTGGTGGCTCAAAGCACCGAAGGCGTAAAGGTGAACACCGCCATTGCCCTGTTGTTGGACGAGGGTGAAGACCGCGCCAGCGCCCCCGCCCCTGCGGCCCCCGTGGCCACAGCCGCCCCTGCGCCCGCAGCGCCCACAGCGCCCGCAACCCCTGCCGCCCCAGTTGCAACCGCCACCCCCGATTGGCCCGAGGGCACAGAGCTGAAAAAACAAACCGTGCGCGAGGCGCTACGCGATGCCATGGCCGAAGAAATGCGCCGCGATAATGATGTGTTCTTGATGGGCGAAGAGGTGGCCGAATACCAAGGCGCCTATAAAATCAGCCAAGGCCTGCTGGACGAGTTTGGCGCAAAGCGCGTGATCGACACCCCCATCACCGAACATGGCTTTGCTGGTATCGGGGTGGGTGCGGCCTTTGGCGGACTGAAACCGATCGTCGAATTCATGACCTTCAACTTCGCCATGCAGGCGATTGACCATATCATCAATTCGGCTGCGAAAACGCTTTATATGTCGGGCGGGCAAATGGGCTGCCCGATTGTGTTTCGGGGCCCCAATGGGGCCGCGGCCCGCGTGGGGGCGCAACACAGCCAAGACTATGCCGCGTGGTACGCGCAAATCCCCGGCCTGCGCGTTGTGATGCCTTATTGTGCCTCTGATTACAAAGGCTTGATGAAAACAGCCATCCGCGACCCGAACCCCGTAATTTTCCTAGAGAACGAAATTCTCTACGGGAAATCCTTCGATGTGCCGGTTCTGGATGACTACACTGTGCCCTTCGGCAAAGCCCGCATTTGGCGCGAGGGCCAAGATGTGACCATCGTCAGCTTTGGCATCGGCGTGACCTACGCACTAGAGGCCGCAGAAAAACTGGCCGTAGAAGGCATCAGCGCCGAGGTGATCGACCTGCGCAGCCTGCGCCCCATCGATTACGACACGGTGCTGGCCAGCGTGATGAAAACCAACCGTTGCGTCACCGTGGAAGAGGGCTGGCCCGTGGCCAGTATCGGCAACCATTTGTCCGCCACGATCATGGAGCGCGCTTTTGACTATCTCGATGCGCCCGTGATCAATTGCACCGGCAAAGACG
>Ga0181559_10006856_pt1 | contig 10675 bp, 4 predicted proteins | sample 011ome_21_FD_133752 | JGI IMG/M metagenome (GOLD analysis project Ga0181559, IMG submission 133752) | Coastal salt marsh microbial communities from the Groves Creek Marsh, Skidaway Island, Georgia - 011508AT metaG (megahit assembly) | ecosystem: Environmental > Aquatic > Marine > Intertidal zone... | reverse complement strand
GGTCACGATCAAACCGGTGGTCCACGCCTCCGGCCCGCCCAGGATCGACGGCCAATTCTCCACGAACCGAGACCCGCTCGCGCGCACGGCGATGGCGACGCGCGCGGATTCGGAAAACGCCAGCGCGCGTAACTTCACCCAGAACGCGGGCAACGCGCCGCAGTACACGATCCCGAACAAAGCGGCGGTGTACTGCGAGAAGTGCGGCTCGTCCTGCTTGGTGGTGAGCAGAAACGCCACGACGCCAAACGCGCCGAGCACGGACATGACGAGCGCCCCCGTCTTGGCGCCGCACGCTTGCAACACCAGGCAGAACATCGTGCAGACCAGCACGGAGACGTCGCACGCCCACTTGGGGGGCGGGTGCGGGAGCTCGGAGGTCATGTTCGGGACCATCGTGAAGTACTCCTTCGCGGACAGGTAGCTCGCGCCCGCCATCCACACCGCCCACACCCACCCCCCGGTGCACGTCACGAACAAACCAAACGCCCCGAGGCACAGCGCAGACACCACGCGCGTCTGGAGCTTGCCTTTGTTCACCACGGGCGTCACCGTCGCGCGCGCCGCCGACTTGGCCGCCTGCGAAGCCAACAGAAGGAAGACACGTTCGGGGGGAAGGGAGTGCGTGTGAGACGCGTGCACGACACGACGCGGTCGCGACGCGATCGAGCGCGATCGAACGCCGCTCCGGCGGAGAATGAGAAAAAAAGAGCCGCGACGCGCGCGAAACGAGCGCGTTCGAGCGCTATCCGTGGATTCACGTGGGTCACGAACGTCCCGGGGTGGCGTCTCGGTGCGCATGAGGCGTGCGTACCTCTCCGGAAGCGTCTCCCTCACTCGCGGCCGCGGCGGCGTCGCATCGCTGCGCCTCGCCGCGCCACGCTCCGGCGTCGCTCGAGAACGCGTCCCGCGGTGGCGCGGGCGCGCAGAACCCCAGCCCCCCCGCGTTCCGGGAGCGCGGAAACACAACCCGACCGGGACGCGAGACGCCCGCGAGCGCGCTCTGGGCGCGCGCGGAGGCGCGCGCGACGCACACAACGCCGCGCGAGGTCTCACCGCCGCATTGGCGGCGGTCGAGCGCGGTCTGAAACGCCCCCGCGGTGTGCGTCACCGCGAGCGCGCTGGTGAGAGCCGCCATGGTCGTTCGGGTAGCGGCGGGAGGGTATTGTCACCGGGCGCGTTCGCGCGGCGACCAGTCGCGTGCGCTCCGCTCGTCTCGGTCGCACGCGTGCGAGCGCGTGGGCGTACGAGCGCCGCGAGCGCCTGTGACGAACTGCCGCTGGGTGCTGCCGCGCAGCCTTCGTCTGACGCGCGGCGCGGGTTCACCCCCGGACTCCGAAATCGGCGTGACTGGACGCTGATTTTTTGGATCGCGTTCACGCGATCGAGCGCCCGACGGTCCGATGAAGCGGCGCGCGGTACCGATGAACGACCGGACGAGGTTTCGCTTTCTTTCACTTTCAAAGGGACACCTCGGTCAGCGCCAATTTTTCCCGCTTTCCCATACGCGTCGCTCAGAGCGCGTGCGAGTCCGGCCATAGGTTCGTCCACACAGCGCGCGGCGGTGCAGAACGCGGCGGCGCCCACGTGCGAGTTACGCGGTCGGGGGTGTCACGCGTGCGCGCACCGGGTCGGTCGGCGGAAAGCGGCGATCGCATCGCGTCGGGGCGCGTTTCGCCGGGAAGGGCCGCGGCGTTCGAAATCACGGAAAGCGGCATCGCGCAGTGCTTGGGAGTAGGCGAAAAAACCGCGCGCGATGCAGCAGGGAAACGGCGCGGGCGGGGCGAAGCAGATGGGGATGATGAACAATGACGCCGGCGGGAACACTCGATGGAAGACCTGGCAGACCGACGCCGACATCCCGAGCCGAAAGATTCTGATTCAGCACATGTACGTCCGCCAAAGCCGGCGGTACCGAACGCGTACCAACCCTAACGCTGCCCGCTGGCACCGCGTTGCTCGTTTTCCACATCGCGATTTCGCGCGTTGCGCGATCGGCCGGGGTACCGGCGAACGGCTCGTCCCGAGCGAATACTGACCCAAAATCCCCCCGAATCGGCGCAGCTTGCGGCTGTTTCAGCAGAGGAAACCTACCGAGACGAAGGAGTGGCAACAGAAGCTCCCCGACTTCGTGCTGCGCTTGGAAGAGGCGGTGTACCGCGGCGCCCGCTCCAAGGTGCGCGACGTTCGTTTCCTTTCGCGCGACGGTTTTTTCACGATGAAAAACGACGGTTGGGTTTCAACTCGGTCGTTTCACCGGTGTTTTTCATCGGGCGCGTGTTTTCGCGACTCTTCGAGAACGCGAAAAAAAGCCGTGTTTGCGATTGCCGCGCGGAACCGCCTCCGGAGGCGCGGGCGACGCCTCGATCGCGCGATGCGAGACGGCGAACGCGTCCACCACTCGCGTCGTCGGACGCCTGCGTCGGCGGATCGGCGCGTCGAACCCGGGATCGAGCCGCGAACGCGACGCGGACGAACCGACTTTTCGTCTACGCACCACCGAAACCCTCCGCGCGACGACGTTTTTTTTGCGAATACGCGACCATCATCGCGCGACGCCGCGCGTCTCGTCTCCCGCGCCACTAGCGCGATACGACGCGATACGACAACACACGCAATTGCGTGCACTCAACGCCGCTCTATGTCCTCTGTGATTCCCACACGCGCGCGACAAAAACGACGCACTACCATCGCAGGAGGAGTACTGCAACGAAGCCACGCTGGAGGCTCGGTTACAGGCGGTGGCGCGCATCATGGTGGCACGGCCGAAAGGCGCGCCCGGGGGCCCGGGCCCCGGCGGCGGGTCCGGCGCGCCGCCGAGCGCGGGCCGTGGCGGGACCGCCGCGCACACGCAGCAGGCGCACTACGCGCAGCAGCAGCAGGGGAACCCCGCGTTCCGCGGCGGGAACTTGGGGGGGGGGATGTTGGCCGGGGGGGGCGGCGCGATGGCCGCCAAGCGGGAGGGCGGCGGAGGCCCGGGCTCGCACCCCGGGGGGCACGGCGGCGGGAACATGATGATGAGCAACGGCGCGCCGGTGCTTCGCGGCGCCGCCGCGCAGCAGTACGCGGGCGGAGGCGGCGCGATGAAGGGTCCCGGCCCCGGCTCGCACCACCCGGGTGGCGGCGCGCAGCAGCAGCAGCACATGCTGATGATGCAGCAGCAGCAGCAGCAGCAGCACCGCGCGATGCAGCAGAGCATGCAGCAGAGCCTGAACGACGCGCAGGCGGCGGCGCGGGGCAAGGGCAAGAAGATGACCGCTGCGCAGCTCAAGGCGGCGCAGGCGCAGCAGCAGAAGCAGCAGATGATGCTCATGAAGCAGCAGCAGCAGATGGCGCAGCAGCGGCGGGGGGGGGGTGCGCGGGCGGGGAGCTCGCAGCAGCAGCTCAAGATGCCGCCCGGATACGCCAACATGACCCCGCAGCAGCAGCAGCAGGTGCAGCAGAAGATGCAGCAGCAGCGCGCGGCGGCAATGGCGGCGCACGCGCAGCGCGCGGGCCAAGGCGGCCCTGCCGGCCCTGGGGGCGGGCACGTTGGCGGCCTCGGCCACCCCGGCGGGCACCACGGTTCGGGCGGGGTGATGACGGAGGAGCACATCAAGAAGGCGTACATCGTGAAGCAGCAGCGCTGGCTTTTGTTTTTGCGGCACGCCTCGAAGTGCCACGCGCCGGAGGGGCAGTGCGCCTACACGCCGCACTGCCACGTCGCCAAGTCGCTGTGGGAGCACGTGCTGCGGTGCGTCGACCCGCAGTGCGCCTACCCTCGCTGTTTGGCGTCGCGCGAGCTTCTGAAGCACCACCAAAACTGCAAGGACGCGCGGTGCCCGGTGTGCGCGCCCGTGCGCTCGGCGATGCTCAAGCAACGGTCGCAGGTGCTCATGCAGCAGCAGGAAGGCGCCGCCGCGGGCGGTCCCGCGGCGAAGCGCATGCGCGTGGAGGGGGCGCAGGGCGCCGGCGGCGTCGGCGGTTTCTCGAAACCGGCGCCGAGCGCGGTGCGGGGTTCGGTTGGGCAGAAGAGGCCGGGCGGCGAGGGCACGTCTCTTCTGGAGTGTTTCTCGCCGGACGAGGTGCGCACGCACCTGGCGTCTCTGCGCCTTTCGGAGGCGAACCCGCTGGTGCAGAAGCACGCGCCCGCGGGCGTGAGCGCGCGGCGGCGCGACCAGGAGGCGGAGCGCGCCATCGCCGGCGCCACCGAGCAGGCGTGCCGCGCGTGCGGCGTCGAGCGGCTGACGTTTGAGCCGCCGCCGCTGTACTGCTACGGGTGCGTGGGGCGGATCAAGCGCGGGCAGGTGTATTACCACATCCCCGCGCACGTCTCGGGCGGCGAGGCGCGCAAAGACGCGTGGTGCAACGCGTGCTACAACGCCATCAACGGCTCGGTGGAGGTTGAGGGGAACAAGTACGCCAAGACGCAGCTGGCGAAGAAGAAAAACGACGACGACTTGGAGGAGCCTTGGGTGCAGTGCGATTACTGCAACGACTGGTACCACCAGATTTGCGTGTTGTTCAACGGCCGGAGGAACGAGGGCGGCGAGGCGCCGTTCACGTGCCCTTCCTGCATCCTGAGCCAGCTCGAGAAGAAGGAACGCACGCCCACCACGCAGAGGCCCTCCAGCCAGCTCCCGGCGTCCGTCCTGCCGCAGACGCGCCTCTCGTACTTCCTCGAGGAGCGCCTGCGCAAGGTTATGGGTGCCGAGCGCGGCGAGCGCGCGCGCGCGGTTGGCAAGCCGGTGGACGAGATGCCGGCGGCGGACAACCTGACGATCCGCGTCGTGTCTTCCGTGGACAAGAAACTGGAAACCAAGCCGGGGTTCCGGGACGCGTTTAAAGATCAGAACTACCCGAGCGAGTTCCCGTACAGATCCAAGGTTCTGCTTCTGTTCCAGAAGATCGAGGGCGTGGACGTGTGTCTGCTCGGCATCTACGTGCAGGAGTACGGGAGCGATTGCCCCGCGCCCAACACGCGGCGCGTGTACTTGAGCTACCTGGACTCGGTGAAGTACTTCCGGCCCAGCGGCGTGCTGGTCGCCGCGGAGGGCGGCGGCGCGTTGCGCACGTACTGCTACCACCAGATTCTCATCGGGTACCTGCAGTACATCAAACAACGGGGGTTCGCGTCGTGCTTCATCTGGGCGTGCCCGCCGTTTCAAGGGGAGGATTACATCTTGTACTGCCACCCGAAGGAGCAGAAGACGCCCAAAAGCGACAAACTGCGGGAGTGGTACCTGAAGATGCTGCGGCAGGCGCAAAAGGAAGGCATCGTCGTGAGCTTGGGGAACCTGCACGACGAGTTCAAGCTCGGCAACCAGAACCACGACATCGCGTCGGCGACGGAGCTGCCGTACTTTGACGGCGACTACTTCCCGGGCGTCGCCGAGGACTGGATCCCGGGCATCTTGAAGGAACAGGCGGAGGCGGCGAAGCGCGACAAAGGCAAGAAGGGCGGCGTCGTGGCGACGTCCAGCGCGTCGGCTCGGAAGTCGGGGAAAGGCAAGCGGCTCGGCGCGGGCACACCCGAGGCGGAGCTGGACACGGAGCTGATGAAGAAGCTCGGAACCACCATCGCCAACATGCGGCACGACTTCATCATGGTGCGCCTCGCGCACCAGTGCGGGCAGTGTCGCAAAGTCATCGCCGACGACAACCGCTGGTACGACAGCGCGCCGAGCGCCTCCGGGCAGGTGTTCGAGCTGTGCCAGGAGTGCTACGACGTGGAGAGCGCGCTCCCCGCGCACGAGAAGACGGTCACCAAGGGGCGCGACCTGGTGTGCGAGCGCGTGGAGGAGCTCCCCGACGTCAAGGAGGACGGCGAAGCGATGGAGAGCGAGTTTTTCGACACGCGGCAGGCGTTTCTGTCGCTGTGCCAGGGCAACCACTTCCAGTTCGACTCGCTGCGCCGAGCGAAGCACACCACGATGATGGTGCTGTACCACCTGAACAACCCATCGGAGCCCGCGTTCGTGGCCACCTGCAACGTGTGCCAGCGCGAGCTCGAGCCGGGCAAGGGCTGGCGCTGCGAGACGTGCTCCGACTTTGACATGTGCGAGGAGTGCAAGAACACCGTCGGCCACGAGCACGCGCTGCGCCGCGGCGGCGTGAACCGCGGCGATCGCGGCGCGGGCATGACCGAGGAGGACCGCAGGGACCGCGCCGCGCAGATCCAGCGCACGATGGAGCTGCTCGTGCACGCCACGACGTGCCGCGCGCAGAACTGCGGGTCGCCCAACTGCACCAAGGTGAAGCACCTGTTCCGACACGCCACGGCGTGCCAGGTGAAAGCCGGGGGCGGGTGCCAACTCTGCCGCAAGATGTGGACGCTGCTGCAGGTGCACAGCAAGGGGTGCACGGCGACGGACTGCCCGGTGCCCCGCTGCCGCGACCTCAAGGAGTACCGCCGCAGGGCGCAGGACCAGGTGGAGGAGAGGCGGCGCGAGCAGTACAGGGCGTACATGGCGGCGCAGGCGGGGCAGCGGTGACGGGGAGGAGCGGGCGAACGACGCGCGCCGGCGACGAGCGCGTCTCGTCGGAACCAAAAAAAAAAAAAGGAGGCGATTCGCGTCGCGAGACGACGACGCACATTCTTTCTTAGCACGCGGCGTCGAGACGGCGACCGAGGTGTCGGTAGCGCGTCTCGCGCGTCATTGCATACCTATAGTTTACACCATTCGCTTACCGGTCTCGCCGAACGTTTCTCTCGCGTACGACGCCGCGGCGAAGAAGACGCCGTACGTACGCCGTCGTCGCGCGTTTTCCAGCGTCTGCGCGGCTCGAGAGTCGAGGTGTCATCTGAGAGCCATTCGCGAACTCCGGCGTATCGTGGTCTTTTTCAAAACGAACGAGGCGAGATTGGGTAACAACAGATCTGGCACGCGCTCGCGGGCGGTGACCGCCCCCCGGCGCGATGAGCCGACGACGCGGCGCGGCCGCGACGGGCGCCGATTCCGAGGACGAGGATGCGGCGGCCGGCACGCCCGAGGAGGAGCCGGAGGAGGACGTGAGCGAAGACGACGAAGGTGATGATGAAGAGGCGGGTCCGTCCGGTCGCGTTTCGGGCGCGTCGGATGCGCTCGTCGACGTGAACGACACCGAGGACGAGGAGGACGAGGAGGATGAGGAGGACGAGGAGATGTTCGACGAGGCACACACCGTGGATGATGTTTTGCGTTCGGTGAACGACGAGCGCGCTGACGGACCTGCTCCGTACGAGATCTTGGCTCGGAGGAAGAGAGAGGCGAACGAGAAGAACCGAGAAGCGTTTCGCGCCGAGCTGCGTTCGCGCGGAGTGAAGGAGCGCGACGTCGAGGGCTTCGTCGACAAAGGTGGCAAAAGCTTCGAAGGCGGCAAAGGCGTCGGTAGAACGTCGCGCGGAAAAAAATACGGTGCTTCCGAGTTGCTCGAGCGCCACAACATCGACAAGGCGGATTTGCTCGCCGCGAATCCCGCGTTCGCGGCGTTTCTGGGCGCCGCCGCGCAGGCGGGCGCGGTTGGAAACGCGGCGGTGCGCGGGGACGGACCCGGGCGAGGCCGCCCGAAGAACCCCCGGCGCACGCGCCGGAGGGTGGTGCTGGATGAGGCTGCTAAGAAACTCGGCGAGGCGAACGGTTTGTACGCGCGGGGAGAGGAAGAGTGGCCGAGGGCGATGGAGCTTCTACTGGAGGTTATCCGGCTGGCGCCCAACGACCCGGACCCGTACCACACGATGGCGATGATCCACGACGAAACCGCGGCGGGGCACAGAGTAAAAGCGGCGGCGACGCAACACTCGAACGAGTCCTCGAACGACGACGACGCGCGCGCGTCGTACTTGGCGCTCGCGGCGCGGCACGAGAAGAAAGCGCTCGATTACGCCATGATCGGCGCGTTGCTTCGTCCGCGCGACGTCGACGCGTGGTACGCGCTGGCGCTCAAGTCCCGCGCGAACCGGAACCCGCGCGCGGCGCTTTTCTGTTACGGCGAAGCTTTGAAGAACGACCCGAACGCGTACGCGTTCGGGGACGGGCGCGGTTTGTCCAACCGCTGGGCACAGGCGGAGCTGTACTTGGAGATTCGCGAGCCGAAACGCGCGCTGGAGCACCTGGTAGCCGTGTACGCGCGCGAACCCGCCGACGCGCGCGTCGCCACGAGACTCGCGCAGGTACACGCGGAGCTGGGTGATTTCGAAACCGCGGAGAAAACGCTGGATGCGTTCGTGCAAAACACACCGAACGCGGTGGATTTGACGTTAATCAACGTGCACGCCGAAAGCAAGATGCACGCGCACGCGTTCGCCGAAGCGGCGGCGCTCATCGAGACGACGCGCGGCGCCGTCGCGCGGAGCGAGCGCGAGCGCGCTAAGCGCGATAGGGTAGCAGCGGCGGAGTCGGCGCGTCTGGAAGCGAGTGAGCGCGCGCTGGAAACGGGCGAGTCTTCGGAACGGGCGGAGCAAATCGGACACGCCGCGGCGGCGGAGGCACACAACGCAACACTCGAGGCGCAGAAACGTGACCCGCCGTTCCCGCCGGACCTCGTCGCTAAAGCGGCGATGTGTTTGTTGTATTTGAACGACGCGCGCGGCGCGCGCGAGCGTCTCGCCGAGCTGCGCGAGACGGACCCGCGCGAATGGCACGACCTGTGGTTCGAGTGCGGCGTGGTGTGCCAGGACGTGCGCGAGTTCGAACACGCCGAGGTTCTCTTCACGAAGCTCATACACGAGGTCCCGGGTGTGTACGACGCGCCCGCGATGTGGGCGCGCGTCGGCGAGTGCGTCAAGGCGCGCGTGTCGGGGAGCTCGCGGGACGCGGCGTTCGCCGCCGCCGCCTCGGAAACCGCCGCGCTGGAGTTTTGGCGGTCGGTCGCGCGGAGGCACCCCGAGGACGTGGACGCGACGCTGCCGCTCGCCGAGGCGCTGCTCGCGAAGGGCGCGCCCCTAGGGGAAGTGCTCGACGCGCTCCCGGACGAGCGGGCGCTGCTGCGCGCGATGACCGCCGCGCAGTCGGGAAGCGTTTTTCCGAGTGGGAAAAACGCCGCCGAGGGTTTAGTCGAGAACGACGACGACGCGCGCGCGGAGGAGGCGGAGCGCGTTCGGTTCCGCGCCGCGCGCGCGCTCGCGCTGCGCCGGCGCGTCGGCGGCGACGCCGAGTTTCTGCGCCACGCCGTGCCGCTCATCGACTCGGCGCGCGCGCGCGGCGTCGCGGACGCCGTCGCCGCGCGCAAGCGCAAGCGGGCGGCGCGCGAAGCGGCGGCGGCGAAAGCGTCGAAAAGTTTTCGACAAAAACTCGCCGCGCCCAAGTCAGACGGCGTCTTCGTCGGGTACCAGAAACGCGACCGCTCCAAGCCGAAGCCTGATCGAAGCGAAACGCGCTCGATCGAGGAGGTGGCGATCGGCGATGAGGAGGCTCCCCGTTCAACGCGCGGCGGCGCGCCCATCACGCTGGCGGTGCCTTTCGAGCTGACCCTGTCCGTCGCGCACGCCCTCTTCCTGCGCGGCGATCTCAGCGGCGCCGCTGAGATTTTGGATGAGATTTTGAAGCACGGCGCGCGCGAGAGCGGTTTGGAGAAGAACCAGGTGGCTTCTTTCTTCTACCTCAAGACGCACGTCTCGCTGGCTCGCGGCAATTGTAAAACCGCCGCCGAGGCTGCCAAGGCGCTGTGCGAGCGCGTCCCCAACTCGCTCGAGGCGTGGGCGCTGCACCTGGCGGCGGCGGAGCGCGCCGCCGGAGCCACCGCGCGCGCCACGTTCCTGCGCGCCTGCGCGCGCGCCGACCGCGAGGCGAAAGCGCGCCTCACCGCCGAGGATTCGGTTTCTGTGAAAGAAACAGAACGAAGAAACAGATCTCGCGCACCCGCGTTGCTGGCTTCGGGTCTCGCGCGTTGCGCGCGCGGCGATTGGGCGCGCGGCGCGGACGCGTTCGCGCGGTGTCACGTCGTCGCGCCGGACGAGCCGCTCGTCTCGCTGTGCGTCGGCGTCGCGGCGGCGCACCACGCCACCGAGAGCGACTTCGATTCCGGGGAGGCTGGTGAGACGGCGCGGCGTGCGGCGGCGGTGAAGGCTGTGGCGTTCTTCCAGCGCGCGCGCGAGTCGCGCGCGGCGTGCTCGCCGACGTCCGCGGGCGAGCAGGAGGGGGACTACAACCTCGCCCGGGGTCTGCACCAGATGGGCCTGCCGCACCTGGCCGTGCCCGTGTACGAGAAGGTGCTCGACGGTAAGACGCGCGCCGGCGTCCCCGCCGCCCCCGCCGACACGAGCCTCGCGTTCGAAGCCGCACACAACCTGGCGCTCATCTACAAAAACGCCGGCGCGCTGAGCTTAGCGCGGGACGTGCTGAGGGCGCACGCGACGGTGTGAAGACGGTGAGGCTCGACGCGGTGAGTTAGCGCGGGCCGTCGCGAGAGCCGGTTTAGGAGCCGCTTTAGGAGCGAGCGAGCGACGTTCCGAACGTCGCGAGCAAGAGCGGGGAGGTTCGGGTGGAAATTCAGGCGGCGCGAGCCGCGCGACGCGTTCGTGGGGTATAACGAGATGTCTTCATCATTCATAAAACGCTGTATGTACTACCTATAGCTGTAGTGATCACAAGAGCCTCCGATTCGGTCCGCCGCGTCTCGAGTCTCGCGACACTACAATGTCGGCGGTTTCTTTCCTCCTCCTCGACGTCCGGCGCGCGCCGCGCCGGAAGCGTCGATCGCTCGTCGAACCTTTTAG
>Ga0181559_10006855_pt1 | contig 10676 bp, 7 predicted proteins | sample 011ome_21_FD_133752 | JGI IMG/M metagenome (GOLD analysis project Ga0181559, IMG submission 133752) | Coastal salt marsh microbial communities from the Groves Creek Marsh, Skidaway Island, Georgia - 011508AT metaG (megahit assembly) | ecosystem: Environmental > Aquatic > Marine > Intertidal zone... | reverse complement strand
CTCCAAACATGCAAGGGTAAAGATTTAGCCGGACAGACCTACGAACAGTTACTCCCTTATGCTCAACCTGAAGATGGTGAGGCTTTTAAGGTAATCATTGGTGACTTTGTAAGTACCGAAGATGGAACCGGTATCGTTCATATTGCCCCAAGTTTTGGTGCTGATGACTTCCGTGTAGCCAAACAAAATGGCATTGGAAGTCTAACATTGGTTGATAAAAAAGGTCGATTTGTCCCAGAAGTGACTGATTTTGCCGGTGAATTTGTCAAAGCCGCTTATTTAAGCTCTGAAGAACAAGAGGAAGAAGCTCAAAAACAAGGTCGCGACAAATATCTCAGTGTAGACGAACGAATTTCCATCAAACTAAAAACAGAAAATAAAGCTTTCAAAGTTGAGCGATACGAACACACCTATCCCCATTGTTGGCGTACCGATAAACCTATCCTATATTACCCATTAGAGAGTTGGTTCATTAAAACTACCGCGGTTAAAGATAGGTTGGTAGAATTGAATAAAACCATCAACTGGAAACCCAAGAGTACCGGAGAGGGTCGATTTGGAAACTGGTTGGAAAACCTTGTGGACTGGAATTTAAGCCGAAGTCGTTACTGGGGTACTCCTCTGCCTATTTGGAGAACCGAAGACCAACAAGAAGAGCGTTGTATCGGTAGCGTTGAAGAGCTGATTGTCGAAGTAGACAAAGCCAATAAAATTTTAGGGCTCTCTCAAGAGGTAAATCGAGAAAATTTAGATTTACACCGCCCATATGTTGACGATATTACCTTGGTCAGCGAATCGGGAAAACCCATGAAGCGCGAAAGCGATTTGATCGATGTTTGGTTTGATAGCGGTGCAATGCCTTATGCACAATGGCATTGGCCCTTTGAAAACGAAGAAACCTTCAATAAAAACTTCCCTGCAGATTTTATTGCAGAGGGCGTTGACCAAACACGCGGTTGGTTCTTTACACTTCACGCTCTTGGCGTAATGCTTTTCGATAGCGTTGCATTTAAAAATGTAATTGCTAACGGATTGGTTTTAGATAAAGATGGTAATAAAATGAGCAAACGACTCAACAATGCCATCGATCCCTTTACCACTGTTGAAAGTTATGGTGCCGATGCGGTTCGTTGGTACATGTTTACCAACTCGCAGCCATGGGATAATTTAAAGTTCAATTTAAGTGGTGTCCAAGAATCGCAGCGTAAATTCTTAGGAACCCTCTATAATACCTATAGCTTCTTCGCTATTTATGCCAACGTAGATAATTATCGATTCGATTCTAAAAACCAGATTCCATTAAGCGAACGTACGGAATTAGACCGCTGGATTATCAGTAAACTCAACTCGTTGATTTCAACTGTCAGCGATTCACTTGACGATTACGATCCAACTAAGGGATCAAGAGCTATAGAAAGTTTTGTAGACGAACACCTAAGCAATTGGTTTGTGCGTCTTTCACGTCGCCGCTTCTGGAAAGGCGAAATGAATGCCGAAAAGCAAGCTGCTTATGATACCTTGTATACGTGTTTGGATACATTAAGTAAATTAATGGCTCCTTTTGCTCCTTTCTTTTCCGATTGGTTGTTTAGAGCTTTAAACAACAGTCAAATTGAAGGTGGCTTATGTGTTGAAAGCGTGCATTTGAGCGATTGGCCCAAGGTTCAAAACGAACATATAAACCATAAATTAGAAACCCAAATGCAACGCGCTCAAACCGTTTGCAGTTTGGTTTTATCACTTCGTAAAAAGGAGAATATTAAAGTGCGTCAGCCACTTTCTAAGGTTACTATTCCCGCGTTGAATCCACAAATGAAAGAAGATTTGCTACACGTTAGCGATATCATACTTTCTGAAGTCAATGTGAAAGAATTGGAATTCTTAAGTGCGGATAACCAGATTCTCGTAAAACAGATGAAGCCCAACTTTAAAACTTTAGGAAAAGTTTTAGGACCACAAATGAAGGTTATGGCCAGTATCGTTTCTCAATTATCAGCTGAAGAAATAGCCAATTTTGAAGCTGAAGGCGCATTAGAAGTAAATCTTGAAGGTTCCACTTTTACATTATTACCAGAGCACGTTGAAATCAAAACCCAAGATATGCCAGGGTGGTTGGTTGCATCAGAAGGTGATACTACCGTTGCATTAGACATTCAAATCAGTCCTGAACTTAGACAAGAAGGAATCGCCCGTGAATGGGTGAACCGCGTTCAAAATCTAAGAAAAGAATTGCAGTTTGATTTAACGGATAAAATAGGAATTGAATACACGGCAGATAGTGAAATCCAAGATGCTGTAACCGCATTTTCAGAATATATTTCTGCGGAAGTGCTTGCAAATCATATTAATAATACATCAAATGTTCAAGATCACGAAGTTGATGTTTATGAAAAATCCGTATTTTTGAAAATCTACAAAGTTTGATAACATTTATTTAGAAGGAGGACAATAAAATGGACAAAGAAAGAACCCGTTACTCAGAAGCCGAACTCGAAGAATTTAAAGAACTCATCTTAAAAAAATTGGAATCGGCCAAATCCGAGTTCAAAACCTTACAAGGTCAACTAAAAGATGGAAACGAAAACGGCACAGATTCAACCAATAATAACTATTTAACCCTGATGACGGTGCAGATACAGCAGAAAAAGAAAATCTAAATCAACTTGCTGCCCACCAACTTAAATTCATCAAAAGTTTGGAAGCGGCAATGGTGCGTATCAATAATGGCACTTACGGGATTTGTAAAACTACCGGCAAGCTTATTCCAAAAGAACGCTTAAAATTGGTACCACATACCACACAAACCGTTGAAGCTAAAACTAAACGCTAAGCGTGGAAAGCACTCAACCTGAAAACGGTACCAATGGCAAAGTTGCATATTGGGCATTTGGTATACTTGGATTGTGCATCCTACTAGATCAAGTCATTAAAATTTATGTAAAAACCCATTTCATTTATGGGGAATCTTATACGTTAGCTCCCGACTGGTTCAAAATTTATTTCATTGAAAACGAGGGGATGGCTTTCGGTATGAAATTGTTCGGCGGAGGTAAAACGGGGAAACTCATACTTACTTTCTTCCGAATAGCTGTTTCAACGATAGGTATTTTATACCTAAGAGCGCTTATAAAAAATGGGTACCACAAAGGACTTATATTTTCAATTGCATTGGTACTTGCAGGCGCATTAGGCAATATCATAGACTCGGTCTTTTATGGATGGTATTTTCATGATATAAACGGATACGTAGAAACTTGGTTCGAAGGACATGTTGTAGATATGTTTTATGCACCGTTATGGGAAGGCGTTTTACCCTCATGGATTCCGTTCAAGGGCGGAGACCATTTTGTCTTCTTTGCCCCTATTTGGAATTTTGCCGATGCTTGCATTACAGTCGGGGTTGCAATTTTATTGATGGCACAATCTAAATTTTCATTGCCCTCATTAAAAATTATTCGCAATAATCACGAAACGAATCCATCCAATTAATTGCACAATTCGCCAAAAGCGAATAAGCTTCCGTTTGAAAATGGTAACTTTGCGTTTTCTATGGAATCGCATTTAAACGAACAACAAATCCAACGCCGTGAATCGCTCAATGAACTGCGTGCACTTGGCATTGAACCCTTTCCTGCTGAAACCTTTCCCGTTACCCATACAGCAAAGGAAATTTTAGATGGATTCCCGAACAAACCAGATGATTATCAATCCGTTTGTATAGCCGGTCGATTGATGACCCGACGTATTATGGGTAAGGCTGGTTTTGCCGTTATACAAGACAGCACAACCCGACTACAAGTCTATATCGCCCGAGATGAAATATGTCCGGAGGAAGATAAAACTTGGTACAATACCATTTTCAAAAAATTATTGGACATTGGAGATTTCGTCGGTATCGAAGGATATATGTTTACCACCAAAACTGGGGAAACAACCTTACATGCCAAAAAAATTACCTTCCTTGCAAAATGTCTCAATCCCCTTCCCCTTCCTAAAGAAAAGGACGGAGAAATATACGATGCATTCACAGATCCCGAAATGCGAGCTCGCATGCGTTACGTTGATTTGGTGGTGAACCCACAAAACAAAGAAACGTTCATAAAGCGAACCAAGGTGATACAATCGCTCCGAAACACTTTTAATAATCGCGGATATTTAGAAGTGGAAACGCCAATTCTTCAGGCTATTCACGGTGGTGCTGCGGCAAGACCGTTTGCTACGCATCACAATGCACTTGATATGCCTTTATACCTTCGAATTGCAAACGAATTATACTTAAAAAGATTAATCGTAGGTGGTTTTGATGGGGTCTATGAATTTGCTAAAAACTTCAGAAATGAGGGTATTGACAGAACCCACAATCCCGAGTTTACCGCTCTAGAAATCTATGTAGCCTACAAAGATTATTTCTGGATGATGGATTTCGTTGAAGAAATGCTAGAAAAATGCGCGATGGATGTGAACGGTACTACCGACGCAAAAATTGGCGAAAATACCATAAGCTTCGCCCGCCCCTATCAGCGAATGACGATGGCCGAATCTATTAAAAAGTACGGCAATTTTGATATTGAGGGTAAATCTGAACAAGAATTAGGAGACTTTGCTAAGAGTATCGGTTGTGAAGTAACGAGCAAAATGGGAGTGGCAAAGCTAATCGATGAAATATTCGGTGAAGTAGCAGAACCCCATCTCATCCAACCTACTTTTATAACGGACTATCCCATAGAAATGAGTCCGCTCACCAAGAAGCATAGGAGCAAAGAAGGTTTGGTTGAACGTTTTGAATTGTTTGTAAATGGCAAAGAGGTTGCTAACGCCTATTCAGAATTAAACGACCCAGATGATCAAAGAGAACGTTTCTTAGATCAATTAAAACTTGCAGAACGAGGCGACGAAGAAGCAATGGCCATGGACCATGATTTCTTAAGGGCCTTGGAATACGGAATGCCTCCTACCAGTGGTTTAGGAATCGGAATCGACCGACTAACCATGATGCTCACAAACAACGCTTCCATACAAGAAGTACTGTTTTTCCCGCAGATGCGTCCTGAGAAAAATTCTAACGGATAAAACCCTACCATGCTCGAAATCTTAAATGATGAACGCGCGGTATTGAGTCGACTTATCCACCCAGAACGTCTTTCAGATGTGATTTTAGAATTGAGTCTAAGTACTCCAGTGGTAATCGATATTACACGTCAACTTTTGCATTATGGCTACATAAAGGCACTCGATGCAGAAAACAAACCCAAATTAGGTGTTGATGTAGATGCCATTTTAAAAACACAATTTCAACTCACAGCAAAAGGCTTTGAAGCCTTAGAACACGGTATTTGACATTGTGTAAAGTTTTGTTCATGACTTGAAACAACGTTGGCTTTTGAGTATCTTTGTAAAGATTCAAAAAACCAACAAAAAGCATGTCAGAAACAGCGAAAATCAGCATTGAAGGAAAAGAGTTCGAGCTTCCTGTAATTACCGGGTCTGAAGGCGAAAAAGCCATTGATATTTCTAAACTTAGAAGTTTAAGTGGCTATATCACGATCGACCCAGGATTCAAAAACACCGGCGCTACAACAAGCGGCATTACCTTTCTCGATGGCGAGTTGGGTATTTTACGCCACCGCGGTTATGATATCGAAGATTTGGCGGCTAATTGTTCATTTTTAGAAGTAAGTTACCTCATTCTTAATGGTGAATTGCCTACAGCTGAAGAACTAAAAGCGTTTGAAACCAATATTTCTGAACATACTTTAGTAAATGAAGGCATGGAGGCCATGTTCAAAGCATTCCCAACAGGATCTCATCCAATGGGTCAGCTTTCTAGCATGATTTCTTCGTTAAGTCTTTATTATCCAAAAGCACTAAATCCAAATCGTCCTGAAGAATCCATTCAGCGCACGATTATACGTCTCATGGCCAAAATGCCGACAATTTGCGCCATGATCTACAAAAAGAGTAAAGGACACCCATTGGTATACCCAAATAACAGTTTGGACTATGTTACCAATTACTTAAATATGTCGTTTGGTCAGGTTTCAGACCCTAACTATAAGCCAGATCCGGTTGTGGTTGAAGCTATGAACAAGCTTCTAATTCTTCATGCAGATCACGAGCAGAATTGTTCTGCTAGTACCGTGCGTGTAGTTGGAAGCAGCCAATCTAATTTGTATAGCAGTATCGCTGCAGGTATCAGTGCCTTATGGGGCCCATTACACGGCGGTGCGAACCAAGAAGTATTGGAAATGCTTGAAGCCATTAAAAACGACGGTGGAGATGTTCAGAAGTACATCAACAAAGCAAAGGATAAAAACGATCCATTCCGCTTGATGGGCTTTGGCCATCGCGTGTACAAGAATTTCGATCCACGTGCAAAGATCATTAAAAAATCAGCCGACGATGTATTGGCAAAATTGGGTGTTAACGATCCTATTTTAGAAATTGCAAAAGGTTTAGAGGTTGCCGCGTTGAACGATCCGTATTTTGTTGAGAAGAAATTATTCCCGAATGTTGACTTCTACTCAGGAATTATTTACCGCGCTCTTGGTTTCCCGACTGAATTCTTCACGGTTTTATTCGCCTTAGGAAGACTACCAGGTTGGATCAGCCAATGGCAAGAAATGCGTCGCGATAAGCAACCAATTGCTCGCCCACGTCAAATTTACACAGGTGCAGCTCCTCGTGAGTTTGTACCTTTAAGTAAGAGATAAATACACTCATCGTGTAATTAATCAATTAGGCGATAAATATTTAACCAAGCCTAAGCACCGCTCTATCTTTGCTATGTGAACAGCAAATTTTGGGCGGTGCTTTTTTTTGCACTATTCGGAAATCAGATATATGGCCAATCCTTCACCTTAAGTGGATTCGTAAAGGATAGTACATCTGGTGAAACTCTGAAAGGTGCAATTGTAAAAAACGTAACAGATAACCAATCAGCTGTCACCAATAATTATGGATTCTTTAGTCTATCCTTAAAAAAAGGAACGCAAACCATAGAGGTTTCCGCCGGAGACTTTGAATCACAAACACGCACCATAAATGTAATTACCGATATAGAATGGAATGTTTTTCTATATCCTCAACCAGATGAAATTGGAGAAGTATCCGTACGCGCTAAACGCAATGACAACGTACGTAAAGTAGATATTTCCACACAAAGCATTTCGGGAAAAGTCATTAAAAAGATACCCGCATTCTTAGGCGAAGCGGATGTAATAAAAAGCATACAACTGCTTCCCGGAGTCTCAACTGTAGGTGAAGGTGCAACAGGATTTAATGTTCGTGGAGGTTCCATTGACCAAAACTTGGTCTTAATGGACGATGCACCCGTTTTCAATTCTGCACACCTTTTTGGTTTTTTCAGCATATTCAATCCAGATGCCGTTAAAGACGTTCAACTCATTAAAGGAGGTATACCCGCTAATTATGGGGGAAGATTGAGTTCCGTATTGGATGTCATTACCAAGGATGGTAATAATCGCGAATATCAAGTCAATGGCGGTGTGGGTACCATATTCAGTCGATTGAGTTTGGAAGGACCCATTGTTAAAAACAAAGCCAGTTTCCTTGTGTCCGCTAGAAGAAGCTATATCGATGTTTTGGCAAAACCCCTTTTGAACGACGATTTAAGTGGGAGTCAATTTTACTTTTACGACTTCACAGCCAAAGTCAATTACGAAACCAAGAAAAACAAGTTTTTTATTTCCAGTTATATAGGTGACGATTTGTTTTATGCGGCAAATGCCTTCGGTGTAAAATGGGGAAATAGCACCTTAAGCGCTCGTTGGAATCATCTTTTCAATGACAAACTATTTTCCAATGTTACTTATTATTATAGCCGCTATCGTTATAATCTAGAATTCAATATTGGCGATGATCTTGGATTTAATTGGAGTTCGTATATCAATAACCACAGTGTTAAAACCGATTTCAAATATTATCACAATACGAAACATGAAATCGGATTTGGTGGTGCTTCTACCTACTACATATTCGAACCTGGAAATGCCGTTGCTCGAAATTCATTAGGCGAAAACAACTTCAGTCTTCCCAATAAATACAGCATGGAAAATGCTATCTACATTACTGAAGACTGGTCTCCCAATAAAAAATGGACCATTCGCGCAGGCCTGAGAGGGAGCCAATTTCTTTATTTAGGAAAAAGTAATGTCTACTACTATAAGGATGCACCCTTTGAAGGACAACGCAGATTCTTAGATTCGGTAAGCTTTGCAGGCGATAATGAGGTCATTCAACAATACCTCAATTTAGAACCCCGTTTGGGATTTAAATACCAATGGAATACCAAAGAATCTATAAAAGGAGGATACAACCGAATGGTACAAAACCTGCATTTGATTTCGAATACTGCCGCAAGTGTACCGTTTGATGTTTGGACCCCATCTACCAATAATATCAAACCAGAATTAGCCGATCAATATACCATTGGTTATTTTAGAAACTTCCGGATTGGAAAAACCGAGTTTGAATCTTCAGCTGAAGTCTATTACAAAGACTTACAAAACCAGGTTGATTATGTAGATGGTGCCAATTTGCTACTCAATGAACTACTCGAAGGAGAACTTATTAATGGAATTGGACGAGCCTATGGACTGGAATTGTACATCAAAAAAGCCACAGGAAATTTAACCGGTTGGGTCAGTTACACGCTCGCACGAAGCGAAAGGAAATCGCCAGGAATCAATGATAAAGAATGGTATGCGAGTCGATTTGACCGACTCCATAATCTCTATATTGTAGCTCAGTACAAATACAACGATAAATGGGATTTGGCCGCTAATTTTGTTTTCAGCTCTGGAACCCCCACCACATTTTACACAGGCCAATACAGCATCCAAGGTTATAATGTACCCGATGCAGGCACCAATGCCCGTAACAATGTCAGAAACCCCGATTACCACCGCTTGGATTTATCGGCAACCTACACAAAGAAAAAAGTAGGAAAATGGGAAAGCAGCTGGGTTTTCAGTGTTTATAACGCATATAACCGGAGAAATCCATTTTCGATTTATTTCCAAAACAACTTTGAAAATACCGGTTTGAATCAAGCCATTCGCTTTAGTGTAATTGGAAGCATCGTACCTGCAATTTCGTATAACTTTAAATGGAACTAAAACAGATGAAACGCGGTATATATATCCTTTTGCTAATTATTCTTGGGGGAAATTTTTCCGCTTGTGAAGATGTTATTCAAGTAGATGTAGAGCAAAAGCAAAAGAAGATTGTAGTTGATGCCTTCATCGACAACCGTCATCAAACTCAAACCATTCGTCTTACCGAAAGCATTCCATTTTTTGATATTCCAGGGACGGAACCACCATTAACTACAGCAACTGTAGTGTTGGTAGATACCACAGGTGGTGGAATCGCAGCTCCTCCGATTTTTTTCAGACATGATTCCATGGGATATTACCGATGGACACCCAATCCAACATCTGGAGATACGTTAAAAGTTGGACGCACTTATGCCTTGCTTATTATTGAAGGCCAAGATACAGTCATTGGAACTACCCGTTTGGCGCCTACTGTTTCTCGAATTGACAGCTTACGCACAGTACCGGTAGAAGGCAATGGACCTCCGTTCATAGATACCGGAAAATACTGCGAAATTTTTGCCTACGACTTACCTGGATTTGGTAATTATTATTGGTTAAAAACCTTCAGAAACGATACATTTTTGAATGAAATAAACAAATTGAACATCTCTCAAGACATGGGCAATAATTCCAACGGTCAAGACGCTGGTTTGTTTATTTATCCTGTGCGATTTAGTGAACTCAATGAATTTCTCCGACCCTATCGCGATGGCGAAAAAGTCCGTGTTGAAATACATTCGATCTCTCAATTTGCCTATTATTGGTTCCAACTCGTTGTGAACCAAAATAACAACGGAGGGTTATTTGCTACGCCACCGGTCAATATTCAAAGTAATATGTTCCTGTTGAATCAAAACTCCAAGCGCGGCGTTGCGGGATTCTTCAACATTGCCGCTGTCAACAGCATTGAAATTACGGTAAAAGAGTAACTTAAACCGCCTCCTTAATCTTCTGTTTCAGCATTTCAACCTCATCGCGCAAGCGGGCGGCTTCCATGTATTCCATATTTTTGGCTGCCTTGTACATGTCTTTCTCCACTTTGGCCAACGCCTTCTCCAGATCAACTTTATTCATGTAATCCAAAATAGGATCTGCAACCTTGGTAGTAGGTAATTGTTTGAAATCGTAAGCTTGCTCCGATTGCCCTTCTACGTGATCCAATACGGCAGTTTGTCTGAAAATTTCAGACTTTGACTTCAATACCGTTTGAGGAGTAATTCCTCGATCTTCATTGTACGATTGTTGTTTCGCCCTGCGGCGCTCCGTTTCGTCAATTGTCTTGCGCATGCTCTTGGTGATTTTATCCGCATACATGATAACCAGACCATTGTGATTTCGTGCGGCGCGACCTATGGTTTGTACCAAGCTCGTTTCGCTTCTCAAAAAACCTTCCTTATCCGCATCCATAATGGCCACCAAACTTACTTCTGGTAAATCCAGTCCTTCACGCAATAAATTAACACCAATTAATACATCTATCCCACCCAAACGAAGGTTCCGCAGTATTTCCACCCGATCTAAAGTCTTCACTTCGGAGTGAATGTAACCCACTTTGAT